>SMVA01070494.1_pt1 | contig 24732 bp, 24 predicted proteins | sample 2456451 | NCBI WGS metagenome assembly SMVA01 (sample SAMN11095933, study PRJNA526329) | marine sediment metagenome | biome: Marine sediment; feature: Surficial sediment; material: Deep marine sediment; isolation source: Hadal surficial sediment | place: Pacific Ocean | collected 2014-05 | depth... | reverse complement strand
GATTCTGTTCATCGCCGGATTCCTCGTTTTCCTGTCTGCGGGGCTGTTGGCCCGGCTCGCCTACCTGCAAATAATTCAGCACGACCAGCTGGTCGCGCAGTCGGAAAAACAATACGCCCGAACCGTGGAAATTTTCACCGGACGCGGCAATATTTATGATCGTCTCATGAACCCGCTGGCCACCAATGTCGAAGTCGAGTCCGTGTATATCAACCCGCAAAGTATCCTCGACAAGGACCCAACGGCGCGCGTGCTGGCCTCCGCCCTGCATCTTGATTTCAAAGAGGTCCGCCGGAAAATCGACTCTCCCAAGCACTTTGTCTGGATCAAGCGCAAAAGCGATTTGGACGAGATCGAAAAATTGGAACAATTGGGCCTGGCGGGAGTGGGCTTCATCACCGAGAGCAAGCGCTTTTATCCGAAGCGTGAGCTGGCCGCCTCCACTTTGGGGTTCGTCGGCATGGACAACCAGGGGTTGGCCGGTATCGAGCATTTTCATCAGGATAGATTGAAAGGCACGTTGCGCCGGCAGGTCATGGAAAAAGACGCGCGCGGGCGTATCCTCCTGACCCATGGCGGTAAAACCCATTCGCGAAGCCACGACGTGGTGCTGACTCTGGATGAAGTGATCCAGTACATCGCCGAGCGGGAACTCAAACATCAGGTCCGGGAATACGGGGCCAAAAGCGGATTGGCGGTGGTGATGGCGCCTGCCACGGGTGAAATCTACGCGCTCGCCACGACGCCTGTTTTCAATCCGAACCATTATTCCGCCTACCCGCCCCGCACCTGGCAGAACATCGCCGTGTCCAATGCCTATGAACCCGGCTCGATCTTCAAGCCGATAGTGGTGGCGGCGGCCTTGGAGGAAGGCATCGCCCAGCCCAATGACATTTTCTTTTGTGAGAACGGCACCTTTGAATTGGGAGACGCGAAAATCGGCGAGGCGGCCGGCCATAAATTTGGTTGGTTGACGCTGGAAGACATCGTCGTCAAATCCAGCAACATCGGAGCCATTAAAGTCGCCCAGGAGTTGGGTGAAAAACGTTTTTTCTCCTACATTCAAAAATTCGGTTTTGGTAAAAAACTGGGGATCGATCTGCCGGGAGAAGCTACCGGCCGACTGCGCGGCCTCGCCCAATGGTCGGGCCTGTCGCTGGCCTCCATCTCCTTTGGACACGAAATCTCGGCCACGCCCATTCAAATGGTCGCGGCGATTGGCGCCATCGCCAACGGCGGGAATTTGATGCGGCCGCACCTCACCCGGGCCATCATGAAAAATGGCGTCCTTGTAAAAAATTATCCTCCCGAAAAAATACACCGCGTGTTGTCGAAAAATACCAGCCGGCAGATGACTGACATTCTCAAATCAGTGGTGCAAAGGGGCACCGGCAGGCGGGCGGCTATCCCGGGGTTCGAGGTCGCCGGAAAAACGGGAACGGCGCAGAAAATCGATCCGGAAACACACAGTTATTCAAAAACGGCTTTCATCGCATCGTTCATTGGCTTCGTGCCTGCCGACGATCCCAAGCTGGTGATTCTGGTGATGATTGACGAGCCTCAAAAATCTTACTGGGGGGGGGAAGTGGCGGCGCCGGTGTTCCGCAATATCGCGCGGAGATCCCTGCGCTACCTCAACATCCCCTCCAATTTAGAGCGGGTTTTTACGCTCAATCAAGCGTGACTTCCATCGTCACGGCTGAGCGGGCATCCGCAGGAACTAAATTTTCTCGTTGGGCTGGGAATTTCAGAATGGGTCAACGCTTGTCACATTTGATGCAGGGATACCCTATGGTCAACCTCCTTGGCACTCTTGAACGAAACATCGAATCGGTCGCTTACGATTCCAGAAAAGTCGGCCCGCAAGGTTTGTTCGTCGCCATGCCGGGGGTGCACCACGACGGCAGTCAGTTTATCAAGGACGCTTTGCATCGCCAGGCCGCCGCCTACATCACCGAGACCCCCGTGGACCAATTGCTGGAGCTGAACGCCGGGTTGCAGGACGCCACCGCCATTCATGTGAAGGATTCCCGGCACGCGCTGGCCTGGGTGGCGGCGCAGTTTTACGGTCATCCCTCCCGCCACATGAGCTTGGTGGGCATCACCGGCACCAACGGCAAGACCACGCTGACCTACCTGCTGGAAAGTATTTTCAATGCGGCGGGCAGGCGCTCCGGCGTTATCGGAACAATCAATTACCGTTATCCTGGCAATGAAGTCTCCGCGCCCATGACCACTCCGGAGGCGCTCGACATCAACCGCATGCTCACCGAAATGCTGGCCCACGATACTTCCCACTGCTTCATGGAAGTGTCCTCGCATTCGCTCGCGCTCAAAAGGGTGCGGGAGTTGGATTTCGCGGTGGCCGTGTTCACCAACCTGACCCGTGACCACCTCGACTATCACAAATCCTTTGAGCATTACAAGGCAACCAAAAAAGAATTGTTTAAAGACTGCGCGGTTAAAAAACAAGTCATCAATATCGACGATCCGGTGGGCCGTGAAATTGTCCAGGAAACGACTTCGCCCACTCTGACCTCGGGCATCGACCAACCCGCCGACGTGCGGGCGGAAAACTGCCGCGTCTCGGCAGACGGTATCGGCTTCACTCTCAAGACGCCGAACGGGTCGGTCGCAATCCAATCCCCTATGCTCGGTCGCCACAATATTTACAACTTGCTGTCGGCCTCAGCCGTAGCGCTGTCCGAAGGGTTGTCGCTCGAGGTGATCGCCCAGGGCCTCCGGGTTTTGAAGACCGTTCCCGGCCGGTTTGAAAAGATCCAGCAAGGTCAGGATTTTACCGTCGCGGTCGACTACGCGCACACGGATGACGCTTTGGCGAACGTCCTCAGAGCGGCCAGGGAAATCGCCCGCAACCGGGTGATTGTGGTGTTCGGTTGCGGCGGCGACCGCGACCCCGGCAAACGCCCGCTGATGGGCCGAGTGGCTCTCGAATTGAGCGATCTGGCAATCATCACCTCAGACAATCCGCGGACGGAGGATCCAGACCAAATCATCGGTCAAATCTGTGCCGGTTTTCCCGCGGGAGTTCAGCTGGAAAAAGATTACATCCTGCGGCCGCAACGCCGGGAAGCGATCGAATTTGCGGTGAACCACGCGCAAGCGGGTGATCTGGTATTGATCGCGGGCAAAGGCCATGAAACGTATCAAATCCTCAACACCGGCACCATCGCGTTCGACGATCGCGCGGTGGCGATCGAGGCATTGAAGAAAAGGTTGGGCCGGCATGGAAAGTGATGTGGCGACCCTGACCCGTGCGGTCGATGGAGAATTGGTGTATGGCAACGCTTCAGCGCATTTCAAAGGAGTGGGGATCGATTCCCGAACCCTGGAACCCGGCCAATTGTTCGTGTGCATCCAGGGCGACCGGTTCGACGGCCACCAGTTTGCCCAACAGGTTTTGGATAATAAAGCCAGTGGGGTGGTGGTCTCCCGCCGCGAAAGTATTCCCATGGAAACCTTGAAAAAACACAACGCGTTTGCCGTGCTGGTACCAGACACTTTACGGGCCCTGCAGGACCTGGCCGCCTGCCAGCGCAACCGCCTGCCGGTGCGCGTGGTGGGCATCACCGGCACCAACGGCAAATCGACCACCAAAGAGATGATCGCTGGAATCGCCGGCGTCCGCTTCCAGACCCTCAAAACCCAGGGCAACCTGAACAACCACATCGGCCTGCCGTTGAGCCTGTTGGAACTCGACGCCTCGCATGAAGTGGCGGTACTGGAGATGGGCATGAGCGCCGCCGGAGAAATCAGGCGCCTCGCGGAAATTGCCCGTCCGGATATCGGAGTGATCACCAATATTTCGGAAGCGCACATGGTGCATTTAAAAACTTTGAAGCAGGTGCAGGCGGTCAAAGGCGAATTGTATGAAGCGCTTTCCGTGGAAGGCACCGCCATCGTCAACGCCGATGATCCTTTAGTGCGCGATCTGGCAAAAGGTCTGCGCGCCCGCACCATCACATACGGCATCGACCATCCGGCGGATGTTCAGGCCAGCGATATCAGTCCCCGCAAACCCATCGGGTTCGATTTCACGGTGACCCTGTTCGACCAGAAAATAGCCATGCAACTCCCCATGCTCGGCTACTACAACATCTACAACGCGCTGGCGGCGGTCGCCACGGGCCATTCGCTCGGCATCCCGTCCGACGCCATGAATGCCGGTTTGGCTGAATTTCAAATGATGTCCCAGCGCTCCGAGGTTCTGCACCACAAATCCATGACTCTGATAAACGACGCCTACAACGCCAACCCGCAATCCATGCGGCAAGCCCTGGACACCTTGCAACGGTTTCAGGTTGCGGGGCGCAAATTTTTTGTCGCGGGAGATATGTGGGAACTGGGATCGCTCGAAGAAGAAGCCCACCTGCGATTGGGCGAAGCGGTGGCTCAGCAAGGTTTGGATTATTTTGTCACCGTCGGGCCGCGCGCCCGTCTGGCGGCGGAAAGCTCGATAAAAAATGGCATGCCTGCCAATCGCGTGGCCGCTCTCGACGATCATCAGGAGGCCGTGGATTATTTAATGCACCATGCCAAGTCTGGAGATTGCCTGTTGTTCAAAGGATCGCGCGGTGCGCAAATGGAGAAAGTGATTGAAGGTTTGATGCAGTGATCTGCTGGAGGAATGACCCAGAGCAACTATGGGGAAAGTGATCGAAAGCTCGACCCAGTGATCCGTTAAAGGGGGGATCATGTTTTATCATATTTTTTATCCGCTCAGTTCTGAATACTCGGTGTTGAACGTATTCCGTTACATCACCTTCCGGTCGGCCTATGCCGGAGTGACCGCGCTTGCCCTGTGCCTGCTGATGGCTCCGGTCATGATCCGGTTACTGCAAAAATTGCAGATCGGTGAAAAAATCCGCGAAGACGGCCCGCAACATCACCTCGCCAAATCCGGAACGCCGACCATGGGCGGTCTGTTGATTTTGTTTTCCTTTTTGCTGTCCACCCTGCTCTGGGGAAATCTGAGCAATCCGTACATCTGGCTCATCATTTATGTAGCGGTGACTTTCGCGATGATCGGATTTTACGACGACTATTTGAAGTTGCGGAAAGGTGGCGGCTTGAGCGTCAAGGGCAAACTCCTGCTCCAAACCCTGCTGAGCCTGGGGGTAGCCGTTTTCCTCACCCAATTCGATCCCGACCGGGCGGCTTACGCCACCCATCTGCACGTGCCTTTCTTCAAGGATTTCACACCGGATCTGGGTTGGGGATACATGGCCTTCATCGTCCTGATTATTGTCGGCACCTCCAATGCGGTGAACTTGACCGACGGGCTGGACGGCCTGGCCATCGGCCCGATCATCATTGCCATCTGCACCTATACGGCGATCGTTTACGTCAGTGGACACTTCAAATTCGCCGAGTACCTGAACATCCAGCACATTAAGGCGGCAGGCGAGGTGACCGTACTGACCGCGGCCGTGGTCGGAGCCAGCCTAGGATTCCTGTGGTTCAACACCTACCCCGCCCAATTGTTCATGGGGGATGTGGGGTCGCTGTCGCTCGGCGCGGTCCTGGGAACGGTGGCCGTCATCGCCAAGCAGGAATTGCTGTTGCTCCTGGTGGGCGGAATCTTCGTCATCGAAGCCCTGTCGGTGATTATTCAGGTGGCCTATTTTCGCTACACGAAGGGCAAACGGTTTTTCAAAATGGCACCTCTGCACCACCATTTTGAGCAGTTGGGCTGGCCAGAACCCAAGGTGATTGTGCGGTTTTGGATCGTCGCGCTGGTGCTGGCGATGATCAGCTTGAGCACCTTGAAACTGAGATAAATGATGAATCTGAAAGATAAAAAAGTTTCGATCATTGGCATGGCGCGCACCGGCATCGCCACCGCGAATTTTTTGCGCAAACATGGTGCGCGGGTGACGATCACCGACGAAAAACCGTCAGCCGCACTGACCGAACAGTCGGCGCAATTGGAATCGGGTATCGCCATCCGGTTTGAGTCTTCAAAACCTGCGCTCGATGCCGAGCTGGTGGTGCTGAGTCCGGGAGTCGATATTCATTCGCCGGCACTGGCGGACGCCCGGTCGCAAGGCACGGAAATCATCAGCGAGCTGGAGCTCGCCTACCGCTTTAGCAAAACGCCGATCATTGCGGTGACAGGAACCAATGGGAAAACCACCACCACGTCTCTGATCGGGGCCATTTTGAAGCGTGGCGGTCTCGACGTGCAAGTCGGCGGCAACATCGGCACCCCGTTCATTTCGCTGGTGGCGTCGCCGCCCAAAGACTTCATGATTTTGGAGGTGAGCAGTTTTCAGCTGGAAGGGGCAGTGCGCTTTCATCCGCAGATGAGTTTGATCCTCAACCTGACCCCAGACCACTTGGACCGTCACAAAACGATGGAGCGATACGCCGCTCTCAAGGAAAAAATCGCTGTCAATCAAAGCAAAACTGATTGGCTCATTTGCAACCGGGACGATCCCTGGGTCTCCCGAATCACTCAGGATAAAAAACCTGAGCTGTTGCAATTCAGCCGCCAGCAGGAAGTGAACCGGGGTGCTTTTTTGCAGGCAGGCCAGATCGTTCTCAGGCGTGAAGGCCGGGACAAATTCATCGGTCCGGTGGCCGCCATGGCGCCCGGCCTGCAATTGCAGGTGGAGAATGTTCTGGCGGCGGTGATCGCCGCGGATTTGGCGGGAGTGGACGCCGCCGTCATCGCCGAATCCCTGAAATCCTTCGCTCCTCTGGCGCACCGGCTGGAGTGGGTGCGATCCCTCAAAGGCGTCGCATTCATCAACGACTCCAAGGGGACCAACGTCGGCGCGGTCCAGAAATCATTAAACAGTTTCGACCGGCCGGTCATTCTCATCATGGGCGGCCAGGACAAGGGCGCCGATTTTTCAGTCCTGAAAGAACTTTTCAAGAAAAAAGTGAAGCGCATGATTTTGCTGGGTGAAGCCCGCCAAAAAATCCAGGCCATCCTGAACGGCTCCTTCGGCTACGAAGAAGCGAGCACCATGGAGGCCGCCGTGCGCCAAGCCTGGCAACACGCGGAGCCCGGCGATGTGGTCCTCCTGTCGCCGGCCTGCGCGAGCTTCGACATGTTCCGGGATTACATGGATCGCGGAGAACAATTCAAGGCAACCGTGAACGAGTTATGAAAACCCATGGGGTCGTCCCCCAACAGAAAAATGAAAGAGTGGCCCGTGCGCAATTCAAAACCCAGACAGACCCATTCCGATTCCATGCTGGCGGTAATCCTCGCCACATTGGTGTTGATAGGAATCGTCATGGTGTTCAGCTCCAGCGCGGTGTACGCACTGGAGGAGTATCAGGACTCCTATTATTTTTTAAAACGGCACCTGCTTTGGGTGTGCCTGGGGTCGCTGACGTTATGGATCGCGCGCCACATCGATTATCACAAGTGGCAGGCCCTGGCCTACCCGGTCATGCTATTGGCCTTTCTACTCCTGATCGCGGTCATGTTTCCCAGCCTCAGCAAGGAAGTCGGCGGCGCGCGGCGCTGGTTGATGGTGGGTGGGTTTTCCTTCCAACCCTCGGAGCTGGCAAAATTCGCCATCGTTCTCTTCATTGCCAAATCCATGGTCAAGCGGGCCGACCAGCTGAAAAACTTCGCCTATGGTTATTTGCCCAACCTGATAGTGCTGGGCATCTTTTTTATCCTGATTCTGTTTCAGCCGGACTTCGGCACCGCCATGATCATCTCGCTGGTCGCGTTTATTATGTTTTTTGCCGCCGGAGTCAGCAAAAAATTCCTGGCGTATTCCGTGCTGGCCATTTTGCCGTTGATGGCCTCCGCCATTTTTACCACGGAGTACCGGGCGCGACGGATCATGTCTTTTCTCGATCCCTGGGCCGATCCGTCCAACACCGGGTTTCAAGCGGTGCAGTCTTTCCTGGCGTTCGGTCGCGGCGGGCTGTGGGGGCTGGGGCTGGGGGACAGCCGGCAGAAACTGTTTTACCTGCCGGAAGCGCACACCGATTTCATCTTCTCCGTCATCGGCGAGGAACTGGGATTCATCGGAACCCTGGGCATCGTGCTGTTGTTCAGCCTGCTGGTCTGGCGGGGGTTCCGCACCGCTTATCGCGCCAAGGATTTGTTTGGAACCCATCTGGCGCTGGGTTTGACCCTGTTGGTGGGCGTGCAGGCGTTGACCAACATGGGCGTCGCCGTGGGCCTGTTGCCCACCAAAGGTTTGACTCTGCCCTTCATCAGTCTGGGCGGATCCTCTCTCATAGTCAGCATGTTGTGCATGGGAGTTTTGTTAAACATTTCGGAGAACACGATCCGGCATCGTTCAACTTAAGATGGCGCAATCAGTCGTCATAGCCGGTGGCGGTACGGGCGGACATCTGTATCCCGGGATCGCACTGGCACGGGCAATCATGAAAAACGATCCAGACATCCAAGTCACGTTCATCGGAACCCAGCGGGGCATCGAGTCCAAAGTGCTGCCGCGCGAAGGGTTGCCGCTCAAAACCATTTTCTCCGGCGGATTGCTGGGGAAAAAGGGCATGAGCCGATTGATCTCGTGGTGCAAGTTACCGATCGGAATGATGCAATCCCTGGCGTATCTCATGTTTAACCGGCCGCGCCTGGTGGTGGGCGTCGGCGGCTATGTTTCCGGTCCGGCGGTGTTGTCGGCGTGGATGCTCCGCATTCCCGTTCTGATTCACGAGCAAAATTCCATTCCGGGAGTCACCAACCGCCTGCTGGCAAAAATCGCCGATACCGTGGCGGTTACCTTTCCGGAATCGGTCAAATATTTCCCGCGCCACAAAGTGGTGCACACCGGCAACATGATCCGCGAAGAATTCTGCAACGCGGAGGCTCCCCCGCCGGTAGAACAAGGAAAGTTCGTGGTCATGGTGCTGGGCGGCAGTCAAGGCGCGCAGGCTATCAACCGGGCCATGGCGGATGCTTTGGAAGCGTTGGCCCCGGTCAAAGAACGACTGCACATCATCCACCAGACCGGCGAAAAAGATGAAGCCGCGATGCAACAGGCATACGCCGACCGGGGTTTTTCGGCGGAGGTCCGAACCTTCATTTTCAACATGGCGGAGCAATACCAAAAAGCCTCGCTCATCGTTTCCCGGTCGGGCGCCACCACGTTAGCGGAAATCACCGCGATCGGCAAAGCGTCGATCCTGATTCCCTTTCCGTTCGCGTCCCACAACCATCAGGAACACAACGCCCGGGCGTTGGAAAAAGCCGAGGCGGCCAAAGTTATTCTGGAGTCCGACCTTGACGGCCAACGCCTGGCCGCTGAGATTTTAAATTTTATAGAGCACCCGGAGCAGTTGGAAAAAATGAATCGGTGCAGTTATCAGTTGGGCCAACGAGAAGCCACTGACAAGGTGAGGCGGCTGTGCACGAATTTAATGAATGTGCCCGTGGATTGTTGACGGGTTGTTGAACCATTATCAGGAAGTCATGAGACCGAATGTTTTTAGGAAAAACCAAACGCATTCACTTCATAGGTATTGGAGGCGCCGGCATGAGCGGCATTGCTGAAGTACTGATCAACCAGGGATACGAAGTCACCGGTTCGGACATGAACCGCTCGCCAGCGACGGCTCACCTGGAAAAAATCGGCGCCCGCATCCACTTCAAGCATGAAGCGGACAACGTGCAGGACTGCCAGGTGGTGGTGACCTCGAGCGCGGTCAAAGCCGACAACGTGGAAGTGCTGTGCGCCCGGAGAAAGATGATCCCGGTCATCCCGCGGGCCGAGATGCTGGCGGAGTTGATGCGCATGAAATACGGCATCGCCATTGCCGGCACCCATGGCAAAACCACAACCACCTCCCTGGTCGCGACCGTGCTGGGCGGCGGCCAGCTGGACCCCACCGTGGTGATCGGCGGCAAACTCAAGAGCGTCGGCAGTAACGCCAAAATGGGGCAAAGCGAATTCCTGGTGGTGGAAGCGGACGAAAGCGACGGTTCTTTTTTGAAACTCACGCCGACCATCGCCGTCGTCACCACGCTCGACGAAGAACACATGGACCATTACGGAACCCTCGACAATTTGAAAGAAGCGTTTTTGCAGTTCCTCAACAACATTCCTTTTTATGGAACGGCAGTGCTGTGTCTCGACGAAACCAACATTCAATCGCTCATCCCGCGACTGGAGAAAAAATACATCACCTATGGATTATTGAGCCAGGCGGACTACACGGCCCGCAACGTCACCTTCCGCGGACTCGACACCTGGTTCGACGTGTTTTATCAGGGCCAGGCTCTGGGCCAGATTCACTCCGTCGCACCCGGCAGGCACAACGTGCTGAACACCCTGGCGGCGGTGGCGGTGGGCATGGAACTGAACCTGACGTTTGAGGTGATCGCCCAAGCGCTCAAAGGGTTCACCGGCGTGCAACGGCGGTTTGAAATATTACAGGACACGCCCGCGTTGACGGTGGTGGACGATTATGGCCATCACCCGGTGGAAGTGCAGGTCACTCTGCGAACAGCCAAGGAGGTGTGGCCGGCCCGCCGTTTGGTGGTGGTGTTCCAGCCGCACCGTTATTCCCGCACGCAGGCATTATTGAAACAGTTTTGGTCGGCGTTCAACGACGCCGATTGTTTGATCGTCACCGCCATTTTCGCCGCCGGCGAGGAACCCATCGCAGGCGTGAGCGCCGGAAGTCTGGCGGAGGGAATTAAAAATTTTGGTCACAAAAATGTGGAATGCATTGAAAGCCTGTCCGATGCTCTGGACACCCTGGTCTCCCTCCTGCAACCCGGTGACGTGCTGTTCACGCTGGGCGCCGGGAACGTCTGGGAACTGGGACGAGATTTGCTTGCCAATCTCCCCGAGCGGCTCCGCAAAGGGAACCCTGGAAAGGAAACCCGTTAAATGTTGAACGAATCCTGGAAAATCCGATTGATCCGGTATGCGCATCTCAATCAAAGGCACAGTGTGCACCTGGCAACCCAAACGGGCTCCAGCCGAGTCGTTCTGGGCAGAACCCTTTACAAGAGAACTGTTATGAGCGCCTCCATGAAATGGCTGGATAAAATCCGTGGGGAAGTCCGGCAGAACGAACCGATGTCCAAACACACTTCACTGCGCGTGGGCGGTCCCGCCGACCTGTTCATCATTGCCAAGGACATCGAAGATATCAAAACCATCTATCAGCACCTGGGAGAGACGCCGCTGTTCATCCTGGGCGAAGGCACCAATCTGCTGGTCAGCGATCGCGGGTTTCGCGGCATCGTCCTGGCTCTCAAGGAAAATTTCAAATCCATTCAAACGCCCTTGTTCTGGCGCACGGCGGAAGGCGAGGAGAAAGCCGTGGTCCAGGTCGGCGCGGGCGTCAAAATGTCGTACCTGGTCAAGTACCTGGCGCGTTATTCCCTGACCGGCGTTGAGGATCTGGTGGGCATCCCCGGTTCGCTGGGCGGCGCAGTCATCATGAACGCCGGCGCGGAGGGCACTGAAATCTGCCAGGCCATTCGCACGGTCACCCGCGTTAATTTCCAGGGAGAAGTGGAAGTCATCAAAAAGAAAGACTTGATTTTCCGCTACCGAAAAACCCTGTTCCCCGATGGCGGCGGGATAGTGGTGTCAGTGGAGTTGGAATTGAAAAAAGCGGATGCCATCGAAATTCAGAACAAAATCGACCGGCACTTGAGCCGCCGACGCAACACGCAACCGCTATCGCTACCCAATTCCGGATCGGTATTTAAAAACCCGGAAGGCGACAAGGCGGGCCGTCTTATCGAGGCGGCGGGACTGAAAGGATTCGCCATCGGAGACGCCGGTATTTCCATCAAGCACGCCAACTTTATCGTCAACAAGGGCGAAGCCCAGGCGGCGGATGTTCTGGATTTGATCCGGCATATTCAAAAGGTGGTGCGCGAGAAAACCGGCGTGTCTTTGGAAACCGAGGTCGTCATCGCGGGCGACTGGTAACAAATCGGGCGCTAGTGAGGGACGCCCCAACACAATGATGAAGTTTGGTCCGTATGCAAAGGTACCCCTCCTTCCTTTGTCCCCGGCCTACGGCCATAGGCTGGGGGCGGACCTTCTTCATAATTTTTACTGAGGCGGGTTTTGGAGCGATTTGAAAATAAAACCATCGGGGTCTTGATGGGTGGGCTCTCGGCGGAACGGGACATATCGCTGACTACCGGTAAAGAAATCCACGCGGCCCTGCAACGAAAAGGGTTGAACAGCGTGATGATCGATGTCGATCGGAATATTGCCATGACTTTACAAAAAGAAAAAATCGACCTGGCGTTCATCGGCCTGCATGGCACCTGCGGTGAGGACGGCACAATTCAGGGACTCCTCGAAACCGCCGGGATTCCCTTCACCGGGTCCGGCGTGCTGGGAAGCGCCATCGCCTACAACAAGGTCACGTCCAAAATGATTTTCAATCACGAAGGCATCCCGACGGCTCCCTACCGCGTGTTGACCGACCGGGATCAGCCCGCAAGCCCACTCCAGCTCCCGGTCGTGGTCAAACCCGCAGACCAGGGGTCCAGCCTGGGCATCAGCATCGTCAAAAACAAAAACGAATGGCCGGCGGCGCTGGATTTGGCCCGCCGTTATTCAAATGAAATCCTCGTCGAACAATTCATCGACGGCAAACTTCTGGCCATCGGCATGAACAGCGGCCAGCCTTTGCCCATCGTCGAGGTCCGACCCAAATCCGGGTTTTATGATTACGAATCAAAATACACCGTTGGCAAAACCGAATACATTTGCCCCGCCGATTTGAGCGAAGGGGAGAAGGAGACCTGCCGCGCGGTGGCGGTGCAGGTCACACGGGCGCTGAAAGGCCGCGGTTTTCCGCGGGTCGACGTGATACTCAGCGCCGACGGCGTGCCCTACGTTTTGGAAATGAATACCATTCCGGGGATGACGCCCACCAGCCTCCTGCCCATGGCGGCCAAACAGGCGGGCATGGAATTTGACGAACTGGTACTGGCAATATTAAAAACGGCGCTACTCGACCACCCCTTTAATTAAAAGGCACTCATGAGCACCACCCTCACAAAACGCGCTTCATATTCCGGGGCCAAACTGTTCCGGAATCCCAAAGGCAAAAACAACCAGGTGTTGAAGGGCCAGAAAAAGCTAAACCTGAAAGTGAATTTCAGAACCCGCTTGGTCACCGGCCTCGATCTTACGGCCAAACTTATCCTGTTGGCCATTCTAGTGTACGGCGGATTTCACACCCACCGGTTCCTGACCACCTCACCGCAGTTTGCGGTGTCGCGAGTGGTCTTCCAGGGACAATCCGTCCTGGGCAACGCCGTCTTGAACCAATGGTCATCCGCTATCGAGGGGGAAAATATATTCAAGGTGGATATGAAAGCCATCACTGAAAGAATTAAAGAAAATCCGTGGATCGCCGGAGTTTCGGTGATGAGAAAATTACCGCAAACCCTTCATATCCGGTTGCAGGAACGCACCCCTTACGCCCGGATCAAACTCAACCGAACCTACCTGATGGACCGCTACGGCGTGCTGATTGCGCCCGACGCAGGAACGCACGACCACCTGCCTTTGATCACGGGCATTCGTTCGGAGTCCGCCGAGCTGGGGCACGAGTTCCAGGTGGACGGCCTTCTGCCCGGCCTGAAGGCCATGCACTTTTTGAATCGATTGCCTTATTTCAAGGACGACCCGATAGACGCTCTGCATGTGTCCGGAAAATCCCAATTGATTTTCACCACGCGTGAAAAGAAAATCCAGGTGCGTCTGGCGAATGGCCATATTCAGGAGGGCATCAATAATTTTAAAATTGTTTTGAGCACCCGCGATCCGGAAATTTATCGAACGCAATACATTGATCTGTCATTCAAGAATAAAGTCATCATCAAACCCATAGAAAAGAGAATGTAATGCTGAAATTTTTTATCGACCCACCCAGGAGGGGGAGCTGTCATGTCTAGAAAAAATAATTACATTGTCGGATTGGATATCGGCACCACAAAAATTTGTTGCGTCATCGCCGAAGTTTCACCGCATGGCGAAATTGAAATCATCGGGCTGGGGCAGTCGCCTTCCCGTGGATTGCGCAAGGGCGTGGTGGTGAACATCGACGGAACCGTGGAATCCATCAAAAGCGCTGTGGAAGAGGCCGAGTTGATGGCGGGAACGGAAATCGAATCGGTGTTCGTCGGCATCGCCGGCGGCCATATCAAAAGTTTGAACAGCCACGGCATCATCGCCGTCAAAGGCAAGGAGATCAATCCGCACGATGTGGAGCGGGTCATCGAAGCGGCCAAGGCCATCGCCATACCACTCGATCGCGAGGTGATTCACGTTCTGCCGCAGGAATACATCGTGGACAATCAGGACGGTATCCACACCCCGCTGGGCATGGCGGGAGTGCGGCTGGAAGCCAAAGTGCATATCGTTACGGCGGCGGTCACCTCGGCGCAGAACATCGTCAAATGCGTCAACAAGGCCGGGCTGGGCGTGCAGGATATTGTGCTCGAACAACTCGCTTCCAGCGAGTCGGTGCTTTCCAATGATGAAAAAGAGCTGGGCGTGGCGCTGATCGACATGGGCGGCGGCACTTCCGATCTGGCCATTTTTTATCAGGGCGCCATCAAACACACGTCGGTGCTGGCCATCGCCGGTGCCCAGATCACCAACGACATCGCCATCGGGTTGCGCACTCCAAATTCGGAAGCCGAGAAAATCAAACACGCCTACGGGTGCGCCTATTCGGGATTGATCGTCGAAGATCACACCATTGAAGTGTCGAGTGTCGGCGGCCGCTCCACCCTCAAGATATCGCTTCAAATCCTGAGCGAAATCATTGAGGCACGGACCCGCGAATTGTTCGAACTCCTGCACCAGGAAATTGAAAAATCCGGCTATCAGGATTTTATTTCATCGGGCATCGTTCTCAGTGGCGGCACCGCCTGCCTGGAGGGCATGGCGGATTTGGCGGAGGAAGTATTTCAAGCGCCGGTTCGCATCGGCACCCCCTGCGGCCTGGGCGGTTTGATGGATGTCGTCAACAATCCCATCTACGCCACGGCGACCGGGTTGATTCATTACGGTGAACGAAGTTTTAAAGAAGGCAAGACCCTGGAGCTTCAGGGACGGAATTTATTTAACAAAATTTTCAGCCGCATGAAGGGCTGGGCGGAAGACTTTTTTTAAACGTTAAGGAGGATACAAATGAGTTTGATCGAATTTGAACCCAAGCACGAGTACTCGGCCTGCCTCAAGGTGGTCGGGGTCGGCGGCGGCGGGTCCAACGCCGTCAATGCCATGGTCCAATCGGGGCTCCAGGGAGTGGAGTTTGTGGTCGCCAACACCGACATGCAGGCTCTGCAAGCTTCCCCCTGCACCCATAAAATCCAGTTGGGCGAAAACTTGACGCAAGGACTGGGCGCCGGCGCGAATCCGGCGATGGGTAAAAAAGCGGCGGAAGAAAGCCGTGCCCAGATTCGCGCCAGTCTGGAAGGGGCCGACATGGTGTTCATCACCGCCGGCATGGGCGGCGGCACCGGCACCGGCGGCGCTCCCATCATCGCCGATATCGCACGGGAAATCGGAGCCCTCACGGTCGGCGTGGTCACCAAACCTTTTATGTTCGAAGGCCGGGGACGCCAGAAAAACGCCGAGGAAGGTATCCAGATTTTGAAGGAATCGGTCGATACCCTGATCGTCATTCCCAATCAGAAACTGCTCAGCTTCATCGGCAAACAAACGTCGCTGACCGGCGCGTTCGCCGAGGTCGATGAAATCCTGCAACAGGCGGTGAGCAGTATTTCCGATTTGATCGTCATTCCGGGACTGATCAACCTCGATTTCGCGGATGTCCGGACCATCATGGGCGGCATGGGCAAAGCGCTCATGGGCGGCGGCACGGCCTCCGGCGAAAACCGCGCGGTCGAAGCCGCGCAAAAAGCCATCACCAGTCCCCTGCTCGACGAGGCGACGGTGGACGGCGCGCGCGGCATCCTCATCAACATCACCGGCGGCGAAGACCTCACGCTGTATGACGTCAACGAGGCGGCCATGTTGATCCAGAAAAACGCGCACGAGGATGCCAACATCATTTTTGGAGCGGTCATCGATAAAACCATGGGAGATGACATGCGGGTGACCGTCATCGCTACCGGGTTCGACCAGGCCGATGAAGTTAGGATGACCTACGCCACTCCGCGGGAAGAGATCAGCCGGGAGCAGGAAATGACCCTGCCGCTGAAAAAGGTGGTGGGTGGCGATCCCGTTCACAACCATTTACAACAAATGCCACCCGCGCAAAAAGGCGGCTTGCGGCAACTGGCGGCGACGATTCGGAAGGAATCGCCCGATTCCCTGACCAACGCCTCCAATTTCGATATCCCGACCTTTCTGCGCAAACACGCCGATTGATCGGGTTGCACCCGGAGGAAAAGGGTTCGGCCCCCCCGCCGGCCCTTTTCCTCCCTCCTGCTTATCTTTAAATCGACTAAAGGGTGTTCAGGTTCCAGTTGTAATCGAGGTAGGAAATTTTGAGTTTTCCGCGTTTCAAATCCTTCTGTATTGAGGCCGGGGCGTAGGTCGTGATGAATTCCAAAACGCCGCCCTGCGTTTCAAAGTCGCCCTCAAACCAGCTGAATATCTTCGACAGGTACAACCGATTTTCTTCTGAATCAAGGCGCATGCCCTTGCCCCAGTTCTGCAGAAACCGTTGCGTCTGGTCGGTCAACTGCACGTCCAGGGTTTCCGCCCGATAGGCTTCCCGCCGCAGGTCGGGGCAACTCACCGAAGCGCACACGATGGCCACATGCATCCGCGGCTCATCCATCTTGCGCAAAATTTTATGCTCGATGTCATTCAGGCTGATTTTTTTACCGCCCACCTGGCCGGCCGGTTGTTCCCAGACGGACTGAAACAAACTGCCCGCGTCCTTGATGCCTTTCACGGGATAATGATCGAGCACCATTTTGACGGCCATGATATTGTAGACGTTGATCCAGAACGCCAGTTTTTGGTTGCGGGTTTTTAACCGGGCTGGGGGAAACGATTTCAGCGCGCTGACAATTTTTTTAAATTCGGGATCGGTGCGCACTCTGGCATAATCGAGCGCGTTCAAACGGACGCCTTCCAGAGTGGTGGGCCGGACGTGCTTTTTCAATAAAGCGTCCCAGCCGGAAAAATCGAAGGCCTGCGCCGCCGCTGGGGTGCCGTTCAAAACCAGGGTGATCATTATTATTAAGATTCCCTGGAAAATAGTTTTTGATTTAAAATTCATTGACCGTTTCCTGCTTGCACTCATAAACATGAAAACCTCTTTCGTGGACGGAAGGGTTGCCAAAGTATTGAGGTTAGTCTCCCATTACGAGATTGCCTTACACCATTTTACAAGATTTCATGACGCCCGACCCTAAAGAATGCTTATACATATCCGATCTGGACGGCACCCTGCTGGAGCCGGGTAGCCGGTTTCCGCAGGCTTCCGTAGACCGCCTCAACCGGATGATCGACCGCGGCCTGAAATTCACCATCGCCACCGCGCGCAATTATGATTCGGTCCATCCCATCCTGCGCGGGGTGCGCTTCAACCTGCCGGTGATTCTGTTCAACGGCGTTTACCTCACCCATTTCGATACCGGGGAAAACCTGCATTTGTCGAGCTTCATCCCACGCGAAATAATCGACAGCACCCTGCAGGTTTCGGCCCAGGCGGATATTGATCCTTTCGTGTATACCTTTGGCGGCGGCCATCAGGTTTTGTATCGGAGAACCTCAAATGCCGGCGCGAGAAATTATTTGAACAGCCTGGAAGGCGACAATCGGCTCCGCTATGTCGAGCAATACGAGTTTTCGGCAGACCAGTTGGTGGCCGGGTTGTTATTGATCGACACCCATAAAGCGCTGGAACCGGTGTACCGCACTCTGCATGACCAGCACGCGGAACATTTAAATTTGTACTTTGCGGATGATATTTCCATGCCGGGGTACAGTTGGTTGCAGATGTTCCACCGGGAAGCGAACAAGGGAAGCATGATGAAAAAACTGGCGCGCCACCTGCGCACGCCTTTATCCCACGTGGTGGTGTTCGGCGACTACCTGAACGACCTGGAAATGTTTGAAGTCGCTGGCCAATCTCTCGCCGTGGCCAACGCCCTGCCGGAAGTCCTGCAAGCCGCCGACCAGGTTATCGGGAGCAACGCCGAAGGCGCCGTGCTCGACCACCTCGAATCGCTTGGCTTCTGAAAAAAGGCGGTTTATTTTTGACAGGATCACAAGATACATTCACCACAGAGGGCACAGAGGACGCAGAGAAAAAAAGTAGAAAAGGAGGTAGAGGGCTCACGCTTGGTATTATCGCCAACAGTTGTTGGGCCCATGCAGAGTGCGACCCTTTTGAGTCCAGCCTTCACGCTGGCGAATGACATTGCTTTACTGCCCGCGTCTATATTAAAATAAGGCATCCGCAAACCTCCCGCTGGGAAGGAATAAGGAACATGGCAGACCAACAACAACCGCAAGAACCGGAAAAAACAATTTACCAACGGGACAAGACCGCTCCCGAACCGAAAGTACCCGAAAAACCGGACGCGGAAAAACCGAAGCGCCCGGTGATCAAGCCCCGTAAGATTTTCAAGGCTAAAAAAGTTAAAATCGATACTTCCAAAGCCCTGGAGCACCGCGTGCGCCATATCCTGCTATCGGCTAGGAATTCGGCCGACCTCCTGCGGCAAACCCTGCTGGATTACCAAAAAGAGCTGGCCGATCAACCGATGGACAACCCGGACAAGGAAATTCAGGACCGGGAGAAGTTCGAGAAATTTTTTTCCAAGTTCGCCAAAAAGTACAGCGCTTGCCCCACCCGTCTGGCGGGCGGGGATCTGGATTGGATTTATGCCGACAAGCCGGAGCAGGAAGGAGTTTTAACGCGCGAATTACGCGACGCCATCCTGCAATGCGAGAAGTTTGTGATTCCCGAGCCCATCAGAAGCAAACTGGGCCATCACGTTATTCTGATTTGCGATACCAAAATCAGCAAACGGGTGGTGGAGAAGGACGAAGGCGATGTCGATCCGCGTTACCAGGCACTGATGGATAAAGACCGGCCGCGCATCCAGGCTCCTGGCAAAGACATGGACATCCCCTCCTGACCAACCTGCGGTTGGATGCAGATAGGTCTCCGCTCCACTGGCGTTCAATAATCGCTTGGCATATATATTTGCCGTCTCTGAAAGGTGTGTCATGCTGAGCTTGTCGAAGCATAGCCCCATTTCAGTCACGCCTACGTTCCGTCACCCTTCGACAGGCTCAGGGTGACAATATTTTCCTATCCTGGAATCCGGCCAAGTTTTCTTCACGTCTTAAACAGGATGAGAAAGATACCGAGAACGACGATCGCCAGCGTTCCGAATCCCATGATCTTCAACATTTTGTCGCTTCCCATGCGCCCACTCCTTTCCGATTTTAAAATTGAATATTGGAGTTCATCTTGTCGCGCAGGATGAGTTCCGCCGGGGTGTAATATTTTTTTTCCGAGTTACAGGGTTTGCAGGCCGGCACCACGTTGCCCCGCGTGCTTTTGCCGCCGCGCGCCACCGGCACGATATGGTCGAGCGTCAACTCCTGCGCAGAAAATGTCTTGCCGCAGTAATGACACACGCCCGCGCTCAGTTGATTCTGCCACCACCGGGTCTGCCGCAACTCGCGCGCCTTGGCTTTTTCCCTGCGGATGCTCTCCACCGTCGGGCCTTGAGTTTTTTTCGGTCGTTTACTTTTGAGTGTTTTTTTCATAAGGCAGAAGCAGTTTAAACGGATTCATGTTCGACCGCACCGCGCGGATGGTGGCCGAAACACTGCCCTTCGGAAACCAGTTCATCTCGCCGACATCGTACATGAACCCGAGGGCGCCGGACAACCGGGACCGCCAGGTCCAGAAGCAACTGCCGTAACCGAATTCGAATATGGGGTCGATGTGCAACACATAGGTGCGGCCACGCGACTCAAACGAATAACTGATTTCATACAGGCTTTGCAGTTCCAATTTGTCGGGCAGACGCCAGTCGGCGTGTCCCCCCAGTTGGTTGGCGTTGAGCCGGGCGATGTACTCCTGCGCCTCATACCAGTCCACGTAGTTGCCGGTTTCGGCGTAGGCGTAACTTTCCTGCCACATCAGGCCGGTCGTCCGGTCGGTGAGGGTGCCGTCGTCGTTGTCGGTGTAGCGGTCACTCATGAAACTTCCTCAATTAGGACGGTCTGCTCTTTAAAAGTATAACCGCAATTTTTGATATCGTCAGGCGCCCACGGATACTTCAGGCAGAGCAACGGTTTTTCGGGGGTGTTGTGCACCCGGCATTGCTGGTCTCCGGTCAATTGACGGCACGGAATATCGATCGAATAATACAGTTGGTTGGTGGCCACGTCCTCCCCGATGACACGGATGCCGCGGTACTCCAGATAGCGTGTCAACTCCTCCAGGTTGCCATGTTGACGCAGGGTGACATCCCGCACCACCGTCATATTGACCGTTTCACAACATTCGCCGCAATGATGGCATTCGCCGGACCGCATTAACATATTTTGTTCTCCTGAATATTTGGGCCTTGCCCGCTGGCAAATCGCCGGATTCCAAGCACTAACCTCTGGAATCACGCCCCATTACCATTGAACGTGGGACAAAGTTTGACTCATTAGCTCCGGGCCTTGCCTGGTTTTTTTGCGGGGGCGGAATATTCGACGCGCACGGTGGTGTGGATGCCGCCGCGCACGTTGAAATCGCCCATCACCTGCATCCAGCGCGGTTGGCAGGCGGCCACCAGATCGTCCAGAATTTTGTTGGTGACCGCTTCATGGAACGCGCCCTGGTTGCGATACGACCATAGATAGAGTTTCAACGATTTTAGTTCTAGGCACTTACGGTCCGGGGTGTAGAGAATGTCGATCTCCGCGAAGTCCGGTTGCCCGGTTTTAGGGCATAAGCAGGTGAATTCCGGACATTCCATGTGAATTTCATAATCCCGCTCCGGATGCGGGTTTGGAAACACCTCAATAACCTTAGACGATTGTTTTTTCATTAATTACCCTATTTCAATAAAAATAAAAAAATTTCAGTCCGCGCCTTGCTTTCTGATTTTGCGGTATTATTTATACATTATTAGCGCTCTCTCTTGGTGAGTGCTAACACCCAAATTCCTCTAAAACCGGACATTCTTCCCCATGAGGGGGCTTTGCAAGGCTCGGCGAAACCAGAACGGGCCGGTCCAGAGTCCCATGGGGTGAAAGTGATAAACAAGATTAAATTGTGTTCCATTAAAGTCAATCATTTTATTTAAGGAGTTCAGCATGAAGATCCGTCCTTTGCAAGACCGCATTCTGGTTCAACCCATCCGCGAGAAAGATATCAGAAAGGGAGGCATCATCATTCCCGATTCCGCCCAGGAAAAACCCATTGCCGGCCGTGTCAAAGCCGTTGGTGAAGGCAAACTCGGCGATGACGGCAAGCGCATCAAGCTCGACGTGAAAGTAGGCGACAAGGTTCTCTACAGCAAGTACGGTGGCACCGAAATCAAAATTGACGGCGACGATTACCTGCTGATGCGGGAAGACGATGTTCTCGGCATTGTTGAAAAATAACCCAATTCCAGGATGGAACATTCCTGCATTCTTTTAATTAATAGGAGATAAAATTTCATGGCAAAGCAAATTATTTTTGATGAACAAGCGCGACACAAGATCATGTCCGGCGTGAACCAGCTGGCGGACACGGTGAAACTGACCCTCGGCCCCAAAGGCCGCAACGTGATCATCGACAAGAAATTCGGTTCCCCCGTAATCACCAAGGATGGCGTCACCGTGGCCAAAGAAATCGAACTGGCAGATCCGTTCGAGAACATGGGCGCGCAGATGGTCAACGAAGTGGCCAGCAAAACCAGTGACAATGCCGGTGACGGCACCACCACGGCGACGGTTCTGGCGCAGGCCATTTTCCGCGAAGGCATGAAGAACGTCACCGCCGGCGCCAACCCAATGGACATCAAACGCGGCATCGAAGCGGCTGTCAACGCCGTCGTGCCGGCGATTGAGAAGTTGTCCAAACCCACCCGGGACAAGAAGGAAATTGCCCAGGTCGGTACCATTTCCGCCAACCACGACTCGGCCATCGGCGACATCATCGCTGAAGCCATGGACAAGGTTGGCAAAGACGGCGTCATCACAGTGGAAGAAGCCAAGAGCATTGATACGTCTTTGGAGATCGTGGAAGGCATGCAGTTCGACCGCGGTTACCTGTCACCCTACTTCGTGACCGATGCCGAGCGCATGGAAACGGTTCTGGAGGATGCTTATATTCTCCTGCACGAGAAAAAAATCGCCAACATGAAAGACCTCCTGCCGATTCTCGAGAAAATTGCCAAGGGCGGCAAACCTCTCTTGATCATTGCTGAGGACATTGAAGGCGAAGCGCTGGCCACCCTGGTGGTCAACAAACTGCGTGGCACCTTGAACGTGGCGGCAGTGAAAGCTCCGGGCTTCGGCGATCGCCGGAAAGACATGCTGAATGACCTCGCCATCCTGACCGGCGGCCAGGTCATCACCGATGACATCGGCGTGAAACTGGAAAACATCACGATCGACGACTTGGGACGTGCCAAGAACATCACCATCGACAAGGAAAACACCATCGTGGTTGACGGCAAAGGCAAGCCTTCCGAGATTCAGGGCCGGGTCAAACAGATCCGCAACCAGATCGAAGAAACCACTTCCGATTACGACCGCGAGAAACTGCAGGAGCGTCTGGCCAAGCTGGTCGGCGGGGTCGCTATCATTAAAGTCGGCGCGGCTACCGAAACGGAAATGAAGGAAAAGAAAGCCCGCGTGGAAGACGCACTGCACGCCACTCGGGCCGCCGTTGAGGAAGGCATTGTCGCCGGCGGCGGCGTGGCCTACCTGCGATGTCTGGACAGCCTCGATAAGCTTAGAGGCAACCACGACTTCAAACTGGGCGTGAAAATCATCCGGCGTTCACTGGAAGAGCCGATCCGACAGATTGCCGCCAACGCTGGCGAGGAAGGCACCGTGGTCGTGGAGAAAGTCAAAACGCTCAAAGGCGCTTTCGGGTACGATGCCCGCACCGGCGAATACGTGGACTTGATCAAAGCCGGCATCATCGATCCGGCCAAGGTCACGCGGACCGCATTGCAAAACGCGGCCAGCATTTCTTCACTGCTTCTCACCACCGATGCGATGATCGCCGATTTACCGGACGATAAGGAAGAACACTCCCACGGTGGTGGCGGCGGCGGCATGGGCGGTATGGGTGGCATGGGAGGTATGGGCGGCATGTAAGCCTTCCCCCTCTGGAAAATAACGAACCCCCTGGACTATTCGGTCCGGGGGGTTTTGTTTTTTCCGCTCCTGAGCGCCATTATACGACTCATCCACCCGCCTTCGCTACCGGCTCGGGGTTCGCCCAAATAAGCATTGACAATTTGGTAATATTAAAATATACTCATTGGATTCAATGAGTTAAAAACTTATTGCCGCGCTGGAGAGTATGCTTTTCCTTGCCTGGCGGAGCGGTTCGCCTGCCACTCGACACCCACCCGTTTATTTTTCCCGCATTAATTGTTAAGGTGTTTCTTTTTTCCCTAAGTCACCTGAAACTTATACCTCCATTGATAAAGACACTGCTCACGGCATTTTTAATTTGGGGAGCGATCCTGCCCGCTCATGCTGAAAGCCCGCTGGCGCTGGTGATCGAAAACCAGACCTACTTTTATAACGTCGAGCACACTCAAATCGAATCCATTGATGAAGGGTTCACTCTCACCGGCAACCTTTCCAGAATATTTTTCCGCTACGACCTGGTGGAGGGCGTGCGGGTGGAGGTGGGAGCCTTGCTCGATCTGCCTTTCGGTGAGGACGACCGACTGGCTTCCGCCGACCCCATCATCACCCTGCGTTATGGATTCGTGCCGGACTGGGAAGTGACCGCCGGTACGATTGACCGCAACCATGCCCTACACGACGCTTTTTTTGATGACACCCTGCGTTACACTGACCCCATCGAACAGGGTTTCCAAATCAAAGGAAACACGCGTTTTCTTAAGCAGGATCTCTGGATTGACTGGGAGGAAAGAGAAACCACTCATCGCCGGGAAAAGTTTTCGCTGGGCAATGTCACGCGGCTCGAGGCCTGGGGGTTCATGCTCGAAGGACAAATTTACTGGGTGCATCGCGGCGGACAAAAAAACAGCGGGCCGGGCGTGTTCAACAACCTCAGCCTGGGGGCGGGCGCCGGCTACACCTACCGCCACCACAAGACCGGCGGCGCGCTGAGCTTCCTGGATGAAATCGGCTTCACCGTCCACCATCTTTACAATCAGGACGACCCCCCGGCCCGGCCCCTCGTGGATGAGGAGGGTCTGGCGGTCCGGGCCTTCGCCACCCTTTGGGACACCCATTTTTATTATTTGAATTGGGACGGCGGGAGCCAAAATTTTAATTCAGCGCGCGGCGACATTCTCCAGCCGGGGATTCCGCTGGCCAAGGGCGACCCGATTTACAAGGCTTCAGAATTCTGGGAAGTGGGCGTGAATAAAACGTGGGAGGTGGCGGATAAGGTCACCATCTCGGTCGACTTGCGGGGCCAGTTCGTGCTCGACCAGTTTGAACAAATCTATGCCTTCAATTTTACCTGGCGTGACTCCTTCCCGCTGTTCGAGGACTATTTCAAAAAAAGGCAATCCGATTGACCCGCTCAACGGGTCTGAAATAGATCGGGCTTGCCGTCAAAATTGCG
>SMVA01193440.1_pt1 | contig 24766 bp, 23 predicted proteins | sample 2456451 | NCBI WGS metagenome assembly SMVA01 (sample SAMN11095933, study PRJNA526329) | marine sediment metagenome | biome: Marine sediment; feature: Surficial sediment; material: Deep marine sediment; isolation source: Hadal surficial sediment | place: Pacific Ocean | collected 2014-05 | depth... | reverse complement strand
GCAGCCTCAAGATCGATGATTCACTGGATGTTTTCACTGTGCATGGTCTTGGCGGGATGTTAGGTTTATTACTTACCGCTGTGTTTGCGGCATCACTGGATGGACTGGGACTGGAAACATCGATGGGTGCCCAGTTTGTGATACAGTTGATCGGGATAGTAGCTGTTACCATCTGGTGTGCTGTATTGAGTTTCATAATTTTGAAACTTATTGACAAAACAATTGGTTTACGTGTGAATGCGGATGAGGAAACAGAAGGTCTGGACCTGGTATTACATAATGAGCGTGGTTATACGCTCTGATCAAAATTATCTCTGGCTCATAAACCATAAAGAAGGGGCACATGGTTAAAAGTGCCCCCTATTATCCTGCAAAATCTGTTATGTGAGGAATAGCAAGAATATGTTCCGGGATATATATTTAGTTGTTCTAATCGTCTAAAATCATCGTTTTGGTTCTGGACAGTCAATGGATACAATTGTCACTAGAGCCTTAATACAATATCGAAGAAAAGGGTATAAACCTCCATGGCTGAGTTGGTCGATAAGACATTATTGAAATCATTTGTCCCACCGAGCGCATTGAATGCTGAGAATTTTCAGGAACTCGCAGGTAAGGCATTTGTCGAAGACGTTGCTGCGGGGAGAACACTTTTTAAGCAGGGTGAGACCGATAAAAAAAATATTTATTTGATCGATGGCGAGGTCACGATGACCACAGACAGCGGCGAAGCAACTTCTGTGGTATCAGGCACTCAAGCCGGCAAGCATCCCCTGGCTAATTTTCAGCCACGAAGACATACTGCAGTTGCTAAATCCGCCTGCAAAATCACTCGAGTAGACAGTGATTTACTGGACATATTGATGACATGGGATCAAATGTCAGGTATTGAGGTCGATGAAATCCACGCCGAAGATGAAGAGAATGGTAGTGATGACTGGATGACCAGAATTCTGCAGTCGAAAGCTTTTTTGCAAGTGCCGCCAGGAAATATTCAGGCAATGTTTATGCGAATTCAAGAGGTTCCTGCCAAGGCAGGTGATGTCATCATTAAACAGGGTGATGACGGTGATTTTTATTACGTGATTAAAAGCGGTCAATGTAAAGTAACCAGAACATCAAAAACCGGTTCTGAATTGACGCTTGCAACACTCAGGCAAGGTGATGCCTTCGGAGAAGAGGCGCTGTTATCAGATGCCAAACGTAACGCCAATATCGTAATGTCGACAGATGGTTTTTTAATGCGCCTGTCGAAAGAAGATTTTAATGAATTATTGAAAGAGCCGATGTTAACCTGGGTCACTAGAGAAGAAGGTGATGAGATGGTAAAAAACGGTGCTATTTGGCTGGATGTGCGACTAGATAGCGAACATAAACATAATGGACTTGAAGGCAGTATCAATATTCCATTATTTATGCTGCGACTAAAGGTTGCGACGCTTTCCGAAGATAAGAAATATATCCTCTATTGTGATACTAGCAGACGCAGTGCTGCTGCTGCATTTTTATTAAGTGAGCGTGGTCTGGATGCTGTTTGTCTTAAAGATGGCATAATGAGTGGCGGTGAAGATCAGGATTAATTTTTGCATTTGTTCGGGCCAGTAGCGGCTAAATGAAAATCAACGTAGATCCATCAATCGACAATTATTGTGTGATGGGAAATCCTGTCACACATAGTAAATCTCCTCAAATACATATTGCGTTTGCTGAGCAAACCCGGCAAAACATTTTCTATCAGGCTGTTCAGGTTGATGATGGAAAATTTAAAGAAGCAGTAAAAGAATTTCAAGCTCAGGGCGGTAAAGGCTTGAATATTACATTGCCATTCAAGGGCGAGGCATGGGAAATCTCAGAAAATAAAAGCAGCAGGGCTGAACGTGCACTTGCGGTCAATACAATCAGCTTTGATGATGGAAAAATAGTTGCCGACAATACAGATGGTATTGGACTAATTCGTGATCTCACAATTAACCACGATATTTCAATTAAAGATAAAGATATTCTGATACTTGGGGCAGGCGGTGCCGTCAGAGGGATTCTGGACCCACTATTCGATCAACAACCAGGCAAGCTTGTTATTGCAAATCGTACATTTAGTCGAGCTGAAAAGCTTGCTGACATTTTTTCTGACCGTGGAGATATCTCAGCTTGTGGATTCGATGACCTAGCCGGGAGTAGTTTTGATATTGTGATCAATGGTACATCGGCCAGCTTGCAAGGTGTTGTTCCACCTCTACCTGAAAATCTTCTTAATGACAATGTGTGTTGCTACGATATGATGTATTCAATGAGCGATACACCTTTTGTTACGTGGGCTAGAGCACATGGTGCAACTAATGCGTTCGATGGTTTAGGTATGCTTGTTGAACAAGCAGCGGAGTCTTTCTTTATCTGGCGAGGGGTCCGTCCTGAAACGGGACCGGTTATTGATTTAGTAGGTGGTAAGTAGCGTAAAGGTCATTTTGCATTTTCCTGTCTACCACGTACAGTCAACCAATTATTACAGGTCATTCATTCTATCCATCAGATCTGGTAGCCACGTTACCAGCTTCGGAAAAAGTATCAATAATATCAGGGTTAAAATCTGTATCATTACAAAGGGTATTATTCCGCGATAAATATCCTGGATTCGTATTTCCGGTGGTGCAACAGCCTTCAGATAAAATAATGAAAAACCAAATGGGGGTGTCAGAAAAGATGTCTGCAGGTTGAGGGCAATCAAAACCGCCAACCAGAGTAGATCGATCCCCAGAAGATTCGCAATTGGAGTGATGATGGGTACGACAATAAAACAGATTTGTAGAAAGTCCAGGAAGAAACCCAGAATAAAGATTAAAACCATACTGGCAAGCAAAAATCCCCAGACACCACCGGGGATATTTGTCATTACTTCACGTACAAGTGTATCTCCACCCATGCCACGAAAAACAAGACCAAAAGCGATGGCTCCAATTAAAATCATAAACACCATGCTAGTCAGGCGAACTGTATGCTCCATGGCGGCTTTTAGTCTACTCATAGTGAGTTGTTTGTGTGCAGCAGAAAGTATCATAGCACCCAGTGCGCCGACTGCTGCCGACTCAGTGGGTGATGCGAAACCGGCAAAGATTGAACCAAGGACGCTGGTGATCAGTAGTAAGGGTGGTAATAAAGTAAATATAACTCTTTTGAATATATCTTCACTTTCGTCATTTTTTAGTGCAGGTGCAATGCCTGGTTTTAACCAGGCAATACAAACAATGTATAATAAGAAGAATATAATCAATATTGTACCTGGAATGACAGCACCAACAAAAAGACGGCCCACCGGTACACCCATTACATCGCCAAGTAGAATAAGTATGATGCTAGGGGGGATGATCTGACCTAATGTACCGGATGCTGCAATAGTTCCTGAGGCAAGTAAGGGAGAATACTGACGCTTGAGCATGATCGGTAGCGCAATGATTCCCATCGTGACAACTGTTGCACCGACAATCCCTGTGGTTGCGGCCAGGAGTGCACCTACTATCACTACAGAAACTGCGAGACCGCCTCGCATCTTTCCAAATAATAAGCCCATGGTTTCCAGCAAGTCTTCAGCTAAACCGGATTTATCCAGTGTCACACCCATGAAAATAAATAATGGCACAGCTAGCAGTGTGAAATTATTCATCATTCCCCAGATTTGCAGAGGGAGTAGATTGAAAAAATTCAGATCTAAAAAAATACTACCGAATAACAGTGCTACAGCACCCAAAGTGAAAGCAACCGGATAACCCAGTAGCAGCATGATCATTAGCGTGACAAACATAGCTATGATGGCAGCGGTCATGGTTCGGGCCTCAAAATAACATTGAGATTTTTTACTATATCCGAAATACCTTGTAGTAAAAGGAGTGTAAATCCCAATGGAATGCTTGCCTTTAATATCCAGCGGTATGGTAGGCCACCTGGATCAGGAGAACCTTCCAGATGAATATAGGATTGATAAACGAAAGGCCAGGAAGTAGTAATAATTAATATACAAAAAGGAATTAATAGAAACAAGCTGCCAAGTAGATTAATCCATGCTCTACGTTCATCATTCATAAACTTACTTTCATAGAAGATATCGAGCCTGACATGATCATCATGTTTTAAGGTATACGCTGCGCCAACCAGAAATATCAGAGAAAACAGGTGCCATTCCATCTCCTGTAGTGCAACAGAGCCACTTAGAAAAAAGTAGCGCATGGTGACGTCGTAACTCACCAGTAAAACCATGGCTAAAATAAGCCATGAAACCAGTTTGCCAGTGAACTCAGTGAATTGAGCTAATTTGTCTGAGAGCAGTTGTAACAAATGCAAAACGTCATCTAGTCTCATGCTTGTTGGGCTAAGTCCTTAAAATTGAAGGCGTATTATTATTTGGAATAGGAATAAATGCCATACCCAAGTAGTTTGGGTATTTATCAATAGTTTCTCTTGACGTTGTGTTGATTTGTAACGGTGAGATTGGCAATTAATGACGCCAGTGCTGTGATTTGAATTAGTGACTTACACTGTCTTTATACACAAGCAAATAAATCGGTAATAACTTATGTGATTTATCGATAGTGGCTACTATTCGTAAGCGCTATATAACTATATAACCAATTGATTATAATAGGGAAATACAATTCTTTATGTTGCGGCGAAGCAAAAATGTGAAACTTAAACTCAGAAAATCGTTGCCTGTATAAAGAAAATTTATTCACAGAGTTATCCACAGGCTAAGTTATTGATTTTCTTTATAGTAAGAGTTTGCCAGTTGGATAAAATCATCAATTGAAAGGGTTTCTGCTCGCACCTTGGGGGTAATGCCCAGATTGATTATCTGTTGTTCATCAAGCGTTCCTTTTAAACAATTTTTTAATGTTTTTCTTCTTTGAGAGAATGCCTGTTTCACGACGTGCGCAAAACAAGGGTAGTCTAAAACCTGGTTTAGATGCTTATCATATGGTTTCAATTTTATGATTGCTGACATGACTTTGGGTGGCGGTGAAAAAGCGCCAGGCCCGACAGTGAATAATTTCTCAGTGCAACAATTCGCCTGTACCATCACAGACAGGCGCCCAAAATCTTTGCTTCCGGGGGAAGCACACATGCGATCGATGACTTCTTCCTGAAGCATGAATACCATGTCATCTATAACTTGATTATTTTCCAGTAGATGGAAAATCAAAGGTGTTGAAATGTTGTAGGGCAGGTTGCCTACGATACGCAGGTGTTGATTGCCTAACTCCTTAAAGTCATAAGTCAGTGCATCCAGGCAGTGAATAATGATCTTCTCTTCAGCCTCGTATTTTTTAGTCAGGGCATGCACTAAATCCCTGTCAACTTCAAGGACGTGTAATTTATCGAGATGTTCTAATAATGGAACTGTAAGCGCACCTTTGCCAGGACCAATTTCAATGATTGTCTGATCAGGCTGTGGATTGATGGCCGTGATAATACGCTGAATAACATTCTGATCATGGAGAAAATGCTGGCCAAACCTTTTTCTTGCCTTGTGTTCGGCCATTAATCTGTTTCAGCCATTAATAATCAGTGATGATGTATTTGCCCTGGCAGAACAATTAGATATGTTACATGATATATCTACAGCACACTGAATTGCTTCCATCAAACTTGAATAAGAGGCATTCCCTGTGCCGGCGAAATGAAGCGCTGTGCCATGGTCAACGGAAGTTCTGACTATGGGTAATCCCAATGTAATATTAACTGTTTCACCAAATCCAAGAGATTTCATAACAGGTAGCCCTTGATCATGATACATGGTGACAATGACGTCAAAACCATCAATCATCTCAGTAGTGAAAGCGGTATCAGCCGGTTGTGGTCCGGTTAAATTTAATCCCTGATTTTTTAATGTGTTTATAACGGGGATAATAATATCGTTTTCTTCGTTGCCTAAATGGCCTCCCTCACCTGCGTGAGGATTTAGACCACAAACCAGGATACGTGGATCTTTTATTGAAAATTTGGTGCGTAGGTCGTTATTAACTATCTGTAAAACCTGAGTGAGATTCTCTTTTGTGATGGCAGCACTTACCTTTGATAAAGGCAGGTGTGTTGTGACAAGCGCGACTTTTAGTGCTTTATTTACCAGCATCATGACTGGGGTAGCTTGGTGACAAAGATCTGCAAGGAATTCTGTATGGCCACTAAACATGATGCCAGCATCATTAATGATCGATTTTTGAACCGGAGCGGTGACCATGGCATCGAATTTTTTATCGAGGCACCCTGCACAGGCAGTTTGCAATTGTGCGAGCACGTATTCAGCATTGTCTTGATCAAGTTGACCTGCAATGACGGGTGCGTCTGTTTCAAGAGGAACTATTCTCAGACTTTCTGAGATGTGTTTTTGTTGAATAGCTGGGTCAAATTCAACTAACCTCAGAGGAAGTCCAAGTGCAGAAGCCCGATCTTGTAATAAATTCGGATCACCAATGACAATAATGTCGGCATCAATATTTTCCTGGGCAATTTGAACTGTGATATCTGGGCCAATGCCTGCAGGTTCACCTGTGGTAATGATAATACGTGGTGGAACAGTGCTAGCTCTCATCTAGTCGGTACTCGACATAAGCCTCATCACGTAAATGTCTTAACCAGTTTTGGTGCGCTTCCTCAGATTTCCTTCTGCGAATATCTTCAGATGCCTTCGTGCGTCTCACGCTCTCAGTGTCGTCATGCTCTCTACGATCCAATACCTGAAGAATATGCCAGCCGAATTGTGTCTCAAAGGGTTGGCTAATTTCACCGATATCGAGTTGATTCATTACCTCTTCAAATTTTGGTACCAATCTTCCAGGGCTAGACCAACCAAGTTCGCCTCCCTGAGCAGCGCTTATCTTGTCGTCTGAGTGTGCTTTTGCAAGTTTTGCAAAATCATCTCCACCTTCAAGGCGTGTTGTTAACTGAGCTAATCTGACCTTGGCATCTTCAGCGGTGGTCAGTTCATTAATTTTGATTAGAATATGGCGAGCCTTTGTTTGTGTGATCATGTGTATTTCACTACTTCGTACATCAGCCAATTTGACAATGTGAAAGCCACTTAAACTTTTGATCAAATCACTGATATCTCCCTTTTCCATCATAGCAATCTGAGCACTGAATAATGTAGGAATTTCATTTTTTTTACGCCAGCCTAAATCTCCACCTTCAAGTGCTCGTTGCCCATCAGATATGGTCGTGGCCATAGTTGCAAAATTCTGTCCTGCTTTTAAATCCTCAAGTACTTTTGTTGCAACCAGTCTGGCCTGTTCCTCCTCATCTGGAGTCGGGGCTTCTGGCAGAGAGATGAGTATATGCTGAAGCAGATATTCTGTTTCTGTCTTTCCCTGAAACTCCAGATTGGAAAGGGCATTGTCAATTTCCTTGCTGGTGATTGAAATGCGATTATCGACCTGGCGTTGGCGTAATCGTGAAACGATAATTTCATTACGCATTTCTTCCCTGAACCGCTCATAACTGAATCCGTCTTTTTCGAGTATTTCTCTAAACTGACTTAAACTGACATTATTTCCAGCTGCAATGTTACTAATTGTTCTGTTTAATGTTTCATCATCAACACGGATTCCCGTTTCCTCAGCCTGTTGCAGCTGGATTTTTATCAGGATCATGCGTTCCAGTACTTGATTTTCTAATACGCTTGAAGAAGGAAGTTTGATGCCCTGCTGGCGCATTTGACCTACCACCGTACGCAGTTGTGTATCGAGTTCGCTCTGCATGATGATGTCATTTTCAATAACAGCAACAATACGATCCAATGGTATACCTGCTGTCAGGGGAAATGTTTGTAACGCAAGAAAACCCGCCAGTAGCAGGCGTATAAAATAAAGTTTCAACTTATAAATCGCTCTCGTATCCGGGGACTTTTTGTTTCAGAAAGTCTACTGTTTTACGACCAATACCCGCCAGCCCCTTGAGTTCAAGTTGCAAAAATACACCTGTATCAAAATCCCCATCTATGTCGGTCAGGAATCGCCGTGCAACTGCTGTGAAGCTCCAACAGCAACTATCATATTCAACACCACCAAAGATTCCTAATGTTTTCTTTTCAGGAACTGCATAATGCCATCTGCCGACCATGCCCCAATTCTTACTGACTGGCCAGTGGAAAGAGATATCGCTTTGTTCTATGCTTACCCCAGAAAGATTGGTGGAAGGTTCGCGAACTCGATAGGCAAAATTCACAACCTTGTTTGGTGCCGGTTTGTATTGAACTTGAGTAAGTAATTTTTCTGTCTTGTTGTTGTGTGGATCCCACTGTAGATTGCCTCTAAATTTCCAGTGCTTAATCAGCGATATGCCAATTTCTGCAATAAATGGTGAGCTGTTGTCGACTCCTTTATCCTCTCCAGGTAAAATCACCTCTCTGTCACTCAGATAATAAATTTGTCCCAAACTTACATAAGCTTTTTCCTTGCCAGTGTCATGGTCTATCAGGCGCGACGTTAATGCTAAAGTGAACTGGTTGGCATCGCCAAGACGGTCGTTACCACTAAAGCGATCTTCCCTGAACAATGAATCAAAGGAAAAATCATACAAGCCGGTGTCAAAAACAGGCAGATCATCCTGATCTTCTTCCGGGATATAGAGATAGAAAAGCCGAGGTTCGAGCGTTTGTAAAGATTTCTTACCGAATAAGGAAAAATCACGTTCGAAGAAAACACCACTATCAACACTCAGCACGGGTAATAAACGACTGGGGCTTGACTCGAACGTACTTGTATTGTGTAGATCATATTGCGTATAACGCAAACCAATTTTTGGAGTCAGGAATGTGGAGGCTGTTCTATAGGGATAACTAATGGATGGCGTTAAATCTAATCTCGCACCAAGGACGTTATCTACTGAAATAGAATTGTTATCGCCACGATCGAAATATGTGAATTCACTTCTCAAATCATAATGAAATCTGTTACTACCTCCTGGGGAGTACGCATTGAAATTAATTTGCGGCAGACGCTTGTAGGGCCTATCTACGGCAGCAATTGTTCTATCAACGGTTTGATAATTTACCAGTCTCACGCGACCATTCCACCGGCTCCCACCATACAAGTTTCCACTATATGAAATATCACCGCGTTGCCTCAGAAAGCGTTTGCTGGTAATGCCAATGGAAGAGCCGAAATTTTCGAAATATTCCTTATCAGATACCTTGTTGTAGTCTAGTGAGAATTTGACCCTGTTGGCAAATCTGTGTTGATGTTTTATGCCGATCAGATATCTGTCTTTGTCATCAAAGTCGTCATCACTGGGGAGGTATTCAGCATTGATCTCACTTTCACTATATTTTGACAGATGACGAAATTCACCCATCAGCATCACGCCACTGTCTGTAAGTAACCTAGGTGTCAATGTGGCATCCATATGCGGGGCAATATTCCAGTAAAAAGGCGTACGTGCTTCAACGCCATTTCTGTTTGAACTTCCACCAGTGGGTGTCAGAAATCCGGTTTTCCTCTTATCACTTAACGGGAATGACATGTATGGGCTGTAAAAGACAGGTACATCTTTAATTTTGAGTACGACGTTTTTAGCACTACCCCACTCTTCGACATGGTCAAGGTGGATTTCGCTAGCAGATATGGCCCAGAATTTATTTTCTGGATCGCAGGTGCTGTAGTCGGCATTCTTTAAACTGGTCTCTATGCCAAATTTCATTTTCAGATCAGCACTTTGCCCACGTCCGCGATTATCCTTGATCGTATATTTGACATTTTCGAATTGACCGGTATCTGTGTTGAATTCGATGTGAGCCTTGTCGGCTTCCAGGTAGATTGATTTATCCCAATATTGGATATTGCCTTCTAAATCAGCGGTATCATCTATCTGGTTATATTGAACATGGTCGGCTCGTGTTTGTTGATCATCGCGAGTTATCTCAACATTTCCATCCAGCGTGGAGATTCCTTCTGCTTCCAGGTCAGCAACATCTGCTTCAACATGCACGTCGCCAGGTTCCAGTTCAGCTTCAACCACTGGACGGGCCGGGATATTTAATGAATCCGTACATAAAGGCCAATTTGATTCTTGCTCATCTGCAGAGACGGACATGACAAAAGCCAATAGTACTGACATCACGACGACAGGCGTCGTGACTAATTTGTTTAATGTTCTTTTCACCGTGATTATTATTTTTTGCCGTTGGAGAGGCGATTCCCCTGTAAAATAGACATTCAATGCAATGCCTAAAGTAATATTCCAATGTAATATATATGGGTAATTTTGTAACTTCTTGATTATAGTGTGATTTTAAAACCCATGATAGCCTTACCAGAAGGGTTTTTTTAATAGAGTTGCCATGTTCCACAAAAATATATAATGAGGTTTCTCAAGATTAAAATGTATCCCTTTAATTTTAAAGGACATCATTAATTTTAATATGATGAATAAAATTGATAAAAAATGTGTGTCAAAAGGATTTAATTAAAATTCAACATTTGGAAAGGTCTTTCTGAAATTCATGAAGTAAATCAGCAATTATTTCTGGTGAGGAAACTATGAAACAGCGAAATATAATCATCACAGGATGTTCATCAGGAATAGGTCGTTGTGTTGCAGAAGGACTAAGAGAAAAAGGTTACCGGGTGTTTGCGACAGCCCGCAAAAAGGTAGATGTTGATATTTTGATCGCCGAAGGTTTTGAATCAGTTCAACTGGATTTAGCTAATTCGGCTTCCATTCGTTCAGCCTTTAAAACGATACTAGAAAAAACTGACGGTGAGATATACGCATTGTTTAATAATGGTGCTTATGGCCAGCCTGGGGCGGTCGAAGATTTAACTAGAGATGTTTTGCGACAACAATTTGAAGTAAATCTGTTTGGTACGCACGAACTGACTAATCTGGTATTAACGGTGATGCGCCAGCAAGGACATGGAAGAATCATTCAGAATAGTTCGGTGCTTGGGTTTGTCGCCTTGCAATTTCGAGGGGCCTATAACGCGACTAAATATGCCATGGAAGGATTAACCGACACCTTGCGCCTCGAGTTGATGGGAACGAATATTCATATTTCACTCATAGAACCGGGCCCCATTGACAGTTTGTTCAGAAAAAATGCCTTAACTGCATTCGAAGAAAATATCTCAGCAGAGAACAGTCCCTTTGAAAATGCTTATAAAAAACTAGTTGAACGATTAAGGGCTGAGGGTCATGTGGTGCCATTTACATTGGGGCCTGAAGCTGTGCTTGATAAAGTTGTGCATGCTTTGGAAAGCAAGAAACCGAAGGCTCGTTACTATGTTACTTTTCCAACCTATCTATTTGGAATTCTGAAACGGATTCTTTCTGTCAGGATGATGGATGGAGTATTGAAAAAGGTTTAGCGAATCTATTTTATTTTGGCAGGGTGATGACGGATTGTTTTTTGTTTCGACGATAAATAGAGACAATGTTGCCGATGCTTTGAATTTGCGTAGAATGTGTCGCCTGGCAAATATCACCAATCGTTTTATTTCTTAACTCTCTATCTCCGAGACGAAGTTTTATCTTGATAAGTTCATGATGATCAAGTGCTGTTTCAATTTCAGCAGTCACACTTTCATTTAATCCATTTTGGCCAATCCAGAGAACGGGCTTCATATGATGTGCTTTGCTGCGTAGAAATTTTTGTTGTATTTTTGTGATACTCATTTTGTTAATGTTATCACAAAGTAACAACTTAGATGTTTTATCGTGAATTTCAGTTGCTATGTTAAGTAATTGTTATTCAGAGGTAGATTTTCTAAATTTTATTCAAACCAGTCATTTGTTTCTGGTTCATATTGCTGAATAAACTCTTCAAGTTCTTCTTTTGTTACCATCCCAGGCCAACGGGCAACGAGTTTACCATCGGGATGGAAGAAATAGGTGGTAGGGATTGCTTTTAGGCGTTTGCCACTTACTTGTGATGCAAGATCCTGATCGCCCATAAGGATAGGGAAACTGATATCGTATTTCTTGATAAAGGTAATTGCCAGGTCTTTGTTGCCATATTTGAAACTGGGATAATCAATGGTAATGCCTAGTACAGTTGCATCTGTATCACGGTGTTCAAGGTGAAATTTATTCAGGTCAGGCATTTCGACAACACACTGGATACAGGTTGGACTCCAGACATTTACCACCGTCCATTTACCATGGCCAATATATTCTGAAATACTGTGATAATTCCCTTGCAGGTCTTCGAGGGCGATGTCTGGCGCATCTGCCTGGCTTGATTGATTGAAGAGAATGAAGAGAAAATACAGGAGTGTTATTTTTAGATCTAAGTGCATATTCTTGCTTTCAGATTTATCATCATTAACCAATTAACTGTATTGACCATGAGCAGAAGAAAAAGTGCAGTAATAAGAAGCTTTACTCATTGTCAGTATAGAATTCAATTCTGTTTCTACCATTATTTTTTGCATGGTAGAGTGCGCGGTCTGCACGTTCTACAAATAATGTAGTAATATCATTGATATCGCCTTCATGTTCAGTGGTATTGAGCGAGTTGATGCCGATTGATGTGGTGACCATAATATCCCCATGCTGGGGGTCAGTGAATATTCGTTTTTCAATAGTTACCCTGATCCTTTCTGCTATTTCCATTGCCTTTTGTTTACTTTTATGTGAAAGCAGTACAGTAAATTCTTCTCCGCCATATCGAGCGACAACATCTGTACTTCGAACCAGTTCACGTATGATTTGTGCCACTTCCTTGAGGATGTCATCACCAGTTTGGTGACCATAGTTATCGTTGATTTTCTTGAAGTGATCAATGTCTATAAACAGACAGCTTATCTCTGCATTCGCACGAATCACACTGGTGACTTCTTCAACTAACCGTTGATCAAAAAATCTTCTGTTATTGACCCCGGTTAAAGGATCTGTCAGGCCAAGTGTTTTAAGACGTTCTCTATTAATGCTTATTTCCAGACATACTGAAATGACAGATGACATGTGTTGTAAAAAATCTGTGGCAGAATTTTCTTGCGGATGATCCCCAGATCGTATACTGATATTATAGCTTCCAATCAGGTTATGGTTTCTGCTTAATGGAAGTAACCAGGTGGCGTCAGGTTTTTTTATTGTTGAAGAAAAAAGAAGATGGTGATCGTCATCATTATACGATTCAAAAATAGGGAATAATTTTTGTTTATAAATCCTTTCCAGTTCTTCGTTAGTACCGACAAAATTTAATTCCTGACAGTCGGAAAATTCACTCTTTGAGTGTTCAAGATGTCGTTGAATTTCATATTCAGGATCAACGAGTGTCAGGGTTACGATTTCCCATCCAAACTCAAGCAGACTTTCTTTCAGCAATATATTAATCATATTGTTTAGTGAACTTGAATTCATTAGTTCAAGTTCAAATGCCTGAAATATTTTCAGTGTTACTTCATTGCGTGCTGCATCTTTCAGCAGGATATCGAACAGGTTGTGTAATTTCTGGGCATCTTTTTCGATACTCATGATTTTAACCTTGTAGTCATGAAATTAACTCAGCTTAAAGTTTTTTGAATCGATACCAGGTTAGCAAGGCGAATATTGGCGCACCTACTGAAGCACAGATCAGAAAAGGTGGGTGTAGGTTCAACCAGACAATGGGTGCAAAGAGATACAAAATATCATCAAAATCAAAACCAGCAAAACCAGAATAGGCTTTCTCTCCAGTATCTTTCTGCGCCTGGTCAATCTTTTCAGCAAGGATTTCAGAGGCAATCACACCGGCTGTTGCACTGATGCCCATGACTATTGTCCAAAGTCCAAGTTCTACATTCCAGAAAGTTGTTTCTCTCAGACCAATGCCAATACCGAAAAAAAATAATGCGGTGACAAATACATCTGAGAAATAATCAAATTTATGTCCCCACGGACTGATTTTGCCACTGACACGGGCCAGCTCGCCATCCGCGCGATCCAGAAATGCAGACAATATCCACAATATGCCGCCATAGAGATTCCATTCTGTTGTGCCTATGGCAAACAGACCACAAGCAACCACGCCGGTGATTAATCTTAGCGTCGTCAGGTGGTTTGGGGTGATGGGTGTATTAACCAGCGGGAGTATACAAACTCGTGCTATTTTATGCGTCCAGGAATCGCCGACCATTCTTGAATACTGCTATGATTTGTTAAAGCTGGTTAACTTGATCGAGAATTTTTCGATAATGCGTTTGATGCGTGGATGAATGAGTGCCTTATATTCTGCCTCAAATTCATAATCTTTAACTGCTGGATCCATGTCAGCCCATGGTCCTGTAGCCGGATGCAGATAAATCTCTGACAGGCCATCTTCCAGGTTTGGAAGTATACGCACCAGGGTATCCAGGTTCATGTGTCCGGTGTGATGAAAACCGTAAATATTCGTATTGTATTTAATATTATTCTCGATAAGTCGCTTCTTCATTCTGGAAGTGAATGGTTTAAGCAATAACCAAATCGCAAATCGTGTTATTTTTTCTTTACGAGAGCCTATCAGTGCCTGCAAAGGTTTTTCATCAGGGATCCGGACAGCATCCATTGCATAATCTTTTCCGATCTCGATGATGGCATCAAAGACGGCAGGATGAAGATGCATATGATTGTGCGCATTAACATGATCAAGACGTAGTCCAGTTGCTTTAAATGCCTCGAACTGTGCGCGGACTTCATCTTTCAATTGTTGTTTGACACTGGCATTGAAAAACATCTTGATGCCACTGCTGACAAGCTTGTTTGAAAATTCGCCATCTGCATTCACAAGGTCGGGAATATCAGTGGCTGGCAGACAAGAACGACCATTGGATAAAACCAGATGCAAACCAACATTGAGGTCAGGTAACTGCTTGGCTCGCGCGACCGCATCATCTAATTCAGGCGCAGCAACCATCAAACTGGTGCTGGTTAAAATGCCTTTTTGATGTGCCTGTGAAACAGCCTCATTTACGGGAATTGACAGGCCAAAATCATCACCCGTCACTATTAACTGTTTCAGGCCGTGCTCTCCCTGATGAAAAGAAATTTAAAGAATTCCACACCTTCGCGAAGGCGACGTTTCATGATTTCCCAATCCTGACACATTTCGAAAAATAGCGTTGCCATCTTCCATGGGCGGAAATAGAAACGCTTGTAAAAATTATCAACGGCTTCAAAAATATCATCACTGGATAGATGCGGATAATTTAGCACTGAGTGTTGAACACCATCGTCGCCAACTAGTGAACTATCATCTATCAACCAACCATTCTCAATCGCTTGCTTGTAGAGAAATGTTCCAGGATAAGCCGCTGGCAGTGATACCTGAATAGTTTGTGGATTCAGTTCCTGCGCATATTTAATCGATTCTTCAATGGTGTCTTTTGTTTCACCTGGAAGGCCAACAATAAAAGTCCCATGAATGAGGATGCCCAAACTGTGGCAGTCCTTGGTAAACTGACGTGCAATATCTGTTCTAATACCTTTCTTGATGTTGATCAGGATCTGTTGATTGCCAGATTCGTAGCCGACCAGTAATAGACGCAGACCATTATCTTTCATAATCTTCAGTGTTTCGTAAGGAACATTGGCTTTTGCATTGCAAGACCAGGTGATACCCAGCTTGCCAATCTCTTTTGCCAATGCTTCTACATGTTCGATGTTGTCAGTCAATGTGTCATCGTCGAAGAAAAATTCCTTAACCTCAGGAAAGTTATCTCTCGCATAAGTTAATTCACCGATAATATTATCAACCGAACGCGTGCGGTAATTATGACCAGAAATAGTTTGTGGCCAGAGGCAGAAAGTACAACGAGATTTACAACCTCTGCCAGTATAGAAAGACATATAAGGATGCAGCATATAGCCGTTGTAGTAATTTTTTGTGTCCAAATTTTCTTTATAGACTTTGGTTACCCATGGCAGTGAATCCATGTCTTCAATCAGTGCACGATCTTTATTATGAACTGGCTTGCCATCTTTCTTATAGATAATGCCATCCACTTCTTCCAGTGGGCGTCCTTTAGCGATTTCCTGGATGGTGAAATCAAATTCATTACCCGCGACAAAATCAATGGCCTCGGAAGCAAGCACGGTATGGTCTGGATTGACTGCAACATGAGGGCCGCAAAAACCAATGATCAATTTCGGGTTTGCTTGTTTGAATGCTTCTGCTATTTCTACATCGTTTGGAAATGAAGGTGTGCTTGTGTACAGCACCAGAAATTCGTAGTCAGTCGCCAGGGGTAAAACTTCTTCCAGTGATATATCTCCTGCTGGCGCATCGATTAAACGACTGCCTTCAACCAGGGCAGATAGTTGAGCCAACCACGTTGGATACCAGAAAGATTTTACTTCTCGTGTACATTGATAACGTGAGCCGGCACCACCATCAAATCCATTAAAGGAAGGCGGATTTAAAAATAGTGTTTTCAACATCCCGATGGGACTCCCAATTTTTCATTAACCACAGAATACGCTATCTGTAGTTTATCGTGTTCTTAATGATCTTCTTTTACCCTTGCTTCACTAAGTAAGGGTTTTGTATCTGTTTCTGCATCTTCATGTATCAGGCCTTCATTATCCACAGAAAATGTGTGGTTTCTCCATTCAACCGAATGTCCCGTAAAACTGACGATTCGGATGATTAGTGAGAGCATATCTCTCACAGGGATGAGTAATAATGATCCCCGACCATTCAGGCCAAGCGCGGATTTTACCTGCAGGTGCAGCAAAATTCGAGCAGTAATCGTAATGCCAAGTATTGAGGCAGGTAAGAATACGTGTTGCGTGAATATTAGAGCAAATAATGCGGTCAGGCTGGCAATCATTAATGTATCAGTCAGGAAGGTGCCTAGATAGCCCAGTGGTTCAACGGCTCTGAGTGTTCTCGCCCAGCGAAGTTCGTGTAAAAACAATGACTTATAACTTGATTCGTAAGACAGATTATCTACGATTGTGTATGATAGATGTATTTTGTAGCCGCGTTCAGAGACCATTTGCCCCAACATATAATCATCTGCCAGGTAATTGCTTAAGGCTTCAAAGCCTCCGAAATCGGTCAATATTTCACGGCGTACGGCCATCGTCGCCCCCAGGCAATAACTAATATCTTTCAGTGCATTTGAGATAAGCACTGAAGGGAGAAACCATTCATTAATAAACATGGCATTTAGCCTTGAAGCCAGGCCACCTTCTGAACGGCCTGAATAGAGACAGGTAACTGCGCCATTTGCCACGTTGGCAAACGGCGCGACAATATCATGCAGGTAATTTTTATCCACACGCATATCACTGTCTGCAACCAGTAAAATGTCGTATTTGGCTGAAGGAAACATGTTAATCAGATTGGAAACCTTGTAGTTTGAGCCATGTAGCCGTGTGTCGATGACCATTTCTAAATCCAGTTCTGGATAATCCTGGATAATTTTCTCAATCACAGGAATTGCTGTGTCATCCTCGCCGTGCAATCCAAAGATAATCTGGTATTCGGGGTAATCTTGTTCACAAAATGATCTTAAATTCTCATCCATGCCATGTTCCAGACCGCAGATAGGCTTTAACAAAGTGACCGGCGGTGTGAAACCAGAAGGAATATGGGGTCTTTTTCTACTTTTGCGGAGTTCTATGATGCAGAAGTTGGCAAACAATAAGTAGCCAATTGCGCAGAGGCTAATCAGCACCAACAGATAAAATATAATTTCGTAATTCCCCATCAAAAAACCGCTAATAGACTGATTTAATTAATATTTTGCCTTTTATTCAGGAGCAACTTACTTTCGAAATGTTGCCAGACCACCAGGCCAGGAATATCGACTACCAACTCCCGGATCCTTGTCGCCAGCGAGACAGCTAATGCTATATCGGGTGTCATCCCAAGCAGGGCACCTAGCATAACATAACCGCCCTCCTGAACCCCATAGGCATTCGGGATGAAGAAAGCGATATCGCTGATGGTTGAGGTAAGGCTTTTCAACATCAATGCTTCAAGGATACTAATAGGAAAGCCAAGTAAATAGCAGGCCAGCCAGACTTCTGATGTCTGTAATACGAGGCCAAGGGTGCGCCAAAGTGTCGAAATGATAATGTTGCGGTAATCTTTATAGATAATGCGGACAATGGCGTCCACTTCATGGGCGTTATCAGTGATTTCCTCCCAGCCATCTGAGCTGACGAACTTGCCGACGGCACTGGCCATGAAACCAACGACGCCCGCATGTTGTACCAGGATAAAGCCTAATAAACCTGCAGCTAGAGCAGTGATGCCTAACATGGCTGCAATCGCCAGTTCGTCATCCAAGGCAAGATAGATAAGTAACAGTGTACCGGTGAAGGCCCAAACAGCCACTGCCATCGCTTGCACTGTCTTATCAACCAGCACCGAAGCACTGGTATCCACCCCACTGGTACCCCATAGTGTGATCAATCTGGCCTTGGCAATTTCACCGCCAATAGAGGCAACAGGTAACAAGGTATTAATGGCACGACCGATCCACAGTGCTTTTAATACCACCCCAAACTCCGGTGTATGTTGTTTCGGAAATAAAAGTCGCCATGAGAAAGCCGCCGCAAGCAGGCAGGGTGCCCAGACGATCGGCAAGGTGAGTAATCCCCAGCCTGATGTTGCCAATAGATCAAAAATGTCACCAATGCCTTGCCATAGAATTAGCAAAACAAAAATCAGCAGGCCCAATACCAGGCCAATCATGGGAAGTGCACGCATAAATAAGTTCGGAAATAATATAATAATTTTTGTTAGCGTAATATAACTTAAACACGGTACAACGTGCCATACCCACTATGATCACGGTATAACATATAACATGCCATTCCCGCTATAATGTGCTATTGCCGACATTATCACGACAGAATGAACAAACCAGGTCTCACCATTCCTGTGAAAACGGGAATCCAGTAATTATAATGAGATAACAAAACCAATAAATTAATGAAATGAACACTTACACATTAACTGTGCCAGAACAGATATTTCCATTGGTAAGGCATCTATCTTATCGACTGACGCCGATACTTCTAAAAACGCCAATTACCCCAAATCAGATTACCACTATCTCACTCTTATTAGGTTTGATCTGTGCTGCCTGTTTTACTCAGGGCAACTGGATAGCCGGAGTTATTGGCGGATTGTTGTTGGTGGCCAGTTATACCTTTGATAATTGTGATGGTGAAATCGCCAGGCTCAAAAACATGTCTTCCGAGTTCGGTGCAAAACTGGATGACATGTCAGATTGGATCGTAGATGCCAGTTTTTTTGCCGCCTTGGGTTACGGTACAGCGCAAGTCAACGGACAGCAGTTCTGGTTTTGGTTAGGTCTGGCTGCAGCCGCAGGTGCATTTATTGATTATGTTGTAGATCTGATACACCAAGCAAAAAAGAGTGAAAATCCAGAGGCTATTACCCGGGAAGAACAGGCAAAGGTACCCAAACATCCGGAAGATGGACTAGATTGGCTCATCTATATCTTCCATAAACTCAGTCGCGCGGATTTTTGTATCATCGTTCTGGGTTTAGCCCTGTTTAATGTCACATGGATATTATTGCCATTTGCAGCCATCGGCGCACAGGCATATTGGATAACGGATTTGTTTGAACGTGCCAGGGGATATCATACCTAGTAAAACGTACGTCATACCGGACTTGATCCGGTATCCAGTGGAAAAGTCCGCCTATAAGCGGTACAGATTTAACCGGATTCCCGTTTCCACGGGAATGACAATTACTAATAAGTATGGCAATTCGCTTGGATAAATTCTTACAATAAACTATTCTCAACAATTAGTTAGGTAGAACTATTTCAGACGGTTATGACTGGAACAGTTAAAGGATCGTTACGGAAATGAAAAAATTAACACTGGTCGTATTCGCTTCATTACTATCATTCACAACAGCAAGCTATGCAGAGAACGAAGATCTCGCCGCGCAGGTGGCTGAGGTGCAGAATAAACTAAAGGCCTTGCGAGAATCAAATGATGAACTTAAGAAAAGATTAGCGAGTTATGAAAATGAAATGGCAGGCTGGCGGCTAGCGCTAGAAAATATTGAAGCGGATATTGCGGGGATAGCAGAGGAGTAGGAACCGATTAAGGATTATAAAGACATGTATGATTATGTATAAAAAAGCATTAACACTAATATTATTCACTTCAATATTTTTTTTCACAACCGTAAGCTACGCAGAAGACAATAGTCTCAAAGCACTGATGGCACAGGTATCTGTAGCGCATAATAAAATAGCAGCCTTACAGAAAGAAAATAAAGAACTTAAGAAGCAGCTCGCAGTAAAAGAAAACGAGATCGTCGATTATCGGGCAACACTTGAGAAAATTGAAGAAGAGATAGCGGCGTTAAAAGAAAGGGAATAGGGCTGCGGTCTCTCCCGGCCATCCATGATCCCTTTGTATGAATTCATAGGTAAATTATATTTTTTTCGAAAGCGTGATCCTGACGTTTTCTCGGTCTCCGTTCCTGACTCGACCCTACCGATTACATTCATGTAATCGTACCGCCAAAGTTGCTGTTTGACTCCATGTCACCGTGACACTAGTGCATCCATGCACGTCGTCCTGTTTTTAAATTTAGACTAAGCATTTAGCTTTTTAATTAACTGTCTGATAATTGCAAGACTCTTGCCTTTAAAATCTATTACTTGCAAACCAACAATGAATGAATTTTTCCCCTGGATATCATCGCTTTTAGCAATGTAGACTATTCGACAGTCGGTGATAATTTTTACTACTTTATTCCTGGATTTTACTTTGATAGTAATTTCTACTTCGTTGGTGTCATCATCCGTTAACAAACCAGTTTCCTTTGAGAAAATACGCGCTGTTAGTCCCGTGCATAGTATTTGAAATCCCCGATAAGAGATATCACATAAAACAGCCTTTAATTTAGTGCCATCAGGCTTTTTCACTTCAACTGGGAAATCACCAACGCTATATCTTTCATGCTTGCGTCTACTAATGTGTGAGATAATTTTTTTTCTTTTTTTAGATTTTTTCTTAAGAATAAGTTTTTTTGGTTCCTTACTGTAGGTACAGAGGTAGGCTGTTTCTACAGCAACCTTTAACTGGAAGCTCTGGTTTGCTTCGACAATAAATTGTTCACCAATACTAAAAGTTTGCCAGTCGCTACTACCGGGGAGTTTGACGGTGAATTCACCACTGATAATAGTTACAGTCTCTTTTAATATTGTGTCAAATTTGTAATTACCGACCGCCATGACGCCCACGGTGGCGGGCAGTGTCTCTGTTTGAAATTTGATAGAGACCACATCTCCATTAAAGTACTTGTTGATCTTAATCATCTATTTCCAGCACCATTTACGAATGGTTAAATTTCATCATAAATCCCCAATAATATTAATACTCCCCACCATGCCTTGTGCTTCATGGCCTTTCTTGTGGCAGAAGAATTTCAGGTTTTTACCTTTGGTCATGGGGAAGAAAAACCACTCCACACTGGCGCCAGGTTTTAGTTCCATATCATTAATTGCACCGTGGATTTCTGCAATGGTTTTACCTTTTTTATCCATAACCTCAACCTTACGCGTGAATATATGCGTAGCAAAGGCATCAGAGGTAAAATAGTGTTCGTCTGAACTGGGGTTGGTGATCACCAGTTTATAATATGTCCCACGTTCGAAAGTCAGTTTGTCGGGGGTAAATTTCATCTGACCATCCACTGTGCCGACACTGATGTTTACCTCAGTTGCCTTTGGCCCATGGGGCTTTTCGGCGTAAGTAAAAGGGGAGACAAGTATCAGGGATAAGGCGAGATAGGTTATTTTACTCATGGTTACCTCAGGCTGTATATTTTATTGTTTGATTGAATGCTAGCATATTATTAGATTTCACCAATGAATTTAATAATTGAAAAATATGTAGGGAGATTAACCCCTATTTTCTAGTTTGAACCACAATGTTTAGCAATATCTTCTTTAATTGCGAATGAATCTGGTTTCAACTTTAAACCTCGTCGGTAATTATTACATGCATAGTCAATATTCCCATTTATCCGTTGTAAATAGGCAAGATTAAAATAGGCAAATGCAAATTCAGGATTAATCTGGATTGTCTTAATAAAATGATTCATCGCATCTGGTATTTTATTCTGGTCAGCTAAAATTGTTCCAAGATTGTTGTGTGCCATATACAGATTAGGTTCCAACGCAATCGCATCCAGGTAATGGTGTTTTGCTTGCTCTAGCTCACCTTGTTGCTGCATGACACTTCCAAGCAGGTAATGTGCTTTTCCATTTTCACTATCGAGATGAAGTGCTTTTGTGTAGTGACTAATTGCTTGTTCAATACGATTTTGTTTTTCAAGAGCAACACCAAGATTTGTATGCGTTTCGGCACGGAATGGATTGATGCGAAGCGCTTTGTTGTAATGTTCTATCGCTTCAATCGTAAGGTTCTTATGCATTAATACATTGCCGAGATTGTTATGTGCCTTGGCGTACGAAGGTTTAAGAGAGACCGCTTTACGATAATGGATCATAGCCTTATTTACTAAACTCTGATTTGCTAGAGCGATCCCTAAATTGTAATGTCCCCTGTGGCTGCGGGGGTTTTTAGATACGACATCATTCCATAATGCGATGACGCTTGACCAGTCTTCATTCCTGCTATAGGAGCCGATTCCGAGAATAAAAATAATTATCAGATTACATGATATGAATAAAGTTAATTTGTTTGAAAACAATGTATACATCAAATAACTAGAGACGATAGAAAAAGCAAACATAGGCAAGTAGAGTCGATGTTCAAAGATTATTTCTAATCCGATAATTGAAGATTCAATACTCAAATTTATTAGAAACCAGAAAATACAGAATGAAAGCAATTTATGGCGACGTGAAAAATAAAATGCATAGCCTAATAATCCGATTAAAAATATTAATGAAAAAAGGGTTGTTATCGGATTAAATAAAGTGCGGGATAAAGTAAATTCTGGAAGTAAACTCAATCTTGATGGGAAGGGAAACATTAACAGGCTTATGTAGTGGGTTACTACACGAAATTCAGTCAGTACTCGTTCTCCCATAGTAAAATCGCGACCATTGTAACCAGCTAATATTTTCTCAAGTGGCGTTGCCCCAAGATAAACGAATGTAATCAGGAGAATTAATAACAAAGCATTAATGAGATATTTTGCATTATTTCTGATCCAGGCTTTATTCAGATCTTGATAAAAATAAAATTCATATAATAAAATGACTATTGGCAAGGTTGCCGCATTTTGCTTACAGCAGAGTGCTAGGATCCATGAGCAAATGCTTCCTGCCCATAGGGTCAAACGTTTATGCTGGAGCGTCGATTTCCGGCCAAGAATAAATAGTAGTAACGACAGGAAATAAAACATTGCTGCCATACTATTCATTCTTTGCACAATATAAGTGACAGATTGAACCTGTATCGGATGTGCAACAAAAATACATGCTGCAGACAAAGCCATCAAGCCGACTAAAAATTTAGATGGCTGCTCCTTTGCAATATTTTGAGTTTTAAAAAACAGTTCAAAAGTAAGAAGTGCCAGAAAATATACAAGTATTCCGTTGGCCAAATGAATCAGAATATTAAAAATGTGGTAGCCGGTAACGTCATATCTACCAAAATAATAATTTACGGCAAAAGTAATATTCGAGAGAGGGCGAAAATAGTGGAGGCTTTTGAAAGCTGCATCGTGTAGGCCAGATAAGTTAAGTTCGGTCAATCTAATAAACTGGTTATCCTGAATATTATCCATATCGTCAAAAACAAAAGGGTTATCCAGGCTATTCGAATAAATACCACCACAAAGAATAGCTATTACACAAATGGAATAGAGGTGAAAAATTGGCCGTAAAGGAGAATGGGATACCATCGCTAGATGATACAACGTAGGTAAGTTAGATTGCATTAATGTCGGTGAATAAGAAAGCTTATCCAGGCTGTTAAAACAAAAAACCTCCCAATAGGAGGTTATTCGTTTAATGGTGGAGGCGGCGTCTACTTAAGGCTTAGTGATGTCTTGAGAGTTGTTGAGTGGCATTGAGAGTTGTAGATAACATTCATCACAGTTCTACCAAACAAAAATCGGCACTAAGTACGACATTGGCTTTGCTCAATTCACGCAAGACGTTACTTTAGATACCTACAACTCATACTGCTAATCACACAAAGTGTGTGGGGAAGGTGTGGGGAAACTATTTAAAGGACAATGCGAATATGAAATCAAAAATAGGGTTTACAGACCCATATATAAAGAACCTCCATATCATTGGCAGGCACACCGACCCAGCCACTAGCGGGCTAAACCTGAATATAAAAAATAAAGGGGGTAAATACTGGGTATTCCGATACTTGTATGGCGAAAAACGTTGCGACCTGTCACTAGGAGTTTATCCAAGAATATCCCTTAAAGAAGCCAGAATAAGGGCGCTAGCATGCCGTAACGATCTTGCCCAAGGCAGAAAACCAGTAGCGTATTGGAAGGGCGTAAAACCAGTAGAAGAGGCACAGAAGCCATTGTTTAAGGACTATGCCAACGAGTGTATTGAAAGCAAGAAGGCTGAGTGGGATAACGCTAAGCACACCTATCAATGGTTTAGAACCATCGAGGTTTATGCCAACCCGATTATCGGAAACAAAGCCATTGATGAGATAGACACGGAGGACGTTCTGAAAGTACTTACCCCCCTATGGTACTCAAAAACTGAGACCGCGACTCGGCTGCGGGGTAGATTAGAGTGGATATTGGCTTCAGCTACTACTAGAAAGCTACGCACTGGCATAAATCCAGCAGCGTGGCGTGGACACTTAG
>SMVA01193527.1_pt1 | contig 24797 bp, 21 predicted proteins | sample 2456451 | NCBI WGS metagenome assembly SMVA01 (sample SAMN11095933, study PRJNA526329) | marine sediment metagenome | biome: Marine sediment; feature: Surficial sediment; material: Deep marine sediment; isolation source: Hadal surficial sediment | place: Pacific Ocean | collected 2014-05 | depth... | reverse complement strand
TCCCATGCAAGGCCTAAGACCCTATGTAGGAGAGTCTGTTGGATTGTTTGGCGCCATAGAGATTGGCTTCATCAATGGGCCATTTCTGCTCAATAATCATTACAAAATTGAAAGCGAAGTGGTTTGCGTCGGTCAGAGTCCACAAACAGAATATGTGTGGTATGACAGCAAGGCAACGAACGAGTCCGGGGACGTTGTTGCTACCATGCGAATGCAATCCCGGGCAATGAAAGCATCTTCACGAGAGTATCGTCTCTAGAGGTCATGCTGATATGCGACAATTGAAGCCTACTTGACAGCACGGCACAACAATTTTTGGTACCGGTTTGCAGCTACATTCAGTCAAGGGAACGATATACAATTCGGCCGGAGACAATGGTCATCAACACCTTGCCACCGAGAATCTTCGCAGGATTGCTGGACGCCAGTTCGAATGGATCAATGTCGATAACAGTAATGTCAGCCCACCTTCCCGGCGCAAGAATACCGGTTTCCTGTTCACGAAATGCCGCATAGGCTGGCAACGAGGTATAGGCATGGAGCGCCTCATCAATCGTAAAGGCTTCATTCGGATACCACCCACCCTCTGGTTGAGAATGTTTATCCTGCCTGGTAATGGCAGAATGTAATCCATAGAAGATACTGTGGTCCGATCCAGGGTTGTCTGAATTAAAGATCACCGTCGCACCCGAGACTTTCAGGGATCGCCAGGCATAGGCGCCTCGTATTCGTTCTTTCCCCACTCGATCTTCAGCCCAGGTTTTATCTTCAACCGCATGGGGCGGTTCCATGGATGCAATGATATTCAGTTCAGACAATCTGGGTAAATCATCCGGATGTAGAATCTGGGCGTGCTCAATCCGATGTCTTCCCATCCGAGCCTGCGGGTATTCTTCGAACACCCGTTGAAAAAAATCCAGAGTTTCGCGATTTCCGGCATCGCCAATGGCATGAACACCGACCTGGAATCCGCTTGCCATCATCCGCGTGACAAGTGCCTGGTCAAAACCATATTCACCGCCGCTTACTCCGCGATGTCCCGGCGCGTCACTGTAGTCATCCAACATTTTAGCCCCACGGGATCCGAGTGCACCATCGTAGTAAGCTTTGACTGATCGCGTGACCAGCATGCTGTCTTTGTCGGTATCCGGTCCTTTTTTTAGCCAGACTTTCATCAGTGGTGCATCACGGGCGGACAACATGGCGTAAACTCGTATCGGCAATTTATTTTCAGTCTCCAGCTCGATCAGCGCCTGCATGAGATCACTGTCGAGCCCTGCATCATGTACTGTGACGTATCCATCCCTGGCCATCTGCGTCAGCCCGGTGAGTATCTGACTTTTTACTTCCTGCCTGCTTTGTTCGGGTATCGCATCGTCCAGAAGTTTTACCGCACGATTAAGGAACAGTCCGTTGGGATTACCGTTAGCAAAGCGACCTATTTCACCACCTGAAGGAACAATCGTGTTCTTGTTGATGTCTGCTGAATCAAGCGCCTGCTGGTTAGCCCACCCCGCGAACCCATGAAGGCTGCGCATGAATACCGGATGGTTGGGGATCTTTTCTGAAATCAGGGTCAGATCAGGATAGTGATTGGCCCAGGCACCTTCATCCCAGCCCTGACCTATGATCCACTCTCCCGCGGGTACCTGGCTTGCTCGAGCTGAGATAATTTCGACTGCCTCGGCTTCAGATTTCACGTCCACCAGGTTGACCTTGCTCAGGCTTGCACCCAGTTCAGGGACATGGGTATGGGAATCAACCAGGCCGGGCAGGATTGTCGCACCACCCACATCAATCAACTCAGTCGAATCGGTGATCAGTGATTGCAGATCACTGAAATTGCCCACGGAGACTATGAGGCCATCTTTAATCGCCACTGCATCGACGGGACTCAGCCGGGGTCGAGTAGCCCAGTTCATGGTGTAGACCTTGCCACCCATCAGCACCAGGTCTGCCTTGATGTTTTCTGCGACTTCCTCAGGCGATGAGCAGCCGAAAAGGCTAACGGCAGCGATCAGCCCGAGGAGAACGTGGCGTGTGCTTTTTAATCGGTTAGCTTTTCTGGCCATCTTAATCTTAACGAAATTCAAGCCCCTCAAATTCACCGTTCTCCCGCCAGCCCTTGATGTATTCAAAAAAAGCGCTGGCGCCCTGGGGATAACCAACGTTATATCGTGCCGCCGGACCCGGGTCCTGGCCTTCATTATTGTAGTAGCCGGGAGTGCAATCAGGTGAGCCGAGCATTCGGCCGCCACCGGTCATTAACAGCGCCAGCCACTCATCCTCGGCCTCCCTGGTGAGCTCCACCTGGTGGAAACCGTTGTCCAGAGTGTGCTTGATAACCACGGCAATCGTTTTTCCTGCTTCCGTCAGGTTGTGCGGGATATTGGAGATCAGATTTGCTCCCTGGGTCGGTTGCACGATGAAGGCGTTGGGGAAGCCGTGCACGTGGGTTCCGTGTTTTGTACGCATGCCCTGCGCCCAGTGCTCTGACAATTTCAAACCGTCGCGGCCGATCATGTCGTAGCCGGATCGACGTTCAAAGGGCGTGCCCACTTCAAAGCCGGAAGCGTAGATGATGCAATCGACCTCAAATTCTTTTCCTGCCACGACAACTCCGGTTTTAGTGATTCGCTCGACTCCTTTGCCATCCGTGTCAATGAGGTGTGTGCCAGGGACGTTGTAGGCCTGAAGATACTCATCGTGAAAACAGGGTCGCTTGCAGAGTTGCCGGTACCATGCCTTGAGGTCCTGGGCTGTGTCATTGGATGCAACGATCGAATCGACACGGGCGCGGATTTCTTCCATTTTTTCGAAGTCGGAATCCTCGTAGGCATGGAGCATTTTTTCAGCCGTTCTGTCCTCCACAGGCAGCGCCATGATCTTTGAACGAATGCGCCGGGACAGATCGGTCCAGCCATCCATCACCAGGTCCTCTTCGACGTCACCGCCGGTTTGATTTAGTGTGAAATTGTCCAGCCATCTTTGCTGCCAGCCGGGATGCAGCACGTCGCGCTCAAACCATTCTGCATCCGTTGGTTTGTTACCACGGACATCCACCGAAGAGGGGGTTCGCTGGAAGACGTAGAGTGCCTCGCACGCAGGAGCCAGGTGTGGCACACACTGCACTGAGGTCGCTCCGGTGCCGATCAGCGCAACCTTTTTGTCCTGCAGCTTCTGCATGGGAGCGCCGTGTGTATCGCCGCCGGTATAGTCATAGTCCCAGCGGCTGGTGTGGAATGAATGGCCTTTAAATTCCTTAATTCCCCGCAGTCCTGGTAGTTTCGGGACGTGCAAGGGGCCGGTACCCATGCCAATGAACTGCGCCGTAAACCGGTCGCCTCGATTGGTGCAGATGATCCACTGAGAGTCGGCATCGTCCCACTCAAGATCTGTTACCTCGGTGTGGAAAAGCGCATTGTCATACAGATGATAGTGCCTGCCAATCCGCTGGCAGTGCTCGAGAATCTCCGGCGCATGGGTATACTTCTCGGTTGGCATATGCTCAGTTTCTTCAAGCAGTGGCATGTAGACAAATGCTGCCGTATCACACTGCGCGCCGGGATAGCGATTCCAGTACCAGGTACCACCGAAATCCCCGCCCTTCTCGATAATCCGAACGTCCTTGATACCGGCTTCGGTCAGACGCGCGCCTGTCACGAGTCCGGCAAAACCGCCACCGATAAAGGCGACCGTTACATGGTCTGTTATGGGGGCGCGTTCCCTGACCGGTGAGTAAGGATCATCAAGATAGTGGGACAACTGGCCCTTGACCTCGATGTATTGGTCATTGCCGTCTTCTCTCAGGCGCTTGCCCCGTTCCTCATTGTATTTACGCTTTAGTGCTTCCTTATCAAATTTTTGCTTGGCCATGTCAGACACCGTATGAATCAAGACAGTGAAGATAACATCCTATCGGAATTTGCGGCAAAGTGCCCAAGGTGGTGGGTGTTCGGGCGCATTGGATTTATGTCGGAACTGAGGTTTTACCTAAAGTGTCGCTCGCAGCGAATCGGTGAGCAAATCAATAAATGTTTTGATGCGTGAAGCCTGAAATTTAACCTGCCGGTATATCACATGAACAGGCTGAGGTTGAGGCTGGTAGGCTTCTAACACAGGTACCAGTTTATTATCTGATATTAACGCCTTGACCTGGTATGACAGCACTCTGATAATGCCGAGTCCCTGCATTGCTGCCTCAATGGCGGCATCGTTAGTGTTGACGATCAATCGTGGTCTGACTTTTACGCTTCTCGAATTTGAAAATCTCCAGTCCGGGGAGAAGCTGCCCGTGGCTGACGCAATCAGGGTGTGATTCCTTAATTCCCCGGGTTCCCCGGGCGTACCGACAGTGTTGAGATAGTCAGGCGATGCACAGAGTTGATGGCTGACGACGCCAACTTCCCTGGCGTACATTGAGGAATCCGGCAGCTGGCCAATGCGAACCCCAACATCGATGCCTTCTTCAATGAGATCTACGATTCGATCAACAAAATGGGTGGTGACCTCTGCTTTTGAGTAGCGATGCAGATAGTCAGCTATCACAGGCGTGACGAACATTCGACCGAACATGGTTGGCGCAGTGACAACTATGCGGCCGCGTGGTGCCGCATTAACCCCTGCGGCTGAGTCTTCGACGGCTTGCAACTGCAGTAACAGTTGCCGAGCATCCTCAAGGAATTGTGCTCCAGTCTCCGTGGTTCGCACCACGCGTGTGGTTCTCTCCAGCAATTGCACACCCAGGTGCTCTTCCAGTGCCGCAACCGCCCTGGTGACACTTGGCGATGAAATTCGTAGCCGACGCGCAGCCGGGGCGAAGCCGGCCTCTTCAGCGACAGCAATGAATACCTCAATAGCTTTAAAACGATCCATTATTACGATATATGAAATTATAAATTCATATATTTGACTATTCTTTCATAAATAGCAATTAAGTATAGTAACTTTTCTTAGAAGTGAAGCTTGATCAACAGGGGAGTGGATATGAACATGGGACACCAATTTGCCAGGGTCGCCTTTACAGATTCGGTAAGGAAGATTCAGGAAACAATGGGCAGCCGCGAAAGATATACAAGGATGGAAGAAGGGCCTCAGTCAAACCATGAACTAACGGAACGTGAGGCTGAGTTCATCCAGGAGCGAGATAGCTTCTATATGGCCAGCGTCAATGAGGACGGCTGGCCCTACGTGCAACACCGCGGCGGTGCACCGGGTTTCACCCGGGTGCTGGATGAAAAAACGATCGGTTTTGCAGACTTTCGAGGCAACCGCCAATACGTCAGCATCGGAAATTTCAGCAAGGACGACCGTGTGTCACTGTTCTTTATGGACTATGTCAACAGACGACGATTGAAGATGTTCGGTCGGGTTGAGCTGATCGATATCGACCAGGTCGAGCTGTTGGCGCAGCTGACAGACGAAGGATACAAAGCGAAGGTCGAGCGTGGAGTGATCATTCACGTTGAAGCATTTGACTGGAACTGTCCTGCCCATATTACTCCGAGGTATACAGAGGTTGAGATTGAGCGGTTGTCGGGTTTATAAAAACCAGGTCACAGTGCCCTGGGGGGCTGTCGTACCTGCGCGTATTGTTTGCCATGGTCTGGACAGGGTTCTCCGCCAGAGCGAGGACTAGCTGCGCAAATATGCTACTGTCGCTTTTTCAATTTTCCAGGACCATCTATGAAGCTCTACACTGGCGACCTCAGCCCTTATTCCGCAAAAGTCCGAATGCAGATTTATGCGATGGGTATCAAGGATAACTTCAAGTTTGAACTTCCTGTCTCCTTTTTCATGGGTAAGCTGTCTGAGATTTCACCCATTGGTCGAATCCCGGTGCTGGAACTGGATGATGGCACTATCATCCCGGAATCAGAAGTGATCGCAGAGTACATTGACGACATCTATCCTGACAAAGCCATGATTGGCACGACCCCGACCGAGCGAGCAGAAGTCCGCGTGATTTCTCGAATAGCGGATACCTACCTGATGAACAATATCTTCATGTGCCTGCGCCAGCTGGATCCGAAAACGCGTGTGGATGCCATTGTTGAACTGTTGATGGGTCAGGTGTCACGAGGCATGGGTGCACTCGAACAACATATCGGAACAGGAGAATACGCAGTCGGTGACGCGCTGTCGCGCGCGGATTGCACGCTGGTTCCGGCATTATTCCTGTGTGAGAGCACTGTGCCGAGACTGGGAGTTGAAAACCCGATTCTTGCGTCAGAGAAAGTTGCTGCCTACTGGGCCAGGATTCAGAAGAACGAGTTTGCAGCAATAGTCATCGATGAAATGAGGCGAGGCTTGCAGGCAAGATTGGATGGCACGGAACGGAAGATGGTTGAAGAAGCCATTGCCAAAGCGAAGGGCGGCTGACAAATTCTTGTTTCCGGTATCGGATTGTTGCCGAACAGAGCGAATATCGAGTGGGTAGAAGCGAAGTGTTGTGCCAGTCAGTCTATGGATTCATTCTGCTCGCAGCTGTGCTTCGCGAAAAACCCTCACGAAATTGCCACCCCAGATTTTTTCAATATCCTGCTGACTGTAACCGCGCTCTAAAAGGGCGACAGTCACATTCATCGCCTCACTCGCATCGTCGAAACCTTTGATACCGCTGCCATGATTAAAGTCAGTGCCGATACCCACATGATCAATGCCGATCCGATCGACGACATAGTCGAGGTGCTTGAGCATATCGTCAATGCTGCCGGGACCCAATAAATCGCTGACGGCACCGAGAAACGTCTGTTGTATTTCTTTATCATCGATCTCCCAGTACAGCTCGAACGGGTAGTAATAATCCTCTTCGATACTCGCCGCGCGGCGGGCGATGCGAATCTGTCGGTCCAGTTCCTTGTCAGAGGAATCGAAGAGATAGCCTCTGAAAGGTACAACGTGAATCACGCCGCCGTTCTCACCAATCCGATCGATCTCTTCGTCAGACAGATTGCGGCTCACATCCGAGAGTTTCCTGACATTGGAGTGACTGGCTATGACAGGCGCGCTCGACATGGCCAGTACCTGAAGTGTTGCAGCCTTTGAGAGTTGCGTAATATCAACGACTCCGCCAAGTTCATTAATCCGTTGAATAGCCATTCTGCCTAATTCGGACAATCCACCATGCTCCTCCACGGGTTCATGTTTACCGGCCTCACTAATGAATATGGGTCGTGAGGAATCGGCAAATGCGTTATGTCCCATGTGGGTCAGGGCGAACACCCTGACACCGGCGGCATAAAATTCATCAAGTCCCGATACATCTTCGCCGAGTATCCTTGCATTCTGAAAGCCCAGTATCAGTGCGCTCTTGCCATCTGAATGAGCCTTAATGAGCTCATCTGCCGAACGCACCAGCACTACATTGTTAGTTGGGTCTGCATCCATTGCCAGCACGGCGGCAAGCTCCGCGTCCGCTGTAGCACGAGCCTGCAGGTAACCTTCAGCATCCCTCGGCCCCGGACCAACCGCAATTGCCATCACAACCGCATCGACACCGCCTGCCTGCATCTTCTCGGGCTCGACTTTAGACCGGCCATCTGTGCCCACATATCGGGATTCCTTGCCGGGAATCTCGATATCGGCGTGTGCATCCAGTACCAGGGCTTTTTTGTGAATGGCCTGAGCGCTAACCGGCGGTGCCTTTTCGACAGCCGGCTGATTGTCGGCAGATGAATCATCCGTGGATTGGGAGCAAGCCCCAAGCATGAAAACGGTCGCTGCCAACAGCAACGAATTGCGAATACGACTCATAGATATTTCTGCGGTGAGAATGGAGTGCCAGAGTAAACTTTCTCCATACGAGACACAATCTCTAGCGGCGATACATATCCAGGCGTGATGCTCGGGCACTCACTCCAGACCGGCTTGTCGCAACGCATCGTCACGGCGCATATCGAAGTCGGGACGCGAAACGCCGAAGTAACCCTGAATCGAGGCGAGTGATAGATTAGGGTTGACCTGAAGCCCAGCAGCAATCGCCGTTCGTGCCTCTTTTATCTTTCCGAGACCAATGGCATTCATGGCAATGAACGCATGACCGGTGGGATAAGTTGGTGTCGTGGCGACTAATTGCCGAGCCATCTCGAGCCCTTCCTCGTAACGACCTACCTCCCAGTAAGCGACCGACAGGTTTTCGTAAATCCAAACCATGGAGCCCTGGGGATTGAGCCGCCGGGCACGCTCGGTTGCAACGATCGCAGCTTCCGGATTCCCAGCGACAACCTGCGCCCAGCCAAGCCAAATCCAGGCTTCCGGCATGCTCGGATTGAGATCCACGGCCCGTTGCATCGAGTCAATAGCGTTCTTCGGGTCGCCCGACACAAGATAGGCTCCGCCGAGAGCGGCATGCGCTGTGGGGTCCCGGGCGTCGAGCGTGACCGCGCGACGGGCGCTCTCGAACGCCAGGGAAACCATGTCCTCGCGAGCACTGTTACCACTGAGCATGATTTCCATCACTCTGGAAAGTGCGAGTTGTGCCAATGCTGTCGCAAAGCGAGGGTCCCGATCAACCGCCTGAGCGAAGAATTGGCGAGCCTCTCCGTAACCCTCGAGCGTGTACCGATTCGCGCGCTGCATGCCAAGCTGATAAAGACTCCATGCTTCCAGATTCTTCGTACCCCGCTGATGCGCGCGCTCTCCCTCTGCACGCCTGAAGTCACCGACGAGCGACGCTGCAATAGTTGAACTGATCTCGTCCTGCAGGGTAAAGAGATCGGTGATCGCCCGATCGTAGGTTTGCGCCCAAACGTGTTGATTGGTGGTCGCGTCGATCAGCTGTGCGGTGATGCGAATTTGATCGCCGGAGCGGCGTACACTGCCCTCCAGCAGGTAGCGCGCGCCAAGTTCGGCGCTGACCCATTTTAGATCCAGGTTGCCGCCGCGGTACTGAAAGCTCGAATTGCGCGCGATCACAGGGAACGCACGCCAGCTCGCCAGGCGCGTGATCAGATCTTCAGCGAGTCCATCTGCGAAGAAAGCCTGGTCGGGATCGAGTGACAAGTTATCAAAGGGTAGCACCGCGATCGCAGGTCGACTGCTAAACGCGCCAACTTCAGTCATATCAGTCGCTGTCTGTGTCACAGCGTTCGCGTTTGTCACCGCAGCTGTCTCGAGCGAGCTCGACCATAGGAGATACCCAATCAATGTACTGAGCATGACCAGAGAGCCGATCGCAAGCCCCAGGCCACGTGTGCCGTATCGTCGCTTATTTTGTCTTGCAGCAACTGGTTGGGGAACGGGCTGATCCAGGTAAGACGAAATACGGGACAGTAGTTTTTGCTGATAGTCCTCGTTGGTAATCTCGTGTTTTAGAATTGCCTGTCGAGAGGACAGTGTGAGAGTTAACCCATCTGGCAGGTCAGTATGTTCAAGATGAACAGCGACAATCGGTAATTCAGCTTCCAGCGCAAAATTGACTTCATTGCGACAATTTTGTGACAGCGTTGAATTAGGTGTGACGAAATAGAGAAAGAGCTTTGATTGTCTAATCGCCTGGGCCAGAGCTTCGGACCACTCTGTTCCTGCCTCAATACCCTCGTCGTACCATATATTGAATCCACTGTCGTTCAGCCAAGCTAGTTCACTGAACACGACATTCGAGTCGGCGTGGGCATAACTCACAAAAATGTACGGTTCATCACCTGTGTAGGCCAGGAAAGGTCGATCCATATTGTCGTCTTATCCAAGGTGGTGAAAGAGTCCCCGCTAAGTATATCGAATCAACTTAAGCTCTAAAACGCTCTTTTTGGTCGTTCAATTTCAATCTTCCCACGAGGAAAGGGCATGAATCGTATCAATTGAGCCCCATCAATTCGGCCATATTGCCGTAATAGAAAGCTTCCATGGTCTTGGAATCACAGTTTTCCATTGTCGCCTCAAACTTTTTGATAGGGTCTGAGGTGCCTTCCGGATGTGGGTAATCTGATGCGAACACCAGCATCTCCGGGCTGGAATTTTCCATAATCCAGCCAACGGGTTCTCCAGCGAAAGGCGACACCTTCAATCGTTGTTTTGCCGTTTCAGAAGGTAGTTCAGAAAAGTTGCGCTTGCGTTTGAAAACCGAAGCCGTGTAATCCATCGATTGGAGCCAGGAGGGTAACCAGAATGCAGCGTGTTCCATTGAAATAGCCTTTAATTTTGGGTGCCTATCGAACACACCATCAAAAATCATTGCCGCCAGGAAGATTTGTGCGCTCTGGCCAATAGTCATCAATCCCAGCTCCCCAGCTGGCGCATCACCCCCTAAATCGATGACTGATTTGCCATTGTTTTTAAAGCTTTGCGGTACAGCTCGATAGTGACCATTGACTGCCACATGATTCACAAAAGGTGTGCCACTATCAGCAAATCCTGCCCAGATTTCATCGAAATCAGGATGAGTGAAAGATCGAGCAGAAGCATCTGGCTCATTGGTATCGACCATAAAACTGTAACAGCCGTCGGCAAAACCTTGCTGCAGAATTTTAACGGCTCGCTCCGGCCCAAGACTGAGTGGCAGGTAACCAATGGCCTTGAGCCTGTCATCTTCAGAGCAAAACTGCCCCATTGCCCGGTTCAATGTGACTGCACCCGCCTCCAACTCGTCCATGGAGTCCACGTGGGCTACCTGGTGAAACGAGAAAGTAGGCAATATCCACTGCATCTCAAAACCAAACAGATCAAGGGCATGAGAACGTTCACCAGCATCAAAGGCGCCGAGGCGGTTCCAACCGCTTTTGGTATTGTCCATCAATGAGGCTTCAAACTTGAGCATGGTAGCCGGGTCATTCTGACGCTTTGCGAACAATTCCCGGCCCCGGTCCAGACCAGCTTGCATCACGGGCAGCTCTTTCTGCTCAGACATGGGTCTGATTTTGTCTTTAAAGGCATCTGATACGACATTACTGAGGAAGTCATCCAACTCAATAACATGGCTGTCAGCGTCAATAATCTTCCGATGCTCGGCATAGGTCATGGTGTTTCTCCTTGGTTAAGACCGTCTGAAAAAAGAGACCTATTTCAGACCGGTCACAGTGTAGCAAGGTAACTTGTGATTTTGAATTGGAGACGCCCATTGTTACTGCAGGCCATCCCCTGGTGAGGGTGTCGGCGGATACTTCCGGGTAAGGAAGTTTCGAGTTAACATCCGAGTATCAATGGTAAAGGGATTTCCATTCAAACCTTGACAGCTAGCTAATCGTGAAAGTACCCGTAACCTTACATGCCCTCGTTTCTGGAAAGGTGCAGGGAGTGTTTTATAGAGCATCCCTTGCAAAGAAAGCCCGTGAGTTAAACCTGAAAGGGTATGTTCGCAACCTGGTTGATGGTCGCGTTGAGTTCCTTGCTCAAGGGGATGCCAGTGCGGTTGATGAGTTAAGGCAGTGGAGTCTGCAGGGTCCTTTACTGGCGAGGGTAGTGGATGTTGAGATTATTCCAGATAGAAATAATGAGAAGGCCAAGGAAGTGTTTACTGATTTTGTGGTCAGGTAACCCAGGTGTCATGACTTTGAGATTATTTCGTGAGCTGAAAACCAGCGTTGCCCATTCAAACCGGCTGATGGGGTGACCAGATCGTCAACCCCAGAGTTCAACCAACAGTTCGAACTCTCTTTCCCCTTTCTGTTTATCAGGCTGTGCCGTGATCATGGCCTGAAGTTTTCTAGGACTGAGTTGTGGATTGTGCCTTTTTGCCTGGGCGATGTACTTCCTTGCCAGGGAGTCTTTCCCCACTTCGCAGGCGAGTATTGCAGCAACCGTGTTGAGATAACCGTAATCTGGTTGTTGCAGAACTGCGCGTTCCACAAGGGGAAACGCTTCATCAACGTTGCCTGCAAGGTACTCTAACAGACCACGATACCAGAGATGAGCGGGTGCGAATCCTCCCTCGGGTGCAATTTCTTCTGCCCGAGAAATTGCCCTGCGACCATCGTCGAATCTGCCAAGATAGGCATAATTCTGGCAAATGATATACCAGCCAAATGCCATTGCTGGATTGCGTTTCAGCACAGCTTCTAAAGTTTGCACTGCAATATCCTGTTGCCCAGCAAAATTTTCACAGGCGCCTATATAAATCGTCACCAGCAAATCACCATCTGCGAGTTCCCGTGCGCGCTGAAGATGCTTCAGGTAATCCGGAATGAGACCGTCTTCCTCATCATCCTCGTACATGCCATTAATATAGGCTGCTATCAGACACCAGGCTTTACAAACATGAGCCAGTGCATAGTCAGGATCAATGGAGAGCGCCATATCCAGTTCAGTGCTTGCTTTTCGCATTGTAGACATGGCGCCGATTCCCTTGCCGATAATTGCGGAGGAACGTTGGCAGTATTCCCAGGCACCGAGCTCGTCCTTCGGCAGGTTTTCTGATCGATCTGCTTCCGCCCAGACAAGCATAGCGAAAACGCTGCCACAGATTTTCTCAACAACTTCATCAGGGGAGTCATAAAATTCATTTAACTCTACATCAAACTTATTGGCCCAGATATGATTGCCGGATTCCGCCTCAATAAATTGAGCAGTAATGCGAATGCGAGAACCGAGTTTGCGTATCGATCCCTCAATGATATATCGAACATCCAGTGTATCAGCGACTTCTCGAATGTTGACTGCCTGGCCCTTGTAAACAAAGGTGGAGTTTCTTGCCGGTATTGAAAGGTGGTGAATGGTCGAGAGTGAGGAAATGATGTCCTCAGTCAGCCCATCCGCCACATAAGCCAACTCCTCATCGCTCGACATATTGTCAAAGGGCAGCACCGCAATTCCAGGTTTCTTGAATTTGTGTTTTACATCTGGATCTGGTTTTGTCGTCTCTTGAGGAGGCCCTATTGATTCCAGCAAATCTGTGAAAATTGAAGCGGTGATGTCGCCTGCCCAGCCCATGAAGTCCAGGGCATGTAGCTGACGAAATCCGAGTGGTGGTGATGAGCCATCAAGCGATAGTGGGATGAGTTTACCCTGTTCTCGAGCAAGCTCTGCTTCATCTCTAACCCAATGTGAGCCGCGAGATGCTTCAGACCATGCGACAATTGCATGATGGGCAGCATTCAGTTCATTTTCAATCATCGTCGCGAACTCTGCACCACCGGAAATATTTCGATCCCACCAGACATTCAGTCCGGCATTTTCCAGCGCCGATGCGAGGATTTCGATTTGATCTCGATCTTCGCGTGCATATGAGATGAAAACATCAGCCAAGGGATCAATCCTGTTGAGAAAGGCTCAAGTGTAACGTTCCGCCGTGCCTGGTGGCTAGTTATATCCATAGGCTCTCAACCAGACGATACGATTTCTATCGACGTCATTACTAAATTCCGACAACTGCACTCCGGTACTTTACTCCGGCACCGTAAATCAACCGCTTTGAGGGAAATCCTTCAAGGTCTCGGACGGTTCGACCTTGATTTCTTCAAGAAATGCTGCTGCATGATCAATTCGGCCAGACATTGAGATATCTGCAATTGACAGTTGGTAAACAGATTCCGCGATAAGTTCAACGGCCTGTACCCGCGCCTTGTTTGAGTCGTTGATGAGATGATGGTGAACGACACCCGGTGTCGCCACCAACCCTGGTGAAATTACATTAACTGAGACATTGTCGCTGTAATGTTCTTGTGCGAGGCCAGTAGTGAATCTCTCCAGGGCAGCCTTACACATCCCATATACGGTCCCTCCATGACCTCCGGGTGCATCAGGTTCTGGATGAAATGCCGCGCCCGATGAAATATTTATGATATGCCCGGATGAACGCTCTAACATGGAAGGCAGGACCAATTGCGCCAAGTGAAAGGGCGCTTTAACCTGCACATCAAACATCAGGTCGAAGCGTTTACCGGGAAATTCCAGGACGGGTATAAAGTAGGTGATTGCCGCGTTGCTCACCAGAATATCGACAGGTCCGTAATGACCTAGTGTTTCGTTGATCAAATTTTCACGATCTTCTTTACTCGCCAGATTGCACTGAACTGCAAAAGCATCACCTCCGCAATCGCGAATTCGATCAGCAGTCTCATTTATAGTGCCGTCAAATATATGATCACTCGTTTGCGCCGTACGAGCACTTGGAACGACCTTTGCCCCTTCCATGGCAAGTCTGTAGCAGATTGCCTCACCGATTCCCCTGCTTGCACCTGTGACAACAGCAACTTTCCCGGCCAGCTTCCCACTCATATTGCATGTATCTTTTGCCATTGCTTTTCCTTGATTTGGTGGGACCACTAGAGTTTATCTTATCAAGTATTGCATCCGCTAAGCTCATCAAAATTGTGCGGAAACCATTTACTCAACGCAGACCCATCCCAAATTTATGGGTCGGAGTAGAGTGCTGGAGTAAACCTACACTACAAAGGTCAATCTTCCCACCAGCAAAGAGTGTTAATCGGTCTTCTGGATGCAGCGTGTACGATCCTTTTTTCACACATTAATCGCAGCTAGGTATTCCTGCCAGACATCGTCCATTTGCCAGTCAGGATTTGATTCCCAGATTTGAGCAATCAGTTCTTCGGCTTGCTCCTTCGACCAGCCCAGAGACTGTTTGGCGTAGACGGAATAGAAAACTGTGACTCGATAGTTTGCAGCGCAATGGATCAGAATTTTCTGACCAGTTGCATCCGCCATGGCGGCCTTGAACGCCTGGTAGTCCTCTATCTTTGGTGCTGTCCATTCAACGGGTATGTGTAGATAATTCATCCCCAGCAAGCGACAGGACTGTTCCTCGTTGTCCAATGAATATCGTGGATCTATTGTGGCCAGATTAATGATTAGATCGCAGCCATCTTTCGCCAGATCTGCCAACTGATCCTCGGTGGGTTGTCCAGCCGTTACCGTATGGTCATCAATACGGATATAGTTGAATATCTCTTCGATTGCCACGATAACTTCCTCTGATAAATATCGGTTGATGCTTTGCGCGAGTGCGGATCAATGAATCAACCATAGTTTATATGGCGAAACTGATTTTCCGCATCAGTTTCACCAGTCTTCGAGGCTCAGTTTTTCGCTGAAGCGTGAATACCAGTCGCCAAATCCGCATATAATGGCTTATATTTCACCTGGATGGATCTGGTTTTATTCTAAACGTGGTTAATGCAAGGTTAGAACAACCACAACCGACATCCATGCTTCGCATGCGATAGTGACATTGCGGCTCATGCATATTTACCTGGAGATGCGATCTAACAGGTTTACAAACGCAACGGATTAACTGAGGAATATGCGGCGATGGTTCGACTCAGCGACTTACCTGACTACGAACGCGAGCACCTGCTCTCGAAAAACCTCGAGCCACTAGGACCTCCTGTCTGGAATCAACTAACAAAACCGGTGGCTGAGCTCAGGGTCGCATTGATTACTACCGCCGGCCTGCATTTTCGCGACGATCCTGCGTTCGAGTTTACAGACTCGACCTTCAGGCCGATCGCAGGCACAGAGGATGGCAACACTCTCGTGATGTCACACAGTTCTGTAAACTTTGACAAGACTGGCTTCCTGGAGGACGTCAATCTCGTATTCCCCATTGATCGCTTCAGGGAACTCGAAGCAGAGGGGAAGATTGGGTCACTGGCAAGCGTACACTACAGTTTCATGGGCGCAGGATTGAAGCCGAGTGCCTACGAGACTTCGGCATTGCAGGTTGCAGGTCTACTGAAGAAGGACAAGGTCGATGCTGTCTTCCTCACACCCGTCTGACCCAACTGCACGCGTGCCGTGAGTGCGCTCAGCTATTACCTGGAACGTGAAGGCATTTTGACCACGGGTATCAGCCTCGTCAGGGAAAACACCGTAAGCCTGCAGCCGCCTCGTGCATTGTGGGTCTCCTTTCCACTCGGTCGCCCACTGGGGATACCGGGGGACCGCGCCTTTCAACACAAGGTGATCGACACTGCACTCGCCCTGCTGATGCGGGAAAAGGGCCCCGTCCTGGAGGACTTTCCCCTTGACGCGCCGACTGTTGATATGGAGTCGGCGCCAGCCTGCCCGGTGTCTTTCGCAAAACGAGCCGTCAGCACTGACTCCTGGAAGGCAGCGCTTCTGTCCGAACTTCAGACATTGCAAACCTGGCAGGACCTGGGAAGACGCAGGCGAAAAGGGCGCACCCTGGTTGGCGTTTCGAGCTTGTCGATGCAGGAAAATGTGGAGAAGCTCGGCCAGCTGCTCGACGACAAGGTACTGCCTGCCAGTGAGCTCGACTGGTTCAAACTGGCGATTGAGGATGCCAAGGTTTTTTATCTTGAAGCATTAACTGCTCAACCCGGCGACTACAATCCTGAACAACTACAGAGTATATTCTGGAAGGAGACGACGATGGGCTTTGCGTTAATGAAGTTTTACAATATGTTTCAAGAAGACAAGGTGCTTTCCGGCTTTGCCCGAATCGTTGTACCACGTGCGGCTATCGACGGACCCACTGACTGAGGACAAAAAAGAAATCAACGATGAACATCAAACCAGTAACTTCCAGTTTCGTTGCCGATATAACCGATATAGAGATTAAATCCATCAGCGATGAGGATTTTGATGAGATTTACCAGGCGTGGCTCACCTATGGTGTGTTGCGACTGCATAATCAACCATTAGTCGAAGACGAGCTCGAGACTTTCAGTGCCCGCTTCGGACCCCTCGAAGAGATTCCGCTGGGATTCCTGTCAGAAAGCAAGCGGGCTAAGATCAAAAACAAGTACGTCACGCAGATTTCGAACATCATCGTTGATGGCAAACCCATAGGCGGGCTCGGCAATTCGGAGGCAACCTGGCATTCCGATATGACCTACATCAAAATTCCTCCACCCGCCAGCATCCTGCTGGGAATAGAGATACCTGATGAGGGTGGTGATACCTATTTTTCTGATCAGAATGCGGCAATGGAGTCACTGCCTGACGAACTGATCGATCGTATAGAAGGCCTGACGATCAAGCATAACGCGGCACATACGAGCGTCGGTCGTCTAAGGCCTGGTTTTGAGGAATTTGATGATCCACGCGATGCGCCAGGCGCTGTGCATCCGATCATCATCACCCATTCGGAAACTGGAAAGCGGGCGCTGTACCTGGGCCGTCGCGAGTGGGCTTACATTCCCGGGCTGGAACTTACCGCGAGTGAAGCCCTGCTCGATGAACTCTGGTCCTACGCTGCGCTGCCTTCACATGTCTGGCGGCAAAAGTGGCAACCGGACGATCTTATTATCTGGGATAACCGCCGCGTCATGCATCGACGGGATGACTTTGATCAATCGGCCCGCCGTTTGATGAAACGTTGCCAGGTGCTCAGTAAAACTGCTTGATCATAAATTCCTGGGTCAGGGCGAGGTGCCAAAAGCACCTTTTGCAGCCAGGTCAGCGATCTCTGATTCAGACAAACCCAGATCAGCTGCAATGACTTCCTCGGTGTGTTTTCCCAACACCGAGGCGGCAGTAATCTCTACCTTACTTTCTGCGAGTCGGGCTGGCCACCCCAACAAACGAACATGACCCCGGGCTTCGTGCTCAACTTCATGAATAAAATCCCGCTCTCGAAGATGACTGTCTTTAAAGAGATCAACAGAATCAAACACAGCGCTTGCGGGCACATCAGCTTCACACAGGATTTTCATCGCCTCGTGTTTGGTACGCTTTGATGTCCAGCTGGTAATCTCACTGGTTAAAATTTCTGCGTTTTCTACACGTAATCTGGAGGACTTAAAGCGCGGGTCTGCTAAAAGGTCAGCTCTTTCCATTGCGTTGCACAACGCCTGCCACATTCTGGGTGTCACAGCCATAATATACACATAATCATTGCTGCCACCTGGCGAGCAGGGATACAAATTGACTATCGGGTTAATGCCAGTACCTGTCCTGGGTGATACATGCTGGCCACCCAGGGAAGCGGCTAGAGAAGTTCGCAGATAATAGGTCATCGCCTCCTGCATGGACAACTCGATGAGTTGACCAACACCAGTCCTGGACCTTTGTATGTATGCGGCTGTGATAGCTAATGCAAGCTGTACACCTGTTCCAGCATCCCCGGTGGTCGGCCCCGGACGCATGGGACGACCATCTGGGTCCCCGGTAATGGCGAAGGCACCGGCGGCGGCCTGGGCTACCATGTCAAAGCATTTGTAGTTTGCGTAGGGTCCACTACTGCCGAAACCCTTGACACTGGCGTAGATGATGCCCGGATGAATTTCCTTCATGACGTCATAGTCGATATCAAGTTTTTCAACGACACCGGGTCCGTAGTTTTCCACGAAGACATCATAGTGGGGTAACATCTTGAGCAACAGATCCCGTCCTTCCGGTTTCTCAAGTGCCAGCGTGATGCTGCGCTTGTTACTATTCCACATCAGGAAATACTCGGAATCACCACCATCACGACCACGACCCGGGTCTCCAGTGACTGGCCTTTCGACCTTGACAACATCCGCTCCCAACCAGGCAAGAGCCTGGGTGCAGGCCGGTCCTGCCTCGTATTGTGTCATATCCAGAATTCTGATTCCTTGAAGTGCAGTCATGCTAACCTCCTGATGATATTAGACGTGAGACTGGCTATTCCTCTTTTGTCAGCCACGCAAACTCCTGCGGTTTTCGACCGGCCCTGGGGTCAAGCATTACGTTGACGATGACAGGTCCGTCAAAGGCCATTGCCTTGTCCAGTGTCGCCTTCAGGTCTTTGGGGTCTTCCACCAGGAATCCTTTACCGCCAAATCCATCTATCATCAGATCGTAACGCGCCCTCGGTGTAAGAATGGGTGCAGGGATTGGTTTGTCCGTGGGCAGTTCATCCATACCGCCACCAATTCCGCCATTGTTCAGGATGACGATCTTGATCGGCAGTTTGTAGCGGCACATGGTTTCAATTTCCATTCCCGAAAAGCCAAATGCTGAATCGCCTTCAACGGCAACAACGGGTCGCTCGGGATGAACTACAGCAGCGGCGATGGCAAAACCCATCCCGACACCCATGGTGCCGTAACTCCCGGCATCCAGGCGCGACCGGGGTTGGTTGTTGGGCATCTGGGTACGCCCGATGTCCATGGTATTGGCTCCTTCACTGACGATAATGACGTCATCCGGCAGCCACTCCCTGATATCCTTGAATGCACGGTAATAGTTCATGGGTGCACTGTCATCATCAATCATTGGTTGTACTGCGGCCTGGTTATCTATTGCTTTTGCCGCCAGCGCTGAGCGCCAGTTCGTTTCTGCCGGATAGAACCATTGCCGATCCGCCAGTGCCCGATTTAACTGCGAGACCACTGCCTTGCCATCTCCCACCAGGGCAACTTCTGCCGGTACGTTGGTGCTGATTTCTTCTGCGCATGCATCCAGCTGGATGATCTTGACGTCTTTTGAAAATCTCGGTGGCAGCCCGAAATGCATGATCCAGTTCAATCTCGCCCCCATCAGCAATATCAGGTCCGCGTCCTTGAGGGCCAGGGTCCTTGCCGCTCCTACAGAAAGCGGGTGATCATCGGGCACGACACCTTTACCCATTGGGGATGCCAGAAAGGGTAGTTGTGTTCGCTCGATGAACTCTCTCACCTCATTTTCTGCCCTGGACCAGGCCATGCCCTTGCCAACGATGACAAGTGGCCGTTCGGCAGACTCGAGCGCCGTAAGCGCCGCTTCGATATTCTCATCCATCGCCTGTGGCCTTGGCGCATCGGCAATTGTCGAAACTACGTGGACTTCATTTTCTTCAACTTCCTGCAAAATCACATCATCCGGCAAGTCCAGATAAACAGCCCCAGGGCGCCCATAGAAAGATGTACGAACAGCCTGTTCCACATAGAAGGGAATCCTTCTCGCGTCTTCCACGGCATGTGCATACTTGCAAAATTGTGAAGCCGCCATAACCTGCCGCTCCTCCTGGAAAGCGCCTCTGCCATTTTGCGAAACCCCGGAAGCCCCGCCGATCAGAATCATGGGCCAGCAATTTGACTGGGCATTGGCCAAACCTGACAGAGCATGAATGACGCCAGGGCCGGAGACCACCAGGCAGGCCTGGGGACGACCGGTTAAGTATCCGGCGGCCTGGGCGGCATAACTGGCAGCCTGCTCATTTCGCATGCCTATATAAGTGATGCCCGCTCGCTGCGCCGCTGAAGCGATAGGTATCACCGGAAAGCCAACGATGCCAAACATATACTCGACACCCTGTTGCTTCAGGTTCTGGGCGATAATCGTTGCCCCTCTTACTGTCGACATCTTGCTCTCCTTTTTCGTCATTGGTTGTATTTGGAATTGATTTGTCGGCAGCTGCCGACTTCGAGAAAATTCTCGGCGTTAGTCCACACTCAACTTTGCATCGGCTCTCAGCTGGAATTTTTCCACATCGACAACAAATCGAGTATGAGTGCCCGCCGCTATGGCCTCTCGCTCGTCTTCCGCCTTCACCTCAAACACCAGCTTGCGACCCTCAACTGCTTTCACCGTTGCCGTACAGGTTACTTTCATACCTACTGGTGTGGCTGCCAGGTGAGTCAAGTCAAGGGCTGTTCCTACCGTCGTTTTTCCTGCTTCTAATTTACCACTGAGGGCAGCCAGGGCAGTTTTCTCCAGCAGGAGAACAAGATCAGGTGTAGAAAATACTGATACCGTACCGCTGCCCACATTTTTCGCCGACATATCCTCTGTTACGGTTTCAGTGACTGTGGCCGATAAGCCTGTAAGTGCGCTCGACATCAATGTTTCTCCCATGGCTTTTCATACTACGTATTGGTCGGCGAAGCAACAAGGTGGATTAGTCATCATCACCCATTCGGAAACTGGAAAGCGGGCGCTGTACCTGGGACGTCGCGAGCGGGCTTACATTCCCGGGCTGGAACTTACTGCGAGTGAAGCCCTGCTCGACGAACTCTGGTCTTACGCTGCGCTGCCTTCACATGTTTGGCGGCAACAGTGGCAACCGAACGATCTTATTATCTGGGATAACCGCCGCGTCATGCATCGACGAGATGACTTTGATCAATCGGCCCGCCGTTTGATGAAACGCTACCAGGTGCTCAGCAAAACAGCTTGATCATGAATCCCGACAATCATCATTTCGCATGGGATTAACATCTCGACCCATTCCCTTGGTATACATTCGCAGGGGTTCACATGAGATCTGAGTCGACAAGATAGCGCACAAGGTTGGCTACTATGAAGAATCTAGTGCTAAATGAGCATGGTACTTGTCCCTTATTAATCAATTATGTCTACGCAAACAGATGTCATTATTATCGGTGCTGGTTCTGCCGGTTTATCAGCCGCCAAAGAACTTACTAAACAGGGAATTTCTTTTATCCTGGTAGAAGGCTCGCATCGTATTGGTGGTCGTGCTTACAGTGAAGAAATTGCCCACGATATCTGGTTTGATTTGGGTTGTGCTTACCTGGACGCCGGACCTGATGCTAAAACCCATATTGACGAAAGTAACCCTTTTGTAGATTTTGCAAAAAATCACGGTGCTGTGATTGAGGAATATCACTACAACGCACATTACATTTTTAACGGTCAACCGCTAGATGATAATGAGATGAGAGCGCGGGAGGAGTATTACAAGGAATGTGAGGAAGCGATACGGAGCTCTGTTGACAGTGGTGATGACTGTGCTATCAGTGAAATCATTGATCTCGATAACCTCTACGTAACACCGTACATGGACATGATGGCTGTAACAGCACCTAAAGATCTTGATGAAGCATCAGCAGCCGATTTTTTCCATAAGGTTGAAGAGTACATTAGTTTTAACACTCTGCGCGGCTACGGAAACTTAGTCGCACAGTGGGGCAGCGACGTTAGGGTTTCACTAAATACCAAAGTGGAAAGTGTTGATTGGTGTCAAAAAGATGTCATTGTAAACACCGTTAAAGGATCACTACGCGCTCGTTGTCTCATCAGCACCGTGTCCAACGGAATATTGGCTGCACAACAAATTCATTTCAAGCCACAATTACCCGACTGGAAAATGGAAGCGATTCAAGGGGTGCCCATGGGTGCTGAAAATAAAATCGGGGTGCATTTTACCAAAGATGTTTTTAGCCCCGGGGCTAGCGGATATTATCAGTCCTGGCCCAGTGAAGCACAGGGGGCTTACATCGATGTAAACCTCATGTCTACAAATGTCGTAACGGTCTTTATGGGCGGGCGTTATAGTATCTGGATGGAGCAGCAAGGCCAGCAGGCAGCTCATGAGTTTGCCGTAGATCAGATTGCAGATATATTTGGTAATGATATTCGCCAATCGGTTGGTCGTTCGATTGTTACCGCCTGGGTCACAGACCCCTGGACATTGGGTTCCTATGCCTCTGCTTTACCGGGTCAATTTCACCAACGTGAATCATTACCGCTTGCCATTGATAACAAATTGTTTTTTGCCGGTGAGGCAACTGCTCGTGCTAATGGTACTTGCCATGGTGCCTACTGGTCAGGAGTTCGTGCTGCTCGTGAGGTAGCAGAGGTATTAAATTAAGTCTACATTCACCAGTGAACATGAAATGAATACGGTTACGCTCATGGCTGCGTTTTCGGGTGATAAAACGAGCCATTACGAACCGCTCTTCCGCTATAGCGAAGAAACTAAGATCACCCGCATCGAGGTCCATGCCGTTGGTACAGAGAGCACCACCGGGCAGTATTCTGGTGGCGACGTTCCCTTGAAGCAAGTTAACAACATCCTTAGGATCACGACGGCAGATGGATTCGAGGGTATATCCGGGGTAGATACATATCGTCAGGGAGAGTTCAGCGACCAACTCCTGCTGGAGTTACGCGGCGTTGCCAACAATATCTTCGCCTTCGAGTCCATCGACCCGGTGGAAGTCGGGGCAATGCTCAAACGAACACAACCAACCCTGAGCGATGAAGCTCACTCAAGCATTGACATCGCACTGTGGGACCTGGCCGCACGCAAGGCGAATCGCCCTCTCTACAAACTACTGGGAGCAAAGCAGGATTCAATTCAGCCCTACGCGAGCTTCCCCTTCTTCGTTACGCTACCTGAGTATGTTGATGCGGTTCGGGAGTACGCAAAACTCGGTTTTCAGGCATTCAAATTTCACGTCTGGGGTGAAATCGAAGCTGATACCCAGCTCGTGACACTAGTCCAGCAGGTATTTGCCAACGACCCATATCAATTCATGATCGATCTCGAGGGCAAATACGACTTTGAGGATGCTCTCAGGCTTGGCAGGAAAATGGACGAAGGGCTATTTGTCTGGCTCGAGGCGCCCATTGCAGACAGGCTTGTTTCGCAATATGGGGAACTCAGGAAGAGGCTTGCAGTTTCAATCATTCCGTCGGGCTACGACATCTATTCTCATGAGTTCATCAGACAGGGGATTAACGCTGACGCCTGGGATGCCGGTAGATTCGACGTCACAGTAGCAGGTGGAATCTCTACAGCACTTGAGCTCCTGATAATTGCCAACGACGCCGATCTGGGGATCGAGATCCAAAGCTGGGGGCACTCGCTGGCCCAGGCAGCGAATCTGCATCTGATGCTGGCCAATGAGCGGACGAGGTATTTTGAAGCTCCAACGCCACGAGATGCTTTCGAATTCGGAATGAAAAACGGGATTCCGATGGACGCCAACGCCCAGGCAATTGCGCCTGCAGGACCTGGTCTGGGAGTCGAAGTCGATTGGGAACAGTTGACCATGGCAGATTTTTACAAGAACACGGTCATTGATCTAACGAGGCAATAAGAGATAACTCTATCTGCTGTGTTAAACACTAGCAGCGCCATGATCGGAAGAAGGTGCGAGCACTTCACAATTTATCTTTCCGATGGATAAAAGTTCAGGTTCAAAATTATCACTGGTGATACAGGTTAATTTCTAGCGCGACTTTAGCCATTACAGTGGTCATCAACAGGATTATGCTCCGACACTTTAATCCGAACACTTAAATTTTTCTTGATCCCCAGAACTGAATAATAATGTTATGGTTCAGAGCGAATAATTCAGAGCGAAATAGTTCAGGGAGAGTGAATAGTGAGTGATTTTGAAGACAAGGTAGTTGTGATTACCGGTGCCGGTGGTGGTCTGGGTAAATCCCATGCGCTGGAATTTGCCAGGCGAGGTGCCAAAGTCGTGGTGAATGATTTGGGAGGAAGCGGTGACGGCGTTGGTTCCAGCGACATGGCGGATGTCGTTGTGGATGAAATTAAGAGTGCTGGTGGAACAGCTATTGCCAACAAGGCGTCGGTAGCTGACATGGCAGGAGCACAGTCAATCATTGATGATGCCGTCAACGCATTCGGTACAGTTGATATTCTGATAAATAATGCTGGAATTCTGCGAGACAAGAGCTTTAAGAACATGGATATGGGAGATTGGGACCTCATCATGGCTGTACATTTGAATGGTACAGGCTATGTCACCAAGGCAGCCTGGCCGATCATGTATGAAAAAAACTATGGCCGGATTGTATTCACAAGTTCCACTTCTGGAATTTTTGGCAACTTTGGACAGGCGAACTACGGCGCAGCCAAAATGGGGATGCTAGGCATGATGAATGTCCTGGCCATTGAGGGGTTATCCAAGAACATCAGGGTTAATTGTCTGGCACCTGCAGCCGAAACCCGCCTGATTGGTACTATCCCAGGTGTTGAAGTCAATCCTGATGATCCGGACCCATTGCGACATCCTCACCTCGTAACACCTGCAGTCCTGTTGATGTGTGCCGAGGATGCGCCTACTGGAAAGACGATTCATGCCGGTAATGCTCGGTTTTCCTGTAGTGCAACTTTTGTCAATGATGGCCTTGAGTTTGGCGCGGATGTCACCTATGAGGACCTGCTCGCCAAAAAAGATCAACTGCTGGATATGAATTCTGTCAGCGAGATGTCTGGCTTA
>SMVA01056632.1_pt1 | contig 24799 bp, 17 predicted proteins | sample 2456451 | NCBI WGS metagenome assembly SMVA01 (sample SAMN11095933, study PRJNA526329) | marine sediment metagenome | biome: Marine sediment; feature: Surficial sediment; material: Deep marine sediment; isolation source: Hadal surficial sediment | place: Pacific Ocean | collected 2014-05 | depth... | reverse complement strand
TGCCGGTGGGGCAGCGGCTGCCGCCGGTGCGCCAGCTCGCTGCCGACCTCGGGCTTGCCAACGGCACCGTGGCGCGCGCCTATCGGCTTCTCGAGGAGGCCGACATCCTCGAGACCCGCGGTCGCCAGGGTAGTTTCGTTGCCCGCCGGCACCAGGACCTGTCGGAGACGGAACGGCTCGAGGTGCTGCGTGCAAGGACCACCGAGCTGATTCAGGCGGCGGCAACAGTCGGGGCCTCCGCGACAGACGTCAAGGAGGCCGTCGAGACCGCGCTGGCCGCTATGCCGCTACTGGCCCGGACTTCTTGACAGGTCGTAGCTGCGCGAGCGCCAGGGCCACGGTGACCGCAGTGCGCTCGATTCGAGTGCTTGCAGCCTACGGCTTGTACGCCTTGAAGTTGATGCCGTGGGTGCCGAAGTTGGCCGCACTCGACGCCTGTGGAGCACCGTCGAACACGGTGGCCTTCCAGGTAATCTCGAACCCTTTGAAACCGGCGGCCGCAATCGCAGCCTCGAGCTCTGCTTCCAGCAGAGCGCCGGCGATTCAGCCGGTCCAGAGCTCGATCTTCAGCTTGGCGGCAGCCGCAACCTCCCTCTCCACCATGATGTCGGCCAGTTGCAGCCGGCCACCGGGGCGCAGCACGCGAAACATCTCGTGCAACACCGCCGGCTTGTTGGGCGAGAGATTGAACACGCCATTGGAGATAACCACGTCCGCCCAGCCGTCTTCGGCCGGCAGGCTCTCCATGAACCCATCGATGAACCTGACGTGCTCCATACCAGCTTCGTCGGCGGCGGCGCGGGCCTTGGCGAGCATCTCGGGGGTCATATCGACGCCGATCACTGCGCCCTCCGGGCCCACCATCTTGCCGGCAATGAGGCTGTCGATGCCGGCACCGCTGCCAATGTCGACAACGCGCTCACCGGGCTGCAGCTCGGCGATGGCGAACGGGTTCCCGGTGCCGGCGAACGACTCGATCGCGGCCTCGGGAATGCCCTCGAGCCACTCCTCGCGGTAGCCGCAGATAGCGGCCAGCTTGCGCCCGGTATGGAAATGGAATCCCTTGTCGGGAGATGCGGCAACCTCGCGATACTCCTCGCGAATCGCCGCGCGCACCTCATCGGTGTCGACATCGATGACCGCGGCTTCGGGAAACGCCTGTTCCATTGTCTTGACCCTCCGTTGGCTCGTTTCGTGTTGCTCCTGCCGGGCACACAGGAAAACGAACGCCGGCGGCTCACCCGAATCGTCGGCCGGTGTGCTGTGCGCTCGGCGACCGTTTCGGTAACATGCCGCTCATGATACCTACCCTCAACAGCATGCGCACCATTGACGTCGACTACCTCGGCCGCGGCCAGTACATCGCCTGCTGCCTGCTGGAGGGGGACGCGCCGGTGATCATCGATCCGGGGCCATCGGTTTCGCTCGGCAAGCTCGAAGCAGGCCTGAGTGGCGCCGGTCTGACCCTCGACGACCTTGCCGGCGTGCTGCTGACCCACATCCACCTCGATCACGCCGGCGCCGTCGGCACCATCGTCAAGCGCAACCCGCGCATCGACGTCTATGTGCACGAGCGCGGCGCCCACCACATGATTGATCCAGCGCGGCTGTTGAGCAGCGCCGAGCGCCTGTACGGCGACCAGATGGACGAGCTGTGGGGCGACTTCCTCGCGGTTCCGGCCGACAACGTGCGGGCGGTCTCGGGGGGCGAGACCCTCGATTTCGCCGGTCGCCGCATTGAGGTAGCGTACACGCCGGGTCATGCATCGCATCACGTAAGCTTTCTGGACCTTTCCACCGGCACCGCCTTCGTGGGTGACACGGCAGGCATTCGCATCGCCGGCAATCCCTTCGTCCTACCGGTGACACCACCCCCCGACATCGACCTGGAAATCTGGGAGACCAGTCTGCGGAAGATCGAGGCATGGAGACCGGAGCGTCTGTTCGTTACCCATTTCGGGGTTGCCGAAGGCGTCGAGGAGCATCTACGGCGATTCCGCCGCGGCCTACACGATTGGGCGAGAACCGTACGCGAGGGCCTGGCAAGCGATCGGACGGATCAAGAGTGCGTCGAAGCGTTTTCCGCCAGCGTGATGGCCGAGCTCGAAGAACGGCTACCTAAGGAAACGATTCCCTTGTATCAGCTGGGCGGCGCGCCCGACATGTCGTGGCACGGGTTGTCACGCTACTGGAAAAACAAATCGGAGGCAGAAGAATGAAGCAGGGCGAAAACAGATTGCCGACACGCGCTCGAGGGTGCCGCCCATGCGGCTTGCAGGGCAGAGGCAGTCCGGGGCCGGGTACCATCGCCGCGCTCCTGATCGCGGCGCTGGCAATCGGCTGCAGCGGCGGTACCGGCGCCTCCTCGGACACCCCGCAGGACCCGAGCCGGCAGGAGGCGCGTCCCAACCGCCCACTCTGGAACCGGTTCCACACCTCCGAAGAGGTCAACCGCTCGCTCGAAGCCTGGAGCCTCGAGTTTCCCACCCTCACCAAGGTCTACTCGATCGGCGATACGCTGCGCGGCAACCCGCTGATGGTGATCGAGATCACCAACAAGGGCACCGGCCCGGCGGAAGACAAGCCCGGCTACTACTACGACGGCAACATCCACGCCGGCGAGCTCACCGGAGGCGAGGTGGCACTGCACTTCGCGTGGTACTTGCTGGACAACTACGGCAAGGACGAGCGCGTCACCAACCTTGTCGACACACGGGCCATCTACATCCGGCCGAAGTTCAACCCCGACGGCGCCGACCTGGCGTTGACCTCGGCGCAGACGCTGCGCTCCACCCCGCGGCCCTACGACAACGATCTCGACGGCCTCCTGGACGAAGATCCGCCCAACGATCTGGATGGCGATGGCCACATCACCCAGATGCGCGTCCCCAATCCCGATGGCGCCTGGTACGTCAGCCCCGACGACCCGCGCTTGATGCTGCGTCGCCCCGGAGCCGGGGGCGGAGGCCGCGGCGGCCGTGGTGGCCGGGGCTCGCAGGATCCGCCGCCACCCGAGGGCACCCAGTTCTACGACGTCATGAGCGAGGGCATCGACGACGACGGCGACGGCCGCCGCAACGAAGACGGCATCGGTGGCATCGACATGAACCGCAACTTCCCACGCAACTGGGGCATGGAGTTCGAGCAGGGCGGCGCCGGCCCCTACCCGCTGTCAGAGCCCGAAACCGCGGCCACCATCGCCTTCCTGAACTCGCACCGTAACATCACCGGCATCTTCCACGGCCACACCGCCGGCGGCTTCGCCTACCGCCTGCCCTCGACCATCCCCTGGGATACCTTCCCAGCCGCCGACCAGGCGCTCATCCTCGAGGAATCGGCGATGTACGAAGAGACCACCGAGCAGCCGGCGCGGGCCAGCTACACCAACCCCGAGGTGCATCGGCACGGCACGCTGATCTCCTGGGGCTATTGGGACTTCGGCGTCATCGGCTTCGTGCCCGAGTTCTGGGGCGGAATGGGCATCGACTACGACGAGGACGGCAGCATCAGCCAACTCGAGCGCCTGCGCTACCACGACGAGGAGCTCGAGGAGGTCTATTTCACCGACTGGGCACCCTACGACCATCCCGAGCTCGGCGCAGTGGAGATCGGTGGCTGGCACTCCAAGTTCGTCAGTCAGAACCCGCCGAGGGAGCTGCTGCAGCGCGAAGTGGAGCTCTACGTGCCGTGGATGCTGTGGCTTGCGGAGATCGCGCCGCAGATCGAGATCGGCGAGGTCACTGTGACCCCAGTCGACGGCGCCGACAACACCTTCCGCGTGCGCGTGGACGTGCAGAACACCGGCTACCTGCCCACCAACATCACACAGCGCGCACTCGACGCCGAGATCGCCGTGCCGGTGCGCGCCATTGCCGAGCTCACCCGCGCCGAGTTCGTCGAGGGCAACGGTCGCATCGACATCGGCCACCTCAAGGGCGGCCGCGACGGTGGTGGTCCGGGAGCGCCGACATCGACCAGCGGATGGGCCGAATTCACGGTGCGTACCACGGGCCGCAGCGCAGCGCTGGAGCTGGTGGTGGTTTCGGAGCGTGGTGGCACGGTGCGCCGGACGATCCCGCTACGTTGACGGAACCACGTATCGTCGGGCTCCCGCCACGCTTCGATGCGCGCCGGGACTCGCTTCGCGACCCGTTGAGAACATCGGGGTAGCAGCATGACCGCGCCTTTGCTGATGCTGGCCCTGCTGACGGCACCCTATTTCTTTCTCGGGCACGTTCAGACCCATCTGGCCGGACACCCCACCAGCCCGCAGACGCGCGCCGCTATCGGTATCGCCACCATGTTCATGTTCACCGGCGTCGGCCATTTCGTCGCCACCGAGCCAATGGTGCAGATGTTGCCGCCGTGGGTGCCGGCACAAACCGAGATCGTCTACGCATCGGGCGCGTTCGAGATTGCCCTGGCGCTGCTGATTCTGGTGCCGGCGCTGCGACGACCCGTCGGATGGTTGCTCATCGGCATGCTCATCGGATTCCTGCCGGTGAACGTCTACGCCGCGTTGATCAAGGCACCCATGGGCGGCCACGCCTGGGGCCCTGCCTACCTGCTCATCCGCGTACCGGTGCAGGCGATCATCGCGGTCTGGATCTGGTGGTTCATGGCACGGGACTGACGCAACGCGCCTTGTCCTCGCGGCCCCTTGCACCCGCTCGCGCGTCCGGCGCGGGTTAGCGCTGCAGCGACGCGATTTTCGCCTGCACCTCGCCCGTGTCCGGCGCACCCGGCGCGGCGGCGAGATAGGCCTCGAGCTGCTCGATGGCGGCGATGGCGGCGCCGGTGTCGGCAAGCGCCATGCCGAGGCTCTTGTGGGCGCGGGCGAATCCAGGCTGCAGCTCCAGGCACGCCTGAAGGTGGGGAATTGCGGCTTCGGCTTCGCCGGAAACCTGCAGCGTATAGCCGAGCAAGAAGCGACCGTTAGCGTTGTCGGGCTCGAGCTCCACGGCAAGCTCGAAGTGCTCGAGGGCGGCACTCATCTGCCCGCTCATCGCGCCGACCTGGCCGAGGCCGCGCAACGCGATGCCGCTGTCGGGCATGATCGACAGCAGGCGGGTGAGCCGAGCCTCGGCGTCCGCGACACGATTCTGTTGCAGATAGCCCTGCCCGAGCACGCCCAGGGCGACGACCAGCATCTGATCGGAGGAGTCCGAGTCACCGTAGACTTCCGCGACCTCCTCCATCGGCGCCATCGCATCCAGCAGGCGTCCGGCGCTGTAGGCGGCGTAGCCGCGCTGGTAGGCATCACGAGCGCGTTCTACCTCGCCGCTGACCAGCGCGATAGTACCGACATCGTTGGTCGCGACCCGGAGAGCCATGCTTACTTCGCGGGGAATGAAGCCGTCTTTTTCGTAGCGGACCCGGTACTGCACGCGCGGGAAAAGGCTCAGAACGGTGAAGTTGCCCTCGTCGTCGGTGGTGCCGGATTCCACGCGGACACGCTGGCTGCCGGTCGTCGTCACCGAGCGGGTGCCACGGCCTTCGTCCCAGCGCTGCACTGAAACCTGTGCACCTGCGATGGGCTTGCCGTCCTGATCGACAACGACGCCGCGCAGGATCGAACCCTGTTGTTCCCAGGTTGCGGCGACCGTCAAGGCAGGAAGAGCCCACCAGAGGAGCACCACAACAGCGGTGTAGGCGTAGCTGAGCTTGGGTCGTGACAACACGGCGCCCTCCCGAGATCCCGGCGGGGGTTCCTCGCTCCCCGCTCGAAGTCACGATAGTCCTGCAACAGTGTGGTGGCAAACAATCGTCGGCGTCGAGCCTCGCGCCGCGATCTCAAAAGTAGTGGGAAAGTTCCGCCGACACAGAGTCGTCGCCCTGGAAGAAGAACATCCGGTCTTTGGGGCCCGCGCCCATGAAGAACCGGGTCTCGATCTCGAGCGTGTAGCGCTCACGGATGCGGCGGTGCAGCTCGACGTTCACCACGCTGGAGCCGGTGTGCCGGTCGATGACGATGCCGGCGAGCAGGTCGGTGCTCTGCATGTCGTTGAAGGCGATGCGCGTGCCGACGAAGAGGTCATCGTCGAAGTTGGTGAGCGCCGCCTTGCCGCGTTCGTCCCACAGATACTCGACCAGGACACCGAGGTCCCAGTTGGTACCGAAAGCCCCCACCAGGGTGTACTCGAGTCCACCGGTGACGGCAGCGTAGCGTTCGCCTTGCCCGAAACGATTGATGGCCTCGAGTTTCCACAATATGTCGCCCTTTGCAGCGGTCAGATCCATGCTGGTCTGGTCGATGATCGAGTAGAAGGGCAGCAGCGTGGCGTCCACCGGAACGTCGTTGGAGCCGGCGAGCACATCGCCGAGGCCGACACCGGCTTGCAACGCGACGGCCGCTTGCACCGGCACCAGCGTGGGCTCGCGGCCGGTGCCGTGGAAGTGCGATATGCCGATGTCCCAATCGCCGATGAAGTGCGACCAGCGAATGGCGAAATCAACGTGCCTGTTCTGCGCTCCGGATTCGTAGAAGGCCAGGTCGGAATCGATCGGCAGGGACGGACGGAAACGGCCGTCGATGCCCGGGAACGTGCGCTCGCGAAAACCGGGGAGCACGAAGACGTTGATCGCACCCCGATCGAGCAGCAGCGTCAGGTTGACCAGCGGCTGCCCGAGCTTGTCCTCGCCGTCGGGATTCTCCACCAGATCAGTCTGGTTGATGATGTCGACCAGGTGCTGCGACTCGGTGACTCCCCAGAATACATGCCCGATGCCGGCCGCCAGCTCCCAGGTGTCGCCGCGCTTGATCCAGATGAGCTCGCGGATGTCGTAGTGGGTGCGCTGCTCGTCGGTCTGGTCGACCCTGAAGAAGGGCAGAAACCGCAGCTGTTGGGCGCCAGCGTCCCATTCCCATTCGAACTCGGGGCGGATCACCGCCGACAGGGTGGCTTCGCTGGGTAAGCCGGCGATCGACGTGTAGGGAAAGCCCCGCAGCTCAAAGCCGACACTGCCGGCCACATCAGGGGCCTGCGCCCAAGCTCCCGCCGGCAGCCCCAGACCGGCCCCGAGGACGACCAAGACCTGCAGGGCTCGTATCGTCCTCGCCAGAGGCTCTAGCCAACCTGCGCCGTCTCGATCGTGTCTCGGGGTCATGGTCCGGGGCCTTTCGGATTTGTTCTGCCTCACGGCCGCCCGTGACGCGCCGTCCCTTGCAACGGCGCGCCCGGGCGCCGGCGCCTCACCTCAGGCGCGACAGGCTGGTCGGGTTGAAGTCGCGCTCCCGCAAGCCGCTCTGGAACTTGTATTCATTCCAATCCAGCGTGGTGGACTTACCGGTCTGGTGGTTGAGCATGCGCATCACGTCGGGGCGCCAGTAGGCACCGAGGTACTCCTGGTATCCCATGTAGCGCAGCGTCTTGAGGAGGTCGCCTTTACGGTCGTAGAAGTCGATCTTCCAGGTGCGGTATTCGTCCTGGTCGATCCACACCACCTGGCGCGTGTAGCCGGAATTCTCGTCGACCGGGTAGCGCTCGATGACGAACAGATCGACACCGTCTACGGTGGCGTCGCGTAGCCACTTGTAGGTGTACTTGCCGACTTCCTGCGAGGTGAGGTCTTCATAGGCGAACTCGCTGCCCATGAACGGCCCCGACTTATTCTTCGAAGCAATGCGCTTGACGCGCTTGAGAGCCGGTAGGTAGAGCCACCGCTCGTCGGCCCCTTGCTCGTGCGTGAAGGTGAGAAACGCGGTGTTTCGCACGTCGGCCGGATAGTCGAAGATGATCAGTAGCTTGTCCCCGTCATCATCGACCTCGAGATTCTTGGTGCGCATCTGGCGCGTTGACTCCTCGCCGTGGCGGTTGCGCAAAATCATTCGCAGTGTCGCCTCGAAATCGCCCCAGCCACGGTCACGGCGATCGGCTTCGATGGCGATCTGTCGGCCGAGCTGGGCGGCTGAGAGGTTGGCGGCGCCGCCGGGCACCAGCCCGATGTTGGCGGCCACAGCCAGCACCGGCACTGTGGCTAACGCCGGCACCGTGGCCAGGGCCAGCGACGGCACCGCGGCCGGCGACGACGCCACTGCGGAGGCGGGAGCCGCCAGCATGGCGGCGATCAGCGCGCCGGCCAGCAGCAGGCTGCCGAGCTGCGCCGGTGTAACGACACGTTGGTTCGGATTGGTGGTGGCCATGCTGGTAACGCTCCTTTCGGGAGAAATCGGGTTGGATGCGAAGCGCAGGCGACCATCGAGCCGAATCAGCAGCGGTGGTAGCAACAGCAGGTCGGCGAACAGGGCGACGAAGATGACAATCGCCGTGAGCTGGCCCATCTGCGCGTTGAGCGCAAACGAAGACTGGGCGAGAACGATGAAGCCGGCCGCCAGGACCGCCGACGTCACAACCAGCGCGGTACCGACGGTAGAGAACGCGTAGCGAACCGAGTCGTTCGCGTTGAGACCGCCGTCACGCCGGGCCCGCAGGTACTTGGTGAGGAAATGCACCGTGTCATCAACCACGATGCCCAGCGTCATCGCGGTGACGACGCTGAGGCCGAGGTTTACCGTGCCGTCCCACAGCGCCCAGATACCGAAGCCGACGGCCGCCGGAACCAGATTGGGGACCAGGCTGAGCAAACCCACTCGCCAGCTCTTCAACGACACCCCGAGGGTGATGGAGATCAGCCCGAAGGCGAGCAGCGTGCCGATCAGCATGCTGGAGATATTGCGCTTGGAGACCTGCGCGAACATCAGGCCGGGGCTCACCGCGGTGGCGTACATGTGCTTCGGCGCGTTGTCACGCAACCACCGCTCGCCGCGCGTCGAGAGCTCGATGAGCTCGACCGACGACATGTTGGTAGTGCTCACGGTGAAGCGCGTCGACGACTTGTCGATGTTGATCTGATTGTTGAGATCGAGGCCGTAGGGAAGCGACATCTCGTATAACAGCAGGTACTGCGCCGCCAGCTCTCGACGCCCGGGGATGCGGTACCAGGCCGGGTCGTCGCCGTGCAGGTTCTTGTTGAGGCGCTTCATCGTCGTGCTCAACGCGGCAACGTGAACAACGCCCTCCTGCGCAGCGTACCAATCGGCGAACTCGTCGAGCTTGGCGAGGTAGGCGGGGTTGCTGACGCCGCCGCTTTCACCGGCGCCCAGCGAGTACTCAATCTGATAGATGCCGGCGAGGTTGTCGCTGATGAAGTCGGTGTCGGTACGAAACGCCACCGACTCGTCGAAGTAGTTGACGAACTCGTCGTTGAGCTCGTTGGTGGGAACGAAGGCAGCGAACACCACCACCGTCGCGACCGACGCCCACAGCAGCGGCCGGCGATTGCGGATCACAAACTCGGCGAGGCGCACCATGTAGCCGCTGTACGATTTCGCCGCGGCGCGGCGCCGCACCGGCAGCACCGACATGAGGGCCGGCAGAAAGAAGACCGACAGTAGGAATGCGGCGGTCACACCCATGGCGGTGATGTTGCCGAGGTCGCGGAACGGCGGGGCGTCGGAGAAATTGAGGCTGAGGAAGCCGATGGCCGTCGTCAGGCTGGTGAGAAACACCGGCTGCAGGTTGATGCGTACACTTTCGACGATGGCGTCGCGCTTGCCCGCGCCGCTGCCCATCTTCGCCAGCATGGCCACCAAAATATGGATGGAGTCGGCTACCGCCAGCGTCATGATCATGGTCGGCGCCGAAGCCGATGGCGGCGTCAACGCGATGCCCAGCCAGCCGGCCAACCCCATGGCGCTGACCAACGACATGACGATCACCGCGAGGGTGGAGAGCGTGCCGCTCAGCGAGCGCAGCAATATCCACGACACCAGCACGATGACACCGAACATCCCCGGCACCAGGGTCATGGCGTCGTGCTGCGCCTGTTCCGAAAAGGAATTGTTGAGCATCACCATGCCGGTCATGTAGATCTCCATACCGGGATGCTCGGCCTCGATGCGCTCCGCCAGCCGTCGTGCCACGGCCACCGATTGTGCGGTCTCGTCGAGCGCCTCACCGGGTCGTTGCAGCGTCACGTTGACGCCGCTGACGTGCGTAGTGCGGGGGATCAGACGATTGAGCAGCAGCGGTTCTGCCAGCGCCACGCGGCGGGCCTTGTCAAGCTCCTCGGGGGTGCGCTGGCGCGGGTCCGCGACCAGGTCGTCGACCACGAGGTCGTCCTCGAACGCTTCGGTGTGCTGGAAGTTGGTGATCGAGTCGACCCGCAAGGCAAAGGGAATCTGCCAGGCGCCGGCGGTGAGATCCTCGACCGCGGCGAGGGTATCGGTGCTGAAGGCGTCGCCGTCGGCCGGCGCCAGGACGAAGAGGATGTTGTCGTTCTTGGTGTAGATCTCCTGCATCGCCTCGAAGGCATTGAGCTGCGGGTTGTCGGCGCTGAAGAAGGCGCGGTAGTCGTCGCGGAAGGTGAGCTTGGTGACGCCCGCACCGGCGGCGAATACCAGCAGCAGGGTTGCGACGATCACCGGCCAGCGCCAGCGAATCACCCCCTCAGCGAAGGCGCCCGCGGGGCTGGTACGGGACTGCTTCTCGGGCCTAGTCATGATGGGGTTGTCTCCTCGGTGCAGGCGTCGGAGGTATGCATTCCGACTAGTTGGTATCCAATAGGGCCGAGAAACATACGTACCGGTCGGTTTGCTTAGAGAACCACCGAGCTGAAATGGATGAGCTCAACGTCGGGCTCCTGCTAGTGGAGGGGGAGAGCGCGGAGGGTATCGAGGAAATCGTTGCCCGTAACGATGAGACGGCGCATCAGCTCGGGGTTCTGCGAGCTCTTGGCGGCTCCCATGATGCCGGACCAGGAGGCCAGGTAGAACGCCGCGATGTCGTCCGGCTCGATATCCGCACGCACCGTGCCCGCTGCCTGCCCGCGTCGCAGCGCGGCGGCAACGCCTTCCTGCAGGCGCCGGTAAACGGCCTCGATGCGCTGGCGAAATCCCTCGTCCTCATTGGACATTTCCTGCGCCAGGTTGTTGAGCGGGCAGCCGTGGGCACAGGCTTCGTCGCCGTGGTCTTGGACCATGTCGAGGCCGTGCTGCTGTAGCACGGCGATGGGATCGTCGGTATGCCGCAGCGGCGTCAACAGCCGTTCGACGATGAACTTCCCGATGATTTCTTCGACCAATGCGTAGCCGAGCGCTTGTTTGTTGGGAAAGTGGTGGTAGAGCGCACCCTTGGTAACGCCGGCTCGGGCGAGGATGGACTCGATGCTGGCCGAACGAAACCCATGCTCGTGCACCTCGTGAAAACCGGCTTCGAGCAGCTTCGCCCGCGTCAGGTCTGGGTTCTTGGCGCTCATCGTCTTTTCGTTCTCGTCGTGCCTGGCTTGATCTGATATCGACAATCATACCGACCGGTTTGTATGATGTCAACGAAAACCTTGCAGCGCATGAAAACCCCTTTGTTCAGGCTACTTCGGCAAACTTCGATGTAGCCGCGCTGGCCGTGGACGGCCGCGCTACCTGCCGCCCGGTGCGACCCGCGACACGCTGACGGGCGAGCTCATAGGAGCAGCGCAACAAGACGACAGCCCACTTGAGGTCCTCGTCGTTGCGCAGCGGCAAGGTGATCCAGCCGCTGTCCGGGCGCACCTGGTGCGCCTCTGCCTGATGCGCCGCGACAAGCTCGTCGCGCAGGCGCTTAGGAAAAAGAATGTCGACCAGCTCATTGCCGTGGATGTGGCCGATTGCCCGCTTGCCAAGGCGCCATTCGGTGCCGCCAAAGCGATGCGCCCCGGAGCTAACTCCGGGCCAGCCACCGACCACGACATCGATCTTGCGTTGTGCCCCTGGAACCATTGTTCTCCACCTCGGGAGCGTTTCGGGTGTGGGGGGGACCTTCCCTCTCACACTTAGGACGTCTGGATATCTGGAAAAGTTGCGTCCTTAACTCTTCTTAACCAACCCTTCGCATTTCCTGCGCCGCGGACGCTGCCTTATCGCTCCGGCCGGCTAGAAGGGCAGCAGCCAGGGGATCATTACCGCCAGCAGGCCGAGCACGATGATGGTGAGGATGCTGCCGACGCGGACGAAATCGCCGACGCGATAGCCGCCGGCGCCCATCACCAGGAGGTTGGCCTTGTGGGAGAACGGCGTCAGGAACGCGGCCGATGCGGCGAGGCCGACGCCCATCATCAAGGGGCGCGGGCTAACGCCAAGCCGGTCGGCGAGCAGGAACACCACCGGAGCTAGCAGCACCACGGTGGGGGCGCCGTCGAGCCCCTGGCTCAAAGCGCTGGAAAGCACCAGGAGCGCCACCAGCACCGCCATCGGGCCAAGCGCGCCGGCGGTATTGGCGACCCCGTCGGCGATCAACGCCGCGGCCCCCGAGCGCTCCATGGCGACACCCACCGGGAGCACCGCGGCGACCAGGAAAATGGCTCGCCACTCGATGGCACGGTAAGCCTCGGGCATGGTGAGGGCGCCGCTGAGCACAACGAAGACGGCGGCGGTAAAGGCCGCCACCTGGATGGGGTAAAAACCGGCGACGACGAGAAACACCATGAGGCCCAGGCCGGCGAGTGCGAACGGCGCCTTGTTGGTGCGACGCACCTCCTGCAGCCCCGGTGTCAGCACCAGGAAATCGGGGTCGGGGGCCAGCAACCGGACCTTCGTCGCCGGCCCCTGCAACAGCAGCGCGTCGCCGATGCCCAGACGTAGATCGGGCAGTCCCTCGTGGACCGGCTCGCCACCCCGCCAGATGGCCAGTACCTGCAGACCGTAGCGCTCGCGAAAGTCGAGCCCACTGAGCGTACGCCCGACGATAGCGGAGCGCGGCGCCACCACCGCCTCGACGACGAGCACCGAGTCCGACTCGAGCTGGGCTTCGGGTTCTTCGGCATCGAGCTCGATGTCGCCCACTTCCATGAGGCTGGCGATGCGCGTCGGCTCGCCCGTCACCAACAAGCGGTCGCCGGCCGCCAGCCTGTCCTCCGGACCTACCGTCACCAGCTTGCCGGCACGCTGTAGCCCGATGATGGTGAGCCCGACGAGCTCTCCGATGCGGCTCTCGCGCAGGCTGGCGCCCACCATGGTGGAGTCCGCGCTCACTTCGAGCTCGAAGGCGACCCCTTCGAGGCGGCCGACCGCCGAGGGGCCGATCTCGACGACGTCGGTCTCGGGGCTGGCGGCGACCTCTTCGATTTGCTCACGCTGCCCTACCAGCAACACCTCGTCACCCGCCCGCAACGGCAGGCCTCCGGGGCGGTCGTGGACCACCTCGCCGTCGCGCCAAATGGCCGCTACCAAGACGCCGAAACGCTCGCGCACGCGCAACGCTTGCACTGTCCTGCCCACCATGTCGGTGCCCTCCGCAACACGTATCACGACACCGGTGAAGATGCCCGACGCCTCCCGCAGGTTTGCCTGGCGCGAGGTGCTCATCTGCAGCCCCTGGACTCCGACGAGGTGCTGGACATCGCTGAACTTGCCCTCGACCAGCAGCTGATCGTCGGCACGAATGACGAAGTCGGGCGCCGGGGCGAGCTCTTTCTTGCCACCGCGCACTACCGCGACCACGTTGACCCGCAATGCTGTACCGAGGCGCGCCCGGCGCAACGTCATGCCGTCGAGCGGTGAGTGCTGCGGCACGTGAATGGAAAATAGCCGCTCGCGCAGCCGGTAGATCTGCGTCAAGTCGCCGGAGGCGGCAAGGGTGGTATCCATGCCGGTTTCGGGGAGCAACCAGCGCCCGATGGTGAGCATGTAGACAATACCGGCGGCGAGCAAAACGACGCCGAAGGGAGTGAACTCGAACAGCCCGAAAGGCTCGATGCCACGCTCGCTCATCACCTGCGCCGTCAACAGGTTGGGCGGCGTGCCGACAAGTGTCGTGGTGCCGCCGAGGATGGCGCCGAAGGCAAGCGGCATGTACAGCCGCGACGGCGCAATGTTGGCCTGCCTGGAGAGCGCCGCCACCGCCGGCATGAGCACCGCGGTCGCCGCGACGTTGTTCATGAACGCCGACAGCACTCCGGCAACCAGCATCAGAGTCACCATCAGCAGCCGTTCGCGCGGGCCGACGATGTTGTAGATAGCCCGCGCCGCGCCGTCGGCGACACCAGTGTGCAACAACGCGCCGCTGACAAAGAATACCGACAGCATGGTGATAACCGCCGGAGACGAAAACCCCTGGAAGGCCTCATCCGGGCCGACGTACCCGGTGAGCGCCAGCACCACGAGACCGGCGAAAGCGGTGAGCTCGACGGGAAGCCTCTCGGTGAGAAAAAAGAACACCATGACCCCGATCACGGCAAACAAGAAGGCGATTTCAAGGGTCATGGTGAAGCTCCGACAACGCGCACATGGACGAGCTGGTCGCGGGTGGACATACTACTCTTCCGTTCCTTGATGCGCCGTTCGCCAATACACCGCTCGTTGATGTGCCTCTTGTTGATGTGCGCGACACGGAGGTCTGCATGAAGCCGAGAAAGACGTCGCCCGCGCGGCGATGGTTGGGCGCCTCCTCCATCGTCGCGACGTATCTTCTGGTCGCCTGCCAGGCAGCCGCACCGAAGCCCCCGGAGACGCGCCGTGACAACGTCATCGATACCTTGCACGGGGTCCCGATCCAAGACCCCTATCGATGGTTGGAAGACCAACAGAGCCCCGCAACGCGGGAATGGATCGAGCGTCAGCGAGAGTACACGGCGCAGGTGCTCGACCAGGCCCCCGACGACAACGATATTCGAGCCCGTCTCGAGGAGCTCTACCGGGTCGACGCCGTGTCCGCGCCGATGGTGCGCAACGGGCGCTACTTTTCGGCGCGCCGCAACGCCGATCAGGACCTCGCGGTGCTGTACGTGCGGCGCTCCGCCGAAGGTCCCGACGAAGAGCTGATCGACCCGCACCGGATGTCCCCCGACGGCTCGCTGTCGGTGATCTATGCCGATGTCTCGGCGGATGGCTCGCTGGCCGCCTACGCGGTGCGTCGCGGCGGCGAGGACGAGGTCGAATTCCGCTTCATCGACGTCGACAGTGGTGAGCATCTCGACGACGTGCTCGAGCATGGTCGCTACGTCAACGTTTCGATCGACCGTGATCGCACCGGCGTATTCTACGACCGCCAGACGCCCGACGGCCCGCGCGTCTTTCACCACGTGTTCGGCGAAGACTCCGGAACGGACCGGGTCGTCTTCGGCCGCGGCTACACACCCGACAAGATCATCTTCTCCGAGTTGTCGTCCGATGGCCGCTACCTGCTGGTGACGGTGAGCCACGGCGCGGCGGCGATCAAGAACGAGCTCTACTTTCGCGACAACTGGGCCGGCAACCAGATGCACCTCATCGTCAACGACATCGACGCGACATTCGAGGGCCACATCGCCGACGGTACGCTATTCGTGCTCACCGACTGGGAAGCGCCCAACCGTCGGCTGTTCGCCGGCAACCTCCGGCAGCCAACCGCGGACAGCTGGACGGAGATCATCCCCGAGGGTGCCGCCACCATCGAGACCTTCGCCGCGGTCGGCGGCCGGCTCGTAGTGCGAAGGCTCGAGGGCGTCCAGCCACGCCTCACGGTGCACGAGCCCGACGGTTTTCCAGTGCGCGACATCGAGCTTCCGGGGATCGGCTCGCTCGGCAACATCGCCGGTGGCACCTGGGAAAACGACGAGACGTTTTATGTGTTCAGCTCGATCGCCCAGCCGCCTACTGTGTACCGCTACCGCGTATCCGACGGAGTACAGCAAACCTGGGCGGAGCTCCGAGCGCCGGTTGATGCAGCGGCGTTCGAGATCCGCCAAGTCACCTACTCGTCCGCCGACGGCACGGCGGTGCCGATGTTCATCGCCCACCAGGCCGGCATCAAGCTCGACGGCGACAACCCTACGTTGCTGACCGGTTACGGCGGCCTCAACGTCAGCCTGCTGCCGGAGTTCAGCCACATGGCGGTGGTATGGATGGAGCGCGGCGGCGTGTGGGCCATGCCCAACCTGCGCGGCGGCGGCGAGTTCGGCGAGGCCTGGCACCACGCCGGCATGTTGGAGAACAAGCAGAATGTGTTCGATGATTTCATCGCCGCCGCCGAATGGCTCATCGCCAACAAATACACCCGCGCCGACAGGCTGGCGATCATGGGGGGGGCGAACGGCGGTTTGCTGGTGGGCGCCGCGCTCACCCAGCGGCCCGATCTATTCGCCGCCGTAGTGTGCAGCTACCCCTTGCTCGACATGCTGCGCTACCACCGCTTCCTCGTCGCCGGCTACTGGGTACCCGAGTATGGTTCGGCGATGGACCCGGTGCAGTTCGAATACCTCGCCGGATACTCGCCCTATCATCACGTCGTCAGCGGCACCCGCTACCCCGCGGTCATGTTGGTAACCGGCGACGGCGACACCCGCGTTGCCCCCCTGCACGCGCGCAAGATGACGGCGCTGCTGCAGGCCGAAACCGGCTCCTCCAACCCGGTGGTGTTGCTCTACAACGCCGCGGCGGGACACTCGGGCGGCCGCCCCGTCAGCGCCGCCATCGCGGAAATCACCGCGGAGCTACGCTTCCTGCTCTGGCGAACGCAGTAAGCCGGCCTTCTCGACGGGTCAGGAAGCAAGCGCGCTATCACGCCCGCGCTGCAGGTGGGTGCTTTCTATTGATCCAACGAGTTGAGCCGCGCAACGAGCTGATCGGTGATGTCATTCGCCGGATCGAAATGCAGCAACCCCGGGCTCTCCGAGTTGAACACCAGCGCATAACCGAGCTCCTCGGCAAGAGCGGCAACCACGGGGGTAAGCACGCTATCGAGGGCGGCAAGGACCTGCTGCTGAATCGCCGCGGCCTGGCGCTGCGCATCGTCGCGCAGGCGCTGCAGGTCGACCTGCTTCTGCTCGATGTCGAGCTCGAGGGTGCGCAGCGCCTCCGGCGTCATGATGCCCGCTTGCTGCTGGCGTTGCGCCAACAGGCCCTGCAACTCGGTCTCGAGTGCGGCGAGTTGCTGCTGCCACGAATCGACGTTGGCCTGGATCTGCTGCGTCGCGGCGCGTCCCTGGTTCGACTCGTCGAATACGCGAGCGTTATCGATCACGGCGACGGCGCCGTTTGCTTGCGGCGCCGCACCGAGGGGGCCCGCTGCCAGCGCCACAACGACGATCCCCAGAATCCCCACGGTGATGATGGTTACTTGGTTGCGCATCTTGTCGCTTCTCCTTGGTATTCGCCGGAACGGGCGCCTGCGTGAACCCTGCGACCTATCAGGCCCGCGACCGGTACGTTACCCTCTCGCTATCCGCTCGTTGACCCTGAACTGCCCCACACAGTTTCTCGATCCATGCTCACTCGGTCTCGGAATCAGTTTCTCATTGTAGTCTTGTTGGCGACGCTTGCCCTCTCCGGCTGTGATCTCTTTAATAGCGACGACAACGAAACGCCCACCTCGCCGCTGCTAGCAAACGTCGTGCTGGTGGGCTCGGCAAGCGTGCAGGCCAGCGCCGCGGGCCTCGCCGAATACCTCGGCCAGGTGGCTAACATCGGCAGCGTCACAGCCCGCAACATTCGGGTCTCGGTCAACATCTTCGATGGCGCCAACAACCTCATCGACGTCGCCAGCAGCACCGCCGTTCCCGCCGATCTTGCCCAGCAGGAAACGGGCACCTTCAAGGTGACGAGCACGACACCGCTGGCGCAAGCAATCACCTTCCAAGTGGTCATCGAGTGGGACTGACCAGCCTCCCGGTTCGTCGAAGGTCGGCGCACCGCCCAACTGTTTGACCGACGGTTACACGCCCGCCTAAAATGAATCGCTTGGATGGTGAGCGTAGCTCAACTAGGTAGAGCACTAGGTTGTGGTCCTAGGGGTTGGGGGTTCAAATCCCCTCGCTCACCCCTCTGAAACGTACGTACCCAGCCCGGACTCGCGTAGTAGCCACCTGTTGCGAAGTCCGTGCTACGACCAAACCCGCGCCTGTAGCTCAGTCAGGATAGAGCGTCGCACTCCGGATGCGAAGGCCGCAGGTTCGACTCCTGCCAGGCGCATTGGTCTCGAGTTTGGTGGGCCGCTAGCTCAATTGGCAGAGCAACGGACTCTTAATCCGTAGGTTCTAGGTTCGATTCCTAGGCGGCTCACCAGCATTGACTGCCGTGGGCCGGGTGACCTTTTCGGTTGCCCGGCTGCGGCGCACGATTGGACAATTCTCTTTTATTTTCCGCGAAAGTGGCGGAATTGGCAGACGCGCTGGCCTTAGGAGCCAGTGGGCATAGCCCGTGTGGGTTCGAGTCCCACCTTTCGCACCTAGTTCACGCCCTCCCCCTGCGTGGGGATTCCTTGGCCTCAACCGGACACCCCGATGAGCCCAGATACCGAACCAAACGACACCGCAGAGCAAGAACACGATAGCCACGATCACGATCATGACGTCGACGATCAGGATCATCGGGGGCACGATCGTGGAGACCACGACCATGATCACGACCATGCGCCCGTAGAACACCAGGCCTCGGCCGAGCGCACCGGCGCGCGCGTCGACCTGAAGATCACCGTATCGGCCGACGAGGTTTCGGCGGCGATGGACGAGGTGGCGACCACGTTCCGCCGGCGCGCCAAGATCCAGGGCTTTCGCCGCGGCAAGGCGCCGATGAGCATGATTCGCCAGCGTTTCGCCGAGGAGATCCGCGAGAATGGCCTCGAGCAGATCATCCCGCTGCACGTCGGCCACGAGATCAAGGCGCGGAAGCTCAAGCCCATCCACAACCCGATCCTCGAGGACGTCGATTTCGAGCCCGGCACACCGCTGCTGATCAAGGTGCACTTCGACGTCGAGCCCGAGGTCGAGGTGAGCGGCTACACCAAGCTCACGGCCACCAAGATGATGCGCCCGGTGTCGGAGGAATCTGTCGAGAAGGCGGTCAGCAACATGCGGGAGCAAGCCGCAAAACTGGATTCAATCGATGCAGGCGGCATCGAGCCCGGCGACTACGTCATCGTGCGGATCGAGCTGTTTGCTCGCGACGGCAAGGGCAAGAGGCTCGCCGAAGATGAACGCTTCGTACACGTCGGCGAGGAGCGCTCGATCCCGGCGCTGAACACCCAGCTCGAAGGTCTGGAAAAGGGCGCCACGCGCGAGTTCGTCACCAAGCTCGGCGACAGCTACCCCAGCGACCTGCTGGCGGGCAAGGAGGTCTCTTGCCGCATAGCGGTGCAGGATATCAAGCGACGCCAGCTCCCCGCCGTCGATGACGACATGGCACGTGACCTGGGTTTCGCCGACCTCGAGGAGCTGCGTGCCAAGACGCGAGAAGACCATGCCGCGCACCTGGAAGAAGAAGCGGACCGCGACGTCGCACGACAGCTCATGGACCAAATCATCGCCGCCCATGGGGTGGACCCTCCCGAGTCGCTCATCGACTCGCGCCTCGACCACTCCATGCAGCGTGCCGCGGAGGATCTGGTGCGCCAGGGGGTTGACCCACGCAACAGCGTCGACTGGGTCGGCTACCGGGCCGAGAACCGCCCGCACGCCGAACGCACCGTGACCGAGGAAATCCTGCTCGACGGAATCGCTGAAGCGGAGAGCATCTCCGTGGACGATACCGACGTAGTGGCCGAGATCGAGAAGCACCAGCAAGGCCAACCCGAGGGGGCAGCGACCCGGATTGTGCAACAGATGCGCCAAGATGGCTCGTTCGACGGCCTGCGCCGCGCCATGACGAGACGTCGAGCTTTAGACTTTGTGAAGGGCCATGCTACGATCGATTCTGTGGAAGCGAGCCTGGAGTCGGAGACCGAGTAGCGGCGCGCAACGGCCGCCTCCACCCCCCATAAGTTCTCCATCAACGGAGCCTCTGGCATGCCCCTGATCCCGATGGTCGTCGAGCAAACCGCTCGGGGCGAACGCGCCTACGACATCTATTCGCGGCTGCTCAAGGACAACATCATTTTCATCGGTAGCGCCATCGACGATGAGGTGGCCAACCTGGTCATCGCACAGATGCTGTTCCTCGAGTCCGAGGATCCGGCAAAGGACATCCAGCTCTATATCAACAGCCCGGGAGGCTCGGTGACGGCTGGTCTCGCCATCCTCGACACGATGCGTTACATCCGCCCGGACGTTTCGACGCTGTGCATCGGCCAGGCAATGAGCATGGGCGCGCTACTACTTGCTGCGGGCCACAAGGGAAAGCGCCTGGCGCTACCCAATTCCCGCGTCATGATCCACCAGCCGCAGGGCGGAATTCAGGGCACGGCTTCCGATATCGAGATTCACGCAAGAGAAATTCTGCGCTTGCGTGAGCGTCTCATCGATCTGTTAGCCTCTTACACGGGCAAGACGCCGAAACAGATCAATGCCGATGCCGACCGTGACTTTGTCCTCACCGCTGACGAAGCGGTGGACTATGGGATAGTCGATCAGGTGATCGCGGAGCATGCAGCCGCACCGGAAGCGTAGGGGGGGCAACCGCCGCGGCGTGCCGCCGCGTTGGGAAACGACATGAGCCGAAGCTCGACAAACGGATCCACCTTGCGCTGCTCCTTCTGCAGCAAGAGTCAAAGCGAGGTGCGTAAACTCATCGCCGGACCAAACGTTTACATTTGTGATGAGTGCATCGAGATCTGCACCGACATCATCGACGAGGAGCGCGATCTCGAGGAAAGAGAAGGTCAGTTCGACCTTCCCAAGCCGGCGGAGATCAAGGCCTTTCTCGACGAGTACGTGGTCGGGCAGATCGCCGCCAAGAAGCGCCTCGCGGTGGCTGTTTACAACCACTACCGGCGCTCCGACGTGCTCGATCACCGCAAGCGCGACGAGGTCGAGCTCTCCAAGAGCAACATCCTGCTGGTGGGTTCCACCGGCACTGGCAAAACGCTGTTGGCACAGACACTGGCCCGATTCCTCCAGGTTCCCTTCACCATCGCCGACGCCACCACGCTCACCGAAGCCGGTTATGTCGGCGAGGACGTCGAAAATATCATCCTCAAGCTGTTCCAGGCGTCTGGCTACGACAAGGAAAAAACCGAGCGCGGCATCATCTACATCGACGAGATCGACAAGATCGCCCGCAAGGACGAAAACCCGTCGATCACCCGCGACGTGTCCGGCGAAGGCGTACAGCAGGCCCTGCTGAAGATCTTGGAGGGCGTGCAGGCAAACGTTCCGCCGCAGGGCGGACGCAAACACCCGCACCAAGAGTTCTTCCAGATCGACACCACCAACATCCTCTTTATCGTCGGCGGAGCTTTCGTGGGTCTCGAACAGATCATCCGCAACCGCATCGGCAAGCAGGGCCTGGGCTTCACGCCGCATTTCGAGGTCACCGACCGCAAGGAACACGATGTTCTGCCCATGGCGCAGCCTGCCGACCTGATTCGTTACGGCCTCATTCCCGAGTTTGTCGGTCGCTTGCCGGTCATGGCGACGCTGCAGGACCTCGGCCAGGAGGACCTGGTCACCATCCTGACCCAGCCGAAGAACGCCCTCTCGAAGCAGTACGAGAGGATGTTCGAGTTCGAAGACGTCACCCTGACGTTCACCGAAGACGCTTTGGAGGCAATCGCCGAGCGAGCCATCACCCGGGGCATTGGCGCCCGTGGCCTGCGCGCCATCATGGAAGACTTCATGCTCGAGATCATGTACAAGCTCCCGGGCGAATCCGACGTCAAGGAAGTGGTCATCAGCCGAAAAGTTGTCGAGAACGAGGTAGACCCGCTCACCGTAATGCGCAAGGCTGGATAGAGCCTGGTGTCATTGCGGCAGGTAGGAGAGGGGGGTAACATCGCTCCTGTAGTCATTTCCTCCGCAGAATCCTCGCCAGACACCTGCAAACGACAGGTACCCGTATGTCCAAGCGAACTGTAGGCGAGTACCAGACGCTGCCGTTGCTGCCGTTGCGCGACGTCGTCATCTTCCCCGGAATGATGATGCCGTTCGTGGTCGGTCGGCCGCGGTCCGTGGCCGCTCTCGAGCGCGCCATGGAGTCCGGAAAGCGGCTTTTTCTTGCCGCCCAACGTAACGCAGAGATCGATGATCCCGAGGCCAATGAGGTCTACGGCCTGGGCACGATCGCCATCATCGTGCAGAGCCTGAAGCAACCCAACGGCAACATCCGTGTGCTCGTCGAGGGCGTGCAGCGCGCCCGCGCCATCGAGTTCACCGAGGAAGACACCTTCCACGAGGTGGTGGTCAAGCCGCTGGTCCCCGCCGAGCCCGGCGCCAGCGTGCACTCCAAGACCAAGAAGCTCACACGCCTGTTCGAGAAGTACGTCAAGCTGTCGGCCAATCTGCCGCACGAGGCCATGCTCGCCGCCGTCAAGAAGGACGATCCCGGCCGCCTCGCCGACACCATCGGCGCTCATCTCAACGTCGATCTGCCCGCCAAGCAAGAATTGCTGGAGATCGTCGACATCGAAGCCCGTCTCGACAAGCTCATCGAAGTCGTCACCTTCGAGATCGAGAAGCTGCGCGTCGACAAGAAGATCCAGGGCCAGGTCAAGAAGCAGATGGAGCAGGCCCAAAAGGAGTACTACCTCAACGAAAAGATGAAGGCGATCCAGCGCGAGCTGGGACGCAAAGACGGCAAGGGCTCCGAAGTCGACCAACTGCGCGACAAGATGGTCAAGGCCCGCCTGCCGATGAATGTCGTAGAGAAGGCCGAGCAGGAGCTCGAGCGCCTCGAGTCCATGCCACCGATGTCGGCCGAGGCCACCGTGTCGCGCAACTATGTGGACTGGCTGGTATCGGTACCTTGGTTCCGCCGCACGCGTGAGAACAACGACTTGAGCCTCGCCGCCGATATCCTCGACGAGGACCACTTCGGACTCGAGAAGATCAAGGAACGCATCGTAGAGTTCCTCGCCGTACGCCAGCTCGTCGACCAGATGAAGGGATCCATCCTCTGCTTCGTCGGCGCACCGGGCGTCGGCAAGTCCTCGCTTGGACGCTCGATCGCGCGCGCCACCGGCCGCGAATTCGTGCGCCTGTCTCTGGGCGGCGTACGCGACGAAGCCGAGATCCGCGGCCATCGCCGGACCTACATTGGTGCCTTCCCGGGGCAGATCATGCAGCGCATGAAGGCCGCCGGCGTCATCAACCCGGTGTTTTTGCTCGACGAGGTCGACAAGATGAGCACCGACTTCCGCGGCGACCCGTCGTCGGCCCTCATGGAAGTCCTCGATCCGGAGCAAAACAACGCCTTCGTCGACCACTACCTCGATGTCGAGTACGACCTGTCGAACGCAATGTTCATCGCCACGGCAAACGTCCTGCACACCATCCCGGGTCCACTGCTGGATCGCATGGAGGTCATCCGCCTGTCGGGATACACGCAGCGGGAGAAGATGAAAATTGCCCGGCGCCACCTGGTGAACAAGCAAATCGCCTATCACGGTCTCAAGGAGCAACAGCTCGAGATCACCGACGGCGCGCTCGAGCGCATCATCGAGGAATACACCCGTGAGGCCGGGGTGCGCACCCTCGAGCGAGAGGTGGCGCGCGTCGCCCGCAAGGGGGCGCGCGAGTTCGTCGATCAATACTCGAGCGAAATGGCCAAGGCCGCCGAAGAATTCAGCGCGACACAGGACGCGGAGCGCGCCGAGGCGGCGAAACTCCAAGAAGCCGCAGCGCTCGAGAGCATGGATGCCATCAGCGACACGCGCCCTGACCCCGAGGACGTACTCGACGACGACGACGACGACGACTTTGACATTGACATTGATGGCATGGAAGACGTCGACCTCGAGAGCATCGACCTGGGTTCGAAGGGGGAAGAGGAAGAAGAAGAGGAGCTCGGAGCCGTCATCGAGGCCAGCAACCCGATGGAGCGCGTCATGCCCAAGCGCACGCCGCTGGCCGACGCCATCCCCGACGATGCACGGATCGTGGTCGACTCCGCCAAGGTCGAGGAATATCTGGGCGTGCCGCGCTTCAAGAGGAAGCAGAAGGAAGAAAAGGCCGAGGTCGGACTGGTGGCCGGCTTGGCGTGGACCGAGCGCGGCGGCGAGATCCTCTCCATCGAGGCGACCTTGATGCCGGGCAAGGGCAAGCTGTCGCTCACCGGCCAGCTCGGTGACGTCATGCAAGAGTCCGGACAAGCGGCCCTGTCGTACGTGCGCTCGCGCGCCCGCACGTTCGGCGTCGACAGTAACTTCCACCAGAACTTCGATATCCACCTACATGTTCCCGAGGGCGCCATTCCGAAGGACGGGCCGTCGGCCGGCATCACGCTGGCAACCGCTATCGTCTCGGCGCTCACCGGCATCGCTGTGCGTCCCGATGTGGCCATGACGGGTGAGATCACGCTGCGCGGCAAAGTGCTGCCGATCGGCGGGCTCAAGGAAAAGGTGCTCGCCGCCCATCGCGCCGGCATGACCCAGGTGATCATTCCGGCGGACAACGAAAAAGACCTCAAAGAGGTACCTGAAGAAGTACTAGAGGACCTGACAAGTCACTTCGTCGAGACCATGGACGAGGTGTTGCGTATCGCACTAGTGTCGTCTCCGGCACCCGTGCCGGAAGGCGAAGAGGGTGAGCTGCCTGTGGGTGGGCAGCAGCAAGATGGTATCCAACCCCCGCTGACCCACTAGGTACGCCGCTTCGGCGAACGCGAGAGGCTATCTCGTTCTCGGTGTCGTCGCTCCCTACAACCGATAGCACTATTGCCGCGAACGCCGGCATCGGCACCGGGAAATCCTGGCCCCCCGTTCCGAGCGTCGCCGGCAGCAACGCACGAGGTGCGACCGGAAAGCCTCGCGTCGTCCATCGGACCAGTGAAGATCAAAGACATCGTACGCACGTTGCGTTCGCGAAACGCAGGCGTGTTCCCGGACGAAGAACTACCGGAGATCGCCTTTATCGGGAGGTCGAACGTTGGCAAGTCGCGCCTCATCAACTCGCTACTGTCGCGCAAGAAGGTGGCGGCTAC
>SMVA01276025.1_pt1 | contig 24812 bp, 19 predicted proteins | sample 2456451 | NCBI WGS metagenome assembly SMVA01 (sample SAMN11095933, study PRJNA526329) | marine sediment metagenome | biome: Marine sediment; feature: Surficial sediment; material: Deep marine sediment; isolation source: Hadal surficial sediment | place: Pacific Ocean | collected 2014-05 | depth... | reverse complement strand
GTCATTATCGAACCGGATCAAAAGCCGCTGTTGTCGCTGCACGGCATCGGCAAGACCTTTGCCAATGGCACGGTGGCGCTTGCGGGCCTGTCCTTGACCATCGGCGAGGGGGATTTCGTCAGCCTTCTCGGTCCCTCCGGCTGCGGCAAATCGACGGCGCTCAGGATCATTGCCGGCCTGAGCGGCGCCACCGGCGGCCGCCTTGAATGGGCCGGCGGCCCGCCCTTGGCCGGCGAAATCGGCTTCGTCTTTCAGGAGCCGACCCTGATGCCCTGGGCGACGAGCTTTGAGAACGTCTGGCTGCCGCTGCGTTTGAAAGGCGTCTCGCGCCGCGATGCTGCGGAACAGATCGTCGATGCGCTCGACCGCGTCCATCTGAACGGTCTTGACAACAGCTATCCGCGCGAACTTTCCGGCGGCATGAAGATGCGGGTCTCGATCGCCCGCGCGCTTGTTACGCGCCCGCGCGTATTGCTGATGGACGAACCGTTTGCCGCCCTCGACGAAATTACCCGTTTCAAACTCAACCACGATCTTCTGGACCTTTGGGAGGCCTTCGGCTGTACGGTGATTTTTGTCACCCACAGCGTATTTGAATCGGTGTTTTTATCGCAACGCATCATCGTCATGGCCTCCAAACCCGGCCGCGTCTTTGAGGAATTGACCATCGGCGAACCCTATCCGCGCCAGGAAGCCTACCGGACGTCGGAGAGCTACGCCCATGATTGCCGGCACGTTTCGCGCGCCCTGCATGACGCCATGTCGGCCCAATCGGCGGCGGCATGAGCGTCGCTGGAAATTGGCATGATGACATTAAATTGGTATAATGGTACCTAATTAAGTTATATCGTTGCTATAATGACGGCAAGGCACATCGATGAAACGTATCATTCGCCTGACAGTCAACGGACGCGAACGTCAGGACGCGGTCTCGGACAGCGCCCTGTTGATCGATTATCTGCGTGAGACAGCGGCGGCCACCAGCGTCAAGCAGGGCTGTGATGGTGGCGAATGCGGCGCCTGCACCGTACTGATCGACGGCAAGGCGCGGCCCGCCTGCATCACGCTTGCGGTCTCCTGCGAAGGCCGCGCGGTGGAGACGGTCGAGGGACTGGCCCGCAATGGCCGCCTGTCGGCGCTACAGCGCGCCTTTCACGAACGGCTCGCGGTTCAGTGCGGCTTTTGCACGCCTGGCATGATCATGGCTGCCGAAGGTCTGCTGCGCGACAATGCGCGGCCGGACGAGGCGGCGATCCGCCGGGCGCTTTCCGGCAATCTGTGCCGCTGCACCGGGTATGTGAAGATCATCGAGGCTGTCCAGGTGGCGGCGGAGGCCCGGTCATGAGTAAATTCATGAGTAAGGTCTCGCGCGTCGTCGGCGTTCGCTCGCCGCTCATCGACGGGGTGGAGAAGGTCACCGGCGCGGCGCAGTTCACCGCCGATCTGCCGGCCCGCGACGCGCTTGTCGGCCGGATTCTGCGTAGCCCGGTCGCCCATGGCGAGATCGTCCGTCTCGATGCATCAAAAGCGCTGGCGCTGGAAGGCGTGCGGGCGGTCGTCACCGGCGCCGATTGCCCTCATACCTATGGCATCCTGCCGATCGCCATGAACGAATATCCGCTGGCGCGCGACAAGGTGCGCTATTGCGGCGAGCCGGTCGCGGCGATCGCGGCGATTGATGCAGAAACCGCCGAACGGGCGCTGGCGCTCATCGAGCTGGAGATCCGCGAAGCACCGGCCTATTTCACCGCCGAGGCGGCGCTTGCCGACGATGCGGTTCTGATCCACGACGACAAACCCGGCAATCTGGAGCGCGTGGTGCATCAAAGCTTCGGCGATGCCGCGGCCGGTTTCGCGGCGGCCGATCTGGTCCGCGAGGAGACGTTCCACTGCGCCGAAGTCACCCACGCCATGATGGAGCCGCATGCCGCATTGGCCGATTATGACCGTGAGCACGACCGGCTGACGTTGCACACCGTCTCGCAGGTTCCCTATTATGTCCATCTCATGCTGGCCCGCTGCCTGGAGATGGAGGCGGCGCGGATCCGCGTCCTCAAACCCTTCGTTGGCGGCGGCTTCGGGGCGCGCACCGAGACGCTGAATTTCGAGTTGATCGTCGCGCTCCTGGCGCGCCAGGCCGGCGGCAAAGTGATGATGCGGCTCAGCCGGGAGGAAACCTTCCTCACCCATCGTGGACGGCCTGAGACGGACGTTCGCCTCAAGCTTGGGATGATGCGGGACGGGCGCCTGACCGCGGCCGATTGCCAGGTGACGCAGCGCGGCGGCGCCTATGCCGGTTACGGCATCATCACCATCCTCTATTCCGGGGCGCTGTTGCACGGCCTCTACGATATTCCCGCGGTGCGCTATGAGGGCCGCCGGGTTTACGCCAATCTGCCGCCCTGCGGCGCCATGCGCGGTCACGGCACGGTCGATATGCGCCACGCTTTTGAGTGCCTGCTCGACCGTATGGCGCGCCAGCTGGACCTTGATCCCTTCGCCGTGCGGCGGCAAAACCTGCTCACCGCGCCGATGCGCACGCTCAATGATTTGATGATCAACAGCTACGGTCTCGATGAGTGCCTGGAGCGCGTCGAGCAGGCAAGCGGCTGGGCCAAGCGCAAGGGCAAGCTGCCGCCCGGGCGCGGCCTGGGTCTGGCTTGCTCGCACTATGTCAGCGGCGCCGCCAAGGCCGTGCACCGGACTGGCGAACCGCACGCGGTGGTAACGCTCAAGCTCGACTTCGACGCTAGCGTCACCGCCTTTACCGGTGCGCCCGATGTCGGCCAGGGCTCCAACACGCTGGTGGCGCTTGCTGTTGCCGAAATCCTCGGCATCGACGTCGGCCGCGTCCGCGTCGTCGCCAATGACAGCGCCATCACGCCCAAGGACAATGGCGCCTATTCCTCGCGCGTCACCTTCATGGTCGGCAATGCGGCGATTGAAGCGGCCAAAAACCTCCGGAAAATCCTGATCGAAGCCGCCGCCGGCAAACTCGACGCGCCGGCCTCCCAGATCGACTGCATCGGCGAGACGTTCCGCGTCGATGGCGGCGCGCAATCCGGGCTGTCCTTCGCCGAGGTCACCGCCGCGGCGCTGGTCGATACCGGCACGATTACCGCGAAGGGAACCTTCACCTGCCCGCCCGAGGCGCAGGGCGGCAAGTTTCGCGGCGGCGCGGTCGGCTCGACCATGGGCTTCAGCTATGCCGCGCAGGTCGTGGAGGTCAGCGTCGATGAAGATCTCGGGACGATCCGCGTCGAAAAGGTCTGGGCGGCGCATGATTGCGGCTTCGCCATCAACCCGCTGGCGGTCGAGGGCCAGGTCCAGGGCTCGGTGTGGATGGGCATGGGCCAGGCGCTGTCGGAAGAGACGCGCTTTGCCGAGGGCCTGCCGGTCCATGCCAGCATGCTCGATTATTGCGTGCCGACGATCGTGGAATCGCCCGATATTCATGTCGATATCGTCGAAAGCATCGATCCGCTCGGACCCTTCGGCGCCAAGGAGGCGGGCGAGGGGGCGCTGTCCGGCTTCCCGCCGGCCATGGTCAATGCCATCGCCGACGCCATCGGGCTCGATATCAACGTGCTGCCGGTGACGCCGGACCGGCTGGTTGCGGCGCTCACGGAAAAACGCCGCGCCGAGAAGCGCAAAAAGGCGAAGGCGGCAAAGGCGGCGAAAGTGGCAAAGGCGGTGGACGCATGAGCGCGCTGCTGCCCGATTTTTCCCTGGCCCACCCGCAGAGCGCCGACGAGGCGGTTGCACAACGGGTCGCCGCGCCTGCCGGGCGTTATCTTGCCGGCGGCACCGACCTGATCGTCAATATGCGCCGCGGCCTTGTCGATGCCGATCTGCTGATCGATCTTTCCGGCATCGCCGAGCTTGCAAGCCTGTCGGTGGACGAGGCCGGTCTCACCATCGGCGCCGGCGTGACTCTCGCCGAGCTTGCCACCCATTCCGTTGTGCTCAAGGATTATCCGGCGATCGCCCAGGCGGCGGTTGCCGTTGCCGGTCCCGGCCACCGCTCCGCTGCGACAATTGGCGGAAATCTCTGCCTCGATACGCGCTGTCTTTATTACAATCAGAGCGAGTGGTGGCGGCGCTCGAACGAGTATTGCCTGAAATTCCGCGGCGATGTCTGTCATGTCGCGCCGACCGGCGACAAATGCCTCGCCGCCTTTTCCGGCGATCTGGCGCCAGCGCTTCTGGTCCACGGCGCCGAGGCTGAAATCGCCGGCCTTCAAGGGCGCCGGCGCCTGCCGCTGCCTGAGCTTTATCGCGACGACGGCGCGGCGCATCTGACGCTGGCGCCGGAAGAACTTCTTATCGCCGTTCATCTGCCGGCCGGTTCGCGGCGTTCGGCCTACGAGAAAATCCGTGTGCGCGGCGCCATCGATTTTCCGCTCGCCGGCGTCGCCGTGTCGGTCGTTGACCATGAAAATCCGGCCCGCCTGAAGGTCGCGATCACCGGCACCAATTCGCGGCCGTTTCTTGTCGAGGGCCTCGATGATCTTGATGCTGGCCAGCTTGGCGAGGCCGAATTCGTGCGCATCGACAAAGCCGTGCAGAAGCAAGTTTCGCCGGTCCGCACGACGACGATCGCCGGCCATTACCGACGGCTTGCCGCGGCAACGCTCGCCCGGCGCCTGGCAGCGAGCCTGGCCGGCGGCTCTCGCGAACGTCATTCTCGGGCTTGACCCGCGAACCCAGCGCAAAACCCGTTGCGCCCAGCGCGACTCACTTCTGGGTCCTCGGGTCAAGCCCGAGGATGACGGTGAGGGTAATCCGGACGGTTAAGGAGAGGCCGCAATCTTGGCGAAGTGCCAGAACCTGCCTCCGACCGCCCAGTATCCTGCGTCCGCTAAACTGCCCCGAAGCGGACAGGATCGAGCCTCGTCGTGGACTTTAACTCTGTGCCGTTAAGTGGGATAGCGATCCAACCGTGGAAGATCAGGTCTGGAGACAGGATGACCGAAGAGATCAATGCCGAGAAAGTCGTCATCACCGAAATGGTCGACGGCCAGTCGGTGCATCTGATGTATGTGGAGACCTGGGACGGTCTTTACGCGCCGATTGGCGTGCGCAAGCCGGACGGCGAGGGGCCGTTTCCGATAATCCTGCTGGCTTCGGGTAATGGCGGCGAGGGCATGGCGTGGATCCGCGATGCGGTCCGCGACAAAGCCTATATCATGGACCGGCTGGTGGATGCCGGCTACGCCTGCGCCTGGCTCCGATACCGCACCGAGGTGGAACTCGGTTACAATGACGGCGGGCAACTGGTGCGCGACAAGCGCCAGGGCCGCGAGATGTTCAGTCGCTCGCCGCTCGAATATGAAGACGAGATCGCCATCATCGAGCATGTCAAGGCGCTGCCCTTCGTCGATGCGGCGCGCCTCGCCCTGATTGGCATGAGCCATGGCGGCGAGATGGTTCTGAAGATCGCCAGCGAATATCACGGTGTCGCCTGCGCTGTGGCCAGCGAGCCGGCGGCGCATGAATTTCTTGCGCTTACGCCCGACGATACCGCCTTTGTCAACGAGGAGACGGGCTTGCGCAACATTGAGGAGATGCGCATGGCCGAGGTCGGCAAGGTCCGCGCCCGCATCGATCTCAGCCTCGCCGCCGCCCGCATCGCCGGCATCAAGACGCCGATCCTGGTCATGGGCCGTGAGCGCGATCATCTCCAGGGCATTTTTCGCGCCACGTATGAACTGCTGGAGGAGGCCGGCAAGGACGTCGCCTGGCTGTCCTTCGATCACGATCTGCACGGCTATGTGTTCCCGGTCCGCGGGGAGAACGGCGAATATGCGGTTGATGCGGTCCAGCTCGAAGCGATCGCCGGTGTTCTTGCCTATCTGGAGCGATATCTGAAACCCTGATCAGGGCCTTTGGGATAAACCGCGCAGATCGCGCACCCGCACCGCCTTGCCTTGCGACCGCGGCACATCGCCGGGCCGTTTGACCACCACGTCACAAGTCACCCCGACCATGGATTTGACGTGCTGCCGGACGGCGTCCGCCCGTTTTGCAAGGCTCTCGTCGTCGAGCAGCGCATCGGGGGCGGCTTCCACTTCCAGCGCCATCCGATCGAGCGTGCCATCGCGCGTCAGCACGATTTGATAATGCGGTGCCAGCCCCTCGAACCCGACCAGCACGGCTTCGACCTGCGAGGGATAGATGTTGATGCCGCGGATGATCATCATGTCGTCGTCGCGTCCGGTGATACGCATGATGCGGATATGCGTGCGCCCGCAGGCGCATGGCTCGTCGTTGAGCTGCGTGATGTCGCGCGTTCGGTAGCGGATCATCGGCAGCGCCTGCTTGGTCAGCGTCGTGATGACCAGTTCCCCGCTCGTCCCGACCGGCAGGACGTCCAGCGTTTCCGGGTCGATGACTTCGAACAAAAAATGGTCCTCCCAGCCATGCAGGCCGGCCTGCGCCACGTCGCATTCGCAAGCAACGCCCGGACCGAGGATTTCCGACAGGCCATAGACGTCGATAGCCTTCAATCCGAGGGTGTTCTGCAATTCCTGGCGCATCGCTTCGCTCCACGGCTCGGCACCGAAAATGCCGCGCCGCACCGGCAAAGCGGCGATGTCGATGCCCTGGGCGGCGGCCACCTCGGCCATGTTGAGGGCATAGGAGGGCGTGGCGCACAGGATATCGGCGGCAAAATCTGCAAGCAGCGTGACCTGCCGTTCCGTGCCCCCGCCGGACATCGGCACGATGGTGCAGCCCAGGCGTTCGGCGCCGTAATGGGCGCCGAGGCCGCCGGTGAACAGGCCGTAGCCATAGGCGTTGTGAACCACGTCGCCGGGCCGCGCGCCGGCGCAGGCCAGCGAACGCGCCATCAAATCGGCCCACATGGTGAGATCGTCCTGGGTGTACCCGACCACCGTCGGCCGGCCGGTGGTGCCGGAAGAGGCGTGCAGCCTGCGCACCTCCTGGCGCGGCACGGCGAACATGGCGAAGGGATAATTGTCGCGCAAATCGGTCTTCACGGTGAACGGAAAGCGGGCGATATCGGCAAGGCTTTCAAGGTCCGCCGGTTTCACGCCGGCCTTGTCGAAGGCTTGGGTAAAGTGCGGCACGCGCGCATAGGCGCGCCCGAGCGTTGCCTTCAGGCGCTCAAATTGCAGATTGGCAAGCTCGCCGCGCCCAAGGGTTTCAACGGCGGCATCAAAGAAAAAGGGTTCATCGATCCGCCGGTCCGCCCTGGTCATGATTTCGATTCTCCATCCCGCTCCCCGTCCGGGTCGTCATAGGCAGCGGCGAGCGCCGCGCTGACCTTTCCGCCAAGCGCTGCGCCATCGGCGGCGAGTTGTTCGTCAAAATCTTCCGAAACATTTCCCAGACAGCCAAGTCCGCGGGCCCGCGTGTCGCCGTAGCCGCGCGCCCAGACCGCCAGATTTGCCGTATCGAGCGCCAGGGCGGCGTTATCGGGAGCCGCCGCCATGACCGCCGCCAGCCAGTCCTCGATTAGCCCCTGTTCGCGGGCGAAACGGGCCGTGCGCCGGCGCCAGGGCTTGAGCTTCGCCATGGCCCGCAGCATCAGCCAGCCGCCGACCGAACTGGTGCGCACGCGCAGCCGAAACCCCTTGCGCAGCGCCCCCGGTTTCGGTTTCGGAATCAGGCGTGCGAGGATGGGCGGCAACAGGCCTTCCAGCTCCTCCCGTCCCGGTTTGAGGAAGTCGCGCACGATCATCGGGGCGTCTTGCCGAGCGCCCAGTTCGGCCCGGATACGGGCAAGCCGGCCGGGCCGGGTCTTGAGCTGGCCGACGCGGATCACGTCCTCAAAGGACATCCAGGCGGCAAGACGGCGCGCCACGGCGACCGAGACCGGATATTTTTTATCCCCCCTTTCAAGCGCGATAACGGCCGCAATGCGATCGAGATAGAGTTCGGCGTACCGCTCGTCCTGATAATCGACGAGACGCGCCGCGCCATGGCCGGCCATCGCCTGCACCGGGCCGGGCAACTGATTCACCCTTGCCGCCAGCGCTGCCGGGGCTGCATCATATTCAAGGTTTGGCGCATGGTCGCCGGCCGCGGCGCCGGCCGTTTGCGTCGTCTTCGCCCGCGCCGTTTCCAGACCGGCCGCAAAGCCTGCCAGATTGGCCTCCACGGCAACGCCCGCCGCCTGGATGGCGGCGCGGCAGGCATCTTCAGAAAGCGGCAGAACGCCGGTGCCGGCAATGGCGCCGAACATGACGGCGTTCAACATCCGGCCGGTCTCTCCGGCCAGCGGTTTTGCTTCAAAAATGATGGTCCGTTTGGCGGCGCGCTGCAACGCTTCAAGCACCGGCTCGGCCGGCAGCCTGCCATCGCCGGGGAGCATTTTCTCCGCCGTGGAGAAAATCCGCTCGCGCACGCTGATCGCGGTGGTCTCGGCGCCGATAAAACCCAACTCGATGGCCCGGGCCGCTTCCGTCGGCTCCAGCGTGGCGAAAAGGTCGATTTCGCCGGCGCTGGGAAACAGCGAGAAGACCGGGTCCTTTTTCGGCTCGCGTTGCGCGAACAGTTCCAGATAATAGGTGGTGGCGCCGGTGCGCTGGGCGACGCCGGCAATCGAGGTCGCCTGCGCCGGGTAGCCCTCGTGCCGGGCCGCCTCGACCAGCCAGTCCAAGAGCACGCCGCCGCCCTGGCCGCCGAGCGCGGCGATCAGCACGCATAACGGGCGTTTGGAACTCATGACGCTCCGAGCCAGCCGAGCACGCGGCGATTGGCCCGGTCGCAGATCCTGCGCCAGGCGCGGGCATTGTGAATGATTTCCACCTTGTAGAAGGACGGGCAGAGCGCCGCCGCTTGCGCCACCTCGCCGCACAGATTGCAGGCGACGCAGCTCTGGTCGACCGTTGCGGTCGGGCCTTCTTTCAGCGGGTCGCGCGCCGGGCGCAGGGTCAGCGAGGGGCAGCCCGACAGCCGCATGCAGGCATGGTCGCCCGTGCACACCTCCTCATCGACGCCGTAGCGCGCCTGCACGTAAGGCAGGCCTTTGTCGCGCCGCGCGGCGATGACCTTTCGTTCGCGCCGCTGCCGGGAAAGCATGCATTCCGCATCGGAAAGGATGACCCGGAGCCCCTTGCCGGTGGCGTCGAAGGCGGCGCGCAGGGTTTTCAGCGTCGCGCTCACATTATAGGCATTGACCCGGCGCAGCCAGCTGACGCCGACGCCTCTCAGCGCCGCCGCGATTGAGATATTGGATGACCGTCCCCATGGCGTCGAGCCGGTGGAGGGCAAATGCTGCTGGCCGGTCGCCGCCGCATAGCCGTTTTCCATCACGATCAGCACGGCCTCGTGGCCATTCCACTGGGCGTTCACCACGCTGCTGGTCAGGCCATTATGCCAGAAGGCGCCATCGCCCATGATCGCCACGACCGGCTGGTCGAGGGCGTTGCCGATGGCGCCGCCCGAAGCAAGGCCAAGGCCGTAGCCGAGCACGGTGGAACCCATGTTGAACGGCGGCAGGGCGGCAAACGTGCTGCAGCCGATGTCGGACGATATGTGGAAAGTCCCGCGTTCGCGTTGCAGCAGCTTCAGGGCGGAAAAGATCGGGCGCTCCGGACAGCCGGTGCAAAAGCCCGGCGGTCGCGTCGGCGGCACGACGGTCAGCGCGGCGCGCGCCTTCTTCGCCGCCTTCTCGATTGCGCTCTGCGCCCGGCGAACCTTCGGCCCAAGTTGCGCATCTTCCTCGGCGAAAAACGTCGCCAGCCCGACCCGGACGACATCGGCGACATATTCGCCCGCTTCCGGCAGCACGTCCTTGCCGCGAATGCGGCAGTCGAGCCGGCGCTCCTGCGCGATGGCGCGCAGCTCGCGCTCGATGAAGGGCGGATTGCCTTCCTCCACCACCAGAACGCAATCCTTGTCCTCTAGGAACGCCGAGATCTGATCGGGCACCAACGGATGGATCGCGTTGAGCACCAGCAGCGGCACCGGGCTCTCACCGAACGTGTCGGACGCGCCCAGCCGTCGCATCGCCCGCTGGACAACGCCGTAGACGCCGCCCTGCATGACGATGCCGACACGCCGCCCGTCACCGGGAAACAGCTCGTTGATGTCGTGCTCAACGATAAAACGCCGCGCCGCCGGCAGGCGTTTCTCGATTTTGTCCTTTTCATGCGCATAGGTCGAAGGCGGCAGCACGATGCGGTCGCTGGCGTTACGCGGCTTGGGGAAGGGGTTATTCGGGCCATAGGCCGGGCGGCGGTTGTCCTTGCAGATGAACTTGCCGGTCATATGCGCGGCGCGGATGCGCACGCTGATGATGACCGGCAATCCGCAGGCTTCGGAAAGGTCGAATGCCTGTTCCGTCAATTGCACGAGCCTGGGCATGTGATAGCGTGGATCGAGCAGCGGGATCGACGATTTCAGCGCCGTTGCATGGGTGCGCTCCTGAATGACGCTGGCGCCCTCGCCATAATCCTCGCCGACAACGATCACCGCGCCGCCGGTAACGCCGGACGAAGCAAGGTTGGAGAGCGCGTCGGAGGCGACATTGGTGCCGACGATGGATTTCCAGGTGACCGCGCCGCGCAGCGGATACAGGATCGAAGCGCCGAGCAGTGCTGCCGCGCCTGCCTCGCTTGCCGATTGTTCGAACAGGACGCCCATCGGCTCCAGCACCGGAACGCGAGCCTCCGCCAGCACATCCATGAGATGCGACATCGGCGCGCCGGGATAGCCGCCGACGTAGGAGACGCCGGCCTGTAGCAGCGCCTTGGTGATGGCAAGGATCGCTTCGCCCTCGAAAACCTCGCCCTCGCCAAGCTTGAGCTTTTCCACCTGGCGCGCGAAGGAGCGCTCCATGCCGGATGCGCCGATTGGGCCTACCTGCCCGAGAAGTTGCGCTGCGATGTTCATGCGTGCCTCCATCCAGGTTTGACGCCGGGTCCGCTGGCGCCGGCGCCGCGCGCCGGCATGTGTTCCACAGCAAAGCCCTGATCGTAAGCGGCTTTAGTCACCAGGACGATTTTAAATAACCAGCCGCCGGCAAAGGCGAAAAGGCCGCCGAGCGCCATCAGAATTGCGGCGCCCGACGGTGTCGCCAGAGATAGAACAATCAGCGCCGCCGGCAAAGCGTGGCCGCCAAGTTCGAAAATCCGGGTGATTTTTCCAAATGCTGTGAAAGTGCCGGCTGGGGCGCCGTCCCGGCCAAGGGCGCCGAGATAGGCGCGCCAGGCAAGGTATCGAAGAGCGATGAGCGCCAGAACCGCCAGCCCGCTCATGAGGGCGCCGCCACTGAGCAGGATAAAAAGTCCGCCGCCTTCGGTGAGGCCGGTCGCAACGATCAGCGGCACGATTGCCTGGATGCGCCAGGCCGGTATGCCCTTTGCCTGTTCCAGGATGCGGGCCTGGCAATAGAGAAAGGCAAGCCCGATGCTTGCGGCAAGGAGAGCCAGGATGGTGGAGCCGAGCACCAGCGCTGCAAGGCCGGCAAGGAAAAATGGCGGCGCCACCATCGCCTCGCGCGTCATCCATGACCTTTGCGGCTGGCGCAAGACACTGAGGAAGCGCCAGATCCGGCCGATCTCCAGCCAGACCGCGAACAGCCCGGCGCCCACCAGGCCAAGCGCGGCAAGGCCAAGAGGCAAGAACAACTCGCCGCCGAACATTGCGGCCAGAGCGACAAACACGAATAATCCCGTGCCGGCGCCGCCGCCCATGAAATTGCCCGCCGCGCGCATGTCCCAGTGCTGTTGCAGCGAGGGTGCAACGCCCTTGTGGCGGATCCCGTCATCGGTGGCATCGGCCGGCGCTACAAGATCGACCGGTGCTTCGACCGCCTCGCCCGCCGCGTCGACCTTGTCCCACAGATAGTGAAAGCCCGGCCCGGTGCCGAGTTCCTCATGCATGCGAAAGTGCTTGTGCTCTTTTAAAAGCAGCGAGACGTTGCTGTCCGGATCGTCGAGATCGCCGAAATGCATGGCGTCGGCGATACAGGAATTGACGCAGGCCGGCGTCGCTGCTGCGTCGATGCCCGGCGTCAGACCGTTTTCAAGGCCAAAATCGATGCGATCGACGCAAAATGTGCATTTCTGCGCAACGCCGATCCGGGCCGGATCTTCGCGCTGGGCCTCGTGCTTCATCTCCGGCGAACCATAGGCCATGAGCGGCTTGTCGATCTTGAAGCGCGCCTGATAGGGGCAGGCGACGGCGCAATAGGCGCAGCCGATGCAGATGTCATAATCAATGGTGACGATGCCGTCGGACCGCTGGCGCGTTGCCGTGGAGGGGCAGACATGCATGCAAGGGGGGTCCTCGCAATGCATGCAGCCGACCGGCACGAAGGTCCGCTTGACGTCCGGGTATTCGCCCCCCTCGATGTCCAGCACCTGGCGCCACTGCACGCTGGGCGGCGTTGCATTGGTGTGCTTGCAGGCCGAAGTGCAGGTCTGGCAGCCGACGCAGCGGTTGAGGTCGGCGATCATTGCCCACCTGGTCATGGGGCCCACCGGGTCATGGCGTGACTTCGATTCGGCGAACGCCGACCTTGACGAGATCGGCGCTTGATCCGGTGGAATCCGTCAGCGAGCGCAGCATCGGCGTCAGGGCGTTCATGCTGGGCACATGCATGTCCTTGGCAAAGGGCGTTACCCAATGGTCGAACTGGCCGATCATCAAAAGCGTATCGGGGCGGATGCCCTGCCTGAGGACCGCACGGCCTTTCGTTGCGCCGAGCGGCGAGCGGATTTCGATCAGGTCATTGTCGGCAACGCCGAGACGCCGCGCCGCTGACGGGTTCATGATCACGCCGCCATGGCCGGCGATATTGTCCGCCACTTCCCTGATCATCTGGATGCCGGCATTGCCGCCCCAGGAATATTGCATGCTCCGCGAGGTGATCAGCCAGAAGGGGAAGTCGGCGATATCGACATCGAACGCCTCGGCCAGCGCTTCCTCCCACAATGCCGGCAGATCGCGCCATTTCGGCAGCGGCTCGTATTCCTTGAGTTGCTCGTCCCACCACCCAATATCGTGCTCGTGAAGGCGGCGGCCAAGCTCGATGCCGATGCGGTTGAGCTGTTCCTGATAGGGAAGTTCAAAGCGCAGGCCCTTGGCGACGATCTCCGGGTAGAGATACCAGTGCAGCCGCGAATAGTCGCGCACCCGCAGACCGTGTTCGCGAAAATATTCAAGCCCCTGGGTTTCCGCCCCGTCGGTCAGTTCGGCGCTGGCGGCGCGGCAGACCGCATCCCAGATTTTCTCGACATCGTGGACGCCCTCCAGCGCCAGCGAAAAATCCCAGCCATCCCCTGACAGCTTCACCCCCGCCGCGCCGCGGTTGATGGCGCCATTATAGTCTTTCAACAGCCCGGTACGGCGCGCCAGTTCCGTCGCAATCCAGGTGAAATCGCGCGCCTCGCCCTGTGGCGCGGTGGCCGGGTCGCGCAGGGCAAAGCCCTGATAATCCCAGAACTGCTCGACATATTTGGTGCCGCCGATACGGATGAGTTGCAGCCCTTCCAGATCGGTGCATTCGGGCAACAGCACGTCGGCCACATGATTGGTCTCGTCATGGGTGTAGGCGAAGGCGACCGTGAACGGAAAGCGCGCCATGGCATTCGAAACCGCCTCGGTATCCCAGAACGAAATCGCCGGATTGGTCCGGTAGACGAACCAGAGATCGGGCTGAGTCGGCTCGGGCAGGTTTTCAAAGGCTTGGCTCTGCATCATCCAGGCCAGATGGGTCGGCCCCAGCGCCTGGCTCCACGGCGAATCGGCGGCGAGCGGCACCAGCGTGCGATGGGCGCTGCGCGTCGCCGGGCGTTCGATCCACTCGTCCTTTCGCGTCGGGTTCATTGGATAGTGCATGAAGCCGTCCGGACCCGGCGTGACGCTGGCCCAGCGGTCGCCGGCCGGGCGGTTCAGGCGGATTGTCGTGCCGAGCGTGCCGCCGGGCACTTCCAGGGAGCCGACCAGACAGGCAAGCACGGTGCGCGCCCAGCAGCATTCATAGCCGCCCCAGCCATTGTTGACGGTCTTGCCAAGGGAGATCGAAACCGGCCGCAGCGGCAGGGTTTCGCCCTCGATCTCAATGGTTTCGCCGATGCGGGCCTGGTCGAGGAATTCGTTGGCGATGCGGCGGATCGTCTCCGCCTTGACATCGCAGATGGCGCCCGCCCAGTCCGGCGTGAAGGCTTCCACATGCTCGGCCAGATGGGCAAACGCCGGGCGGCAGGTGACATCGTCATGGTTCCAGCTGTCATCATCGGCGCCGACCTCCAGGCCGCTTACCGTGAAATTTCCCTCAAGCGCCGGTTCGGTATCGGGCGCATCCTGGGGCACGGCGCTGTTGCTTTTCAGATCCCAGATCAGCGGCTTGCGGCTTTCCTTGTGGCGCAGGAATAAGCCGTTCGGTGCGATCAGATAGGGCGAGGACGTTCGCTCCCGCAAAAACGGCAGGTCGAGCCGCTCGCGCCCCGCCTCGTGCAAAAGAACATGCAACATGGCGAACATGAATGCCGGATCGGTCTTCGGCTTGATCGGCACCCATTGCGCCGAACAGGCGCCGGTGATCGACAGATGCGGCTCGATCTGTACCCGTTTGATGCCGCGATCGCGCGCGTCGGCATGGCGTTTGACGCCGCACACGCCGCCAGAGGCCTCCACATTGGCGCCGAAGGAGACGATGTATTCGCTGAGCGGCGTATCGGGCGACACCGTGAAGGCGCGGTGCCAGAGTTCGCCGTAAAGGTGCTCTGAGTGGTAGCATTTGACCCCCTGGCCGGAGCCGAAACTCATATCGACCGGGCCCCAGGCGGCAAGGAAGGCGGGAAAGGTTCCCATATAGGCTGTCGGCGTGCCGCCGCCGCCAAAGCTGGCGGCAACGCGGGGGTAACCGGAACCATCGGTCAGGCCGGTGGCGCGAATGTCCTTCAGCCGCACAGCGATCAGGTCCAGCGCTTCGTCCCAGGAAATGGCGACGAAACCGGGATCCTCATCGCGTCCCTTGCGCGGATTGGTGCGCTTCATCGGGGTGAGGATGCGATGCGGGTTGTAGGTCTTCTGGATCAGCCCATAGGCCTTGACGCAAATCTTGCCGCCGGCCGGATGCACGTTCGCTGCGCCGAGATCGGGCTCGATTTCGGTGGCGACGCCATCCTCGATTTTGACCTTGAGCAGGTCCGGCCCGGCCACGCATTGGTAGCAGTAGCTTGAGACGGTAGGGGTCGACTTGGCTTTTCGCGCGCTCATCCGGGCATGGCCTTAAGGCGTCTCTGCCGCAAATTTGGCAGATTTTGCTTGCAAGCGCTCCGCCGTCCTGGCGACATTGACGACAAAGCGTTCGTGTTCGCCCTTGCAGATCGGCTCAAGCGGATCGGTGGCGCTGACGATAAAGCGCACACGGCGGCCCTCGACCGCCGTCACCGTCACGGTGATTTCCGCCCACATGCCCAGGAGCGTTGCGGCGCTATGGGCCAGCGAGATCGAAGTTCCGACCGAATCCTCTCCGGCATCGGCATGTTCCAGGATCAGGTCGCGGCAGGCATGTTCGATATCGCCGAGGAGGGACGGCGTTGCATAGACCCGGCATTCTTCGCCCATGAAGTCGATCGTCCGGTCGCGGTCGATATCGACCCGCCGGGTGAGCGTGAGACCGGGCTGAAGGCTCGCCTTCATGAGAACAGCATCTCTCCTATGATTCGCTTCTGCCACATATCGGCGATCATGGTGCCATCGTGAATATTGTATCACAAGGCGCGCGATGCCTGGCTGGCCACGGCGACGTGGACGATGCCGACCGGCTCAGCCTCGACCCCGCGATGCGGTGGATTGTCGGCGGCAAGGCGGTCGGCTTTTTCGAAGGTTCCATAATTGATCGTCGTCCGTGCTCGCCACTCGATGTTCCGTTGTCATTATTATCTGAGCGTAACCGGTCTTTGAGCAGTCACCCTTGCCGGACTGACAAGAGATACCAACGGTCAATAAGAACAACCGTTGGTATGAGAATTCTCTACCCGGTTGCTCATGACACGCCGCCGAATGGTACGCCCGACAACTCGGCGATGTCTTTTTTCCACGTCGTCAAATTGCTGTTCGTGAATTTGGACAGGTGATCGTGGCCGCAGGCTCGTGCCATGACCTGCATGAGTTCGACCGACGCCTCGAAGAAGTTCTTTAGCTGGTTGGCCGATTTTTCGATGACCAGTCGGCTCATCAGATGCGGTTTCTGCGTGGCGATGCCAACTGGGCAATTGTTCGTGTGGCAGGCCCGCATCGCAATACAGCCGATTGCCTGCATGGCTGCGTTAGAGACGGCAATCGCGTCGGCGCCAAGCGCCAGGGCCTTGATGAAATCGGCGGGCTTGCGCAGCCCACCGGTGATGATCAGCGTGATATCGTGCTTGTCTAAACGGTCCAGATGCCGCCGTGCCCGCGCAAGTGCGGGTATCGTCGGGACGGAAATATTATCTCGAAAGATGATCGGAGCGGCGCCAGTACCGCCGCCCCGTCCGTCCAAAATGATGTAATCGACACCAACTTCCAGTGCTGCATCTATATCCAATTCGATGTGCTGGGCGGACAGCTTGTAGCCAATCGGAATGCCGCCGGTGCGATCGCGCACCTGATCCGCAAAGTCGCGTATCTGACTGACTTCCGTCCAATCGGGAAAGCGCGGCGGCGAAATCGCCGGCTCGCCTTCTTTCAGGCCGCGTACCTTGGCGATCTTGCCCGTAACCTTTGGGCCAGGCAGATGGCCGCCGGTTCCGGTCTTGGCGCCTTGCCCACCCTTGAAATGGAATGCCTGGACCTTTGAAAGCTTCGCCCAGTCGAATCCGAAGCGTCCGGATGCAAGTTCATAGAAATATCGCGAATTGGCTTCCTGCTCCTCCGGAAGCATGCCGCCTTCGCCGGAACAAATACCGGTTCCGGCAAGCTCGGCGCCGCGCGCTAGCGCTACTTTCGCCGGCTCCGACAACGCGCCAAAGCTCATGTCCGAGACGAAGAGCGGAATATCCAGCCTCAGCGGCTTTTGCGCATTAGGGCCTATGACAACGTCGGTCCCAACTGTGTCTTCATCGAGTAACGGCGGACGGTGGAGTTGTGCCGTGATGATCTGGATGTCGTCCCATGAAGGCAACTGATCGCGCGGGACACCCATCGCGGCAACCTCGCCGTGATGCCCGGTTTTCGAGAGCCCTTCACGCGCATATTTCTGGATCAGCGCGTTGTAAGGCTCTTCCGCCGTTCCGTGGCTCGTATCGGCATAAAGGCCGAGATATTCGTCACGATTAAAGGGTTGCGGATTTGTCCTGGCCCATTCGGCGATTTCGTCCGCATCGACGAAGACTTCGCCGTCTTCGATCCTCGATACAAACTTCGGCAATGCTTCCTTATTTGCATATTCCGATACGCCCGTGTCGAGGCGGTAATCCCAATTGTGAACGCCGCAGACGAGGTTATTGCCGCTGACGAACCCGTCGGACATGAGCGCCCCGCGATGAAGGCATCGGCCATAGAAAACCGCCACTTGGTCATCCATTCGCACGACGACCAAGTCGACCTCGCCGACCAGGGCATATGCAGGCTTTCGATCCTGCAACTCTTCGAAAATAGCGACTGAGATGTTTTTCATCCGACATTCCCCAGATGACATCCAAATTCGTGGAAATCGTACTATCGTTCCACCGCCAAGGGAACGGTGGTACGATTTCCACGAGTTCGTTAAAAGTACTCCAGGCGTTCAGATTTGGCTCGCCGTTATTTCCCTGTCCCTCTCATCGCGGTCGGACAGGCGATGCGCATCGACCAAATTGAGCATCGTCGCGATGGTGATCGATCCGAGAGTGGCGCGGGCGATATCGTCGATTTCATCGAGCACCTGACGCAGGGCGCGGTCGGTCTCCGTGTCGCTGCCAGGTCCGGATTGCTCGTCCCCCTCCTGGGCGAAACTTTCGAACAATTGAACAATCTCCAGAAGGGTCGTGCGTTTGGCATTGCCGCTGAACTGATAGCCGCCACCGGCCCCGCGCACCGCGCGCACGAGATTGGCGCGGCCAAGCGTATGCATGACCTTCGCCAGATGATGGGTGGAGATGCCGTATTTCTCGCTGATTTCGGCGACCGAAACCTGGGTGTCGGGATGGGCGGCCAGATCAAGCAGGGCGTAGATCGCCAGCCGGCTTGCAATTTGCAGTTTCATGGGTCCGTTTTGCCCGTTACCGGCGTCCCGATGGACTTTTCCAGCTGAATATAGGGACCCGCCATCATCCCCTCGCTGCGGAAAAAGGTCATGTGAAGCGGATTGTCGCGCGCCACCATTGTGCGCAATTTGCCAATGCCGGCGCGGTGGAACTCTTCTGAAATCGCTTCAAACAGGCGCTCGCCAATGTGCTGCAGGCGAGCATCGGGATCGACCGATAGCGCAAAAACCCATCCGCATGGCGCCGAACCGAACTCCCAGGCACGGATCTCGCCGACGACGAAGCCCAGGACCGCGGCGCCTAGCTGCTCCGATTCGGCGACCAAAAAAAACCGCTCCTCAAGCCGCCGCTGGCCATAGCGCTCGAACACGTCGCGCCAGTAATCCGCTTTGGCCAGGCCGGTTATGCGCGCATCGAGCGCAATCACGCGCTCGATGTCGTCGGCGCTCGCACGGCGGACCAGCAGCGGTGCCTCGGTTGGCTTTTCGTCCCTGTTCTTTCGTGCATCCATCCTTGCGCGGCTATGCTTGAGCTAAAGGGTCCGGTTTGCATTTTCCGGCGGTGCAAAACCGCTCGCGCCAGAGTTATAGGTTCCGCAACTCCTGTCAAAGGCAATTTGGTGCCAATTTACCGGCTCCGTCGGCATAATCGACCTGCCGGGCTGTCAGTTATGTGGTCGGGAACACCATTTGAACCAGCGCGAAATTCCAGGATTTCAGTACCAAAACAGCTTGTTGCCCGTTAATAAACGTATTAAGGTACGATAATATATATTAAATGCCGCCGCCAAGATTTGTCAAACGATGGAGTATCGCCAAATGGCCTTCCGTTACCGCATCAACCAGGTCATGCATGAGGAACATATGGCGGCGAGCGCCATGCTGAACGACATCGAACGCCTGCTTGCCCGCGCCGGCCGCAATCCGCCCGATGCGGCCAAGGCAGAGACAGCCGCGACTTTGACCAAGGCCGCCGACGCCCTTGCGGGCGAGGTGAAGGATCATTTCGACTTTGAGGAGGAGGCGCTGTTTCCGCTGCTCGCCGAGCACGGTGTGCCCGAGATTGGCGAGCATTTGACCAGCGATCACAGGATCATCGTACCGCTTTCCGAGCAGGTTATCGCGGGCGCGCGCAAGGCGCTCGCCGACAGCTTTTCGCCGGACGGCTGGAACGCTTTCCGCACCGCCGCGGCGGATTTGGTGGCGAGATTGTCGGCCCACATTGAAAAGGAAGAGATGGCGCTCTTGCCGATGCTGGAGGACGCTTTGGACGCGGAGACCGATATGGCGTTTTGCGAACGCCACGGAAACCGGGACTGATTCATACCAAAAGGGGAAACGCCGGTTTCGAATTCGTCTATGTTGTTTTAATCGCCATTTTTAGCGTTAAGTGTGAGCGATCTTCATCCGCTCGCCCGCCATCAGGGCGCGTTCATCATCGACCATATAATCGCGCACGATGGGAACGGTCTCGCGATCGTTGGCCAATACCAGCTGGAAAACCATGGCGGATCCATTCAGGAATGCGAGCTGCGTTGATACCAGATAAAATTCCCACATGCGGCAAAACCGCTCGTCATAGATTTCGGCGGCCTTGTGCCAATTGGCGCGGAAACGGGAATGCCAGTCGCCAAGGGTGTAAAAGTAATGCATCCGCAGGATTTCGCAGTCGGCATGCCAGAGATGCTGGCGTTCAACCGCGGAAATCACTTCCGAAAGCGAGGGAGCATAAGCGCCGGGGAAAATATACTTTCGAAGAAACGGACTCATTGTGCCAGGGGGAGCATTTCGCCCCACACTATGTAACAGGCAAATACCGTCCTCTTTCATCAAGCTTTTCATTTTCGCAAAAAACTCGTCGTAGTGATTCACACCGACATGTTCGAACATTCCGATAGAGATCACCCGGTCATAGGTGCCTTGCAGTTGCCGGTAATCGATATGTTCAAATTTGACGCGGTTCTCTAACCCCAGCGCCTTGGCTCTGGCGCGGGCAACGCGGATTTGTTCAATCGAGGGATTGACGCCCGTCACTTCGATATCGGCCTGTTGCGCCAGGAATATCGCCAGGCCACCCCACCCACATCCAATCTCTGCAACTTTCATGCCGTCTTCAATTCTCAGTTTGGCAAGGACATGACGCTTCTTGTTGAGTTGGGCCTGTTCCAGCGTGTCATCGGGACTGCGGTAATAGGCGCAGGAATATTGCAGGTCGTCGTCAAGGAACAGACGGTATAAATCTTCGGAAATATCGTAGTGGTGGGATACATTTTTCAGCGCTTTTCCGATTGGATTATACTGGTCTATGCCCTTCATTGCTTTCCACACATGGCGCAGCAAATTCTGGATCGGGTGAGCGGCGAGGCCGGCGCGATTGATGGAAAACAGATGGATGAAATCGTAGCAGGTAGAGCCGTCCTCAAATGTCAGGTCACCATCCATGTAGGCTTCGCCGACATGCAGCTCCGGATTGAAAAAGAGTTTATTATACAGTGACTTGTCGTGAATTCTGATCGTTACTACTGGTTCTTCCGGAGTGCCTGAGAATGTATGCAGCGTTCCTTTTGCATCAATGACATGCAAGGTCCCCTTGCGAATGAACCTTCGAAACAAACCTGACAACAGTTTCATGATATTGCTCTCCAGACTCCATGGTCTGGACCCTAAAGCGCATTTCTGAGAAATGGGAACCGGTTTTCGGATCAAAATGCGCGGCAAACAAAAAGCAAAGCGCTTTGAGTGACCCCGGTTTTTCCAAAAGCGCAGTAGCTGTTTATATCAGCCGTTCAGCGCCTCGTATTTCTCCTGCAGTTCCTCAGGCGTTTCTTCCCAGTCGGGATTGGGGATGATGCAGACCTCCGGACAGACGAGCTTGCATTGCGGCTCGTCCTCGGCGCCAACGCATTCGGTGCATTTCATCGGATCGATGACATAGATCGTTTCTCCGGCCTTGATCGCCTCGTTCGGACAAACCGGCTCGCAAGCATCGCACGCCGTGCAGGTGTCGATGATCAACAAGGCCATGATCGGCTCCTCTCATTGCCTCTCAGGACGCCTTGGCCAACTGCCCGAGCTTGGCGAGCTTGTTATGGCGGAACACCCCCCATAACGCCGCCCCGATGGCGCCGGCATAGGCCGCGTCCGGATGCGTTTTCACTTCTGCTTCCATGCCCTTCATCTTGGCCAGTTCCTCGCCAATCGCTGCGGCAAGCCCGCTGTCCAGCGCCAGCCCGCCGGTCAGCATCACCACGCAATCCTTGGCGCCGATTGCTTTCAGAAGCCGTATCAGGCGGGTGGCCATCGACAGATGAATGCCCTTCAGGATGTTGGGTGTCGAAATGCCGCGCGAAACCATGTTGATGACGTCGGTTTCCGCCAGCACGGCGCAGATCGACGACACCACTTCAGGGTCGTCCGACTGCCGGGAAAGCAATCCGATCTCGTCCTGGGCGACGCCGAGATAGCGCGCAATATTTTCCAGGAACTGACCCGACCCCGAGGCGCACTGGCTGGTCATTTTGTAAGTCAGTACCTTGCCGCGGTCATCGATCAGCATGGCGCGGCCATGCAGCGCGCCGCAATCGAGCACCGCGCCGGATTTGGGTTGCAGGTGGATGGCGCCGCGCGCATGCGTCGTCATGGAATAGAAATGGCCGGTGTGAAACGGGATCGCCTCGCCTTCGCCGGTCGTCGCTACATAGTCGACATCCTCGCGGCCAAGCCCGGCCTCCGCCAGCGCCTGGTCATAGGCCTCACCGGCAAGTTCCATCGGGTTGCGCTGACGGATGCGCAAAATGGACCGTCCGAGCCATTTCGTCGTGCCGTTTTCAACCGCAAACACCGCTGCCTTGACGGCGCCGGTGCCGACATCGACGCCCGCCGCAATTGTCATGCCGGACCTCCATTCGATGCCGCCGCGCCGGCGCGGCGGGCGAATTCCGCCGCCCCGATGGCGCCGGTATAGATGGAATCGGGGTCGATATTGATCGTCACCTCGCCGTAATTTTCCTTCAGCAGCTTTTTCAGTTCGCGCACCGCCGCCTCGTTCTTGGCGACGCCGCCGGTAAAGGTGAATTCGTTGGTGACGCCACCGGAGCGCGAGATGATCGACATGGCGCGCAGGATGATCGCCCGGTGCAGACCGGCCAAAATGTCCTCGCGTTTCTCGCCCAGCGCCAGACGGTCGCGCAATTCGGCGCCGGCGAACACGGTGCAAGTAGAATTGATGCGCGCCGGCTTGTCGGATTTCATCGCCATCGGCCCGAGTTCATGCAGGCCCATATTCATCTCATCGGCGATATAGCCGAGATAGCGCCCGCAACCGGCCGCGCAGCGGTCGTTCATCTGAAAATTCTCAACGATCCCCGCGCCATCGATCTGGATGCCCTTGGTGTCCTGTCCGCCAATGTCGAGCACCGTGCGGGTCTTTGGATACATCATGTGCGCGCCCAGGCCGTGACACAGGATTTCGGAACGAATGTGCTCCTTCGAGAACGGCAGCGTCACCCGGCCATAGCCGGTGCCGACCAGGTAGACCTCTTCAAGCTCGACGCCCAGCGCCCGTTCGATCGGCTCGTGAATGTCGCCATCGGCCAATGCAAAGGCCGGATCCTCGGCCAGCAATTGGTCGAGCGCGCGGCGGAATTTATCGCTCATGCCGCCGGCCGGCGGCCGGTTCTCCACGGCGATGATCGACTTGTCGTAGACGTTGAGCAAAAGTTCGTAAGCTAGCCCCGCATCCCTCGCTACCTGTTCGGCCAGGGCGTGATAACGCGAGCCGGCGATATCGCGGAAAAAGTCCGATCTCCGCTTGGCTCCGGGCGCAAACAGCGCCGGCGATTCCTGGCACAGCCGGCGAAAAACCTCGGCAATCGCCTCGCGCGCACCGGCCTCAAGCCCGGCGAACCGCGCACCCTTGATCTGGCCGAGACAGGTCTCCTCCAGATCGGCGAGTTGCTCCAGAAACTGCTCCAGCCGGAAGGCCCGTTCCAGACCGTCCAGAAGCTTTTCGACCTTGCCTTCAAGGCCGTGGATGGCGCAGAGCTCGCGGCGGAACAGGGTAAAACGCGCATCGACGCGCGCTTCCTCGCTGGCCACCCGGCATGCTGTGTCATAGTTGGAGCGCGAATTGGTGATGCCGCGTCCGAGCACATCGCGATTCTCGTCGAGCAAAACCGCCTTGGTGGTCGTTGAGCCCAGATCGATGCCGATAAAGGTTTTCATCGCTCCAATCCCTCACGCCGCCGGGCGCATGCCGGCGCGTTTCTGGTCGATCATCTGGAAATAGCTCTCCAGCCGGTTCTTGACGTTAGCGGCGGAGAAATAGCGCGGATCGACGAGATCGGTTTCAATGAACGCCGCCGGTTTGCCGGTGCGTTTTTCCACTTCCCGCATGATCAGAAGCTGACCGGCGGAGAAGCTGTTGCAGCTTTTGATCGAATTGATCAGCAGGCCGTCCGCCTCATAATCCTCGATGTAGCTGACCAGCATGTCGATGCGCATCGGCAGGCTGCGGTTGGTGTAGACGCCGAGGCAATATTCGGCGAGCGTTTCCAGCGGCCGGTCCGGGTCGTGGCGGAAGCCGAAATCATAGACCCCCCCGACCTTGGAGTAGCTCGACGCCACGACGACGGCGCCCTCGTCGTAGAACATCTTCCAGAATTTCCGGAAGCTCGTGTAGTTGGGCGGGCCTTCCACGACGAGACGGTATTTCTCCTCGCCCATATCGCCCTCGGGCGTGACCGGGCCGAGGCCCCTGGCGATGCGCTCTTCCACTTCGTCAAGCAGGAACCGGTAATATTCGATGGCGTCCTCGGTGCCGCGAAACGCCCCGAATATCGGGCCGATATAGTAGATGCCGCCGAAATATCCGTCGATCGGCGAGGGCTTGTTTTTTGCGCTTTGGAGCACCTTGACCAGGTCATCCTCGGCCTTGGCCGAATTCCTCAGATATTCGCGCAGCCTGTCGATGTCGAACTTGACGCCCGAGACCCGTTCCAGCGCTGGGATCACCACCTCCTTCAGCTGCTTGATCATATAGTCGACCATGTTCTTCGTGATCTTGCCGTCCGCCACGTAAGGGGTGTGCAGCATGACCGTCTCGCAGCCATACAGTTCGCGCAAAAGCTCGAACCATTTCATGAAGGTGAAACAGCCGGTATAGGACAGGAGAAGCAGGTCGGGGTCGGGGAGTTTCCTGCCGTTGGGGCCGATATTGCCCTTGGCGATCATGCCGATGTCGGACTTCACATAGGTGCAAACATCTTCTGAATGGCCGGCCTTTTCCGCCTCCATGACATAGGCGCCGCTTTGCCGCTTGAGGCCGCTCTGGATGGCGTTGACCTCCGGCAGGTTGTTGGCCAGGTCGAAGCACAGGATGAGTTCGTTGAGGTTGCCGGGCACGAAGGTGCACACGACCTTCTCGCCACTTTCCGGCGCGTCCGACAGCCGGTCATAATGGGTCGCCATCATCTGCTTCTGCTTCAGCATGGAGGCGTCCTTGACGACCTCTTTGCCGGGGGCTTTGACGGGAGCTTTCGCCGGCCTGGCGGCGCTGGCGGTTTGCGATCGATTGCTCATGCGGCGCTCCATAGCTTGATGGAATCGGCGAAGGTGCCGGCCTGCTCGCGGATCGGCTGCATCTGTCCGGAGTTCTCGGCATATT
>SMVA01129874.1_pt1 | contig 24812 bp, 23 predicted proteins | sample 2456451 | NCBI WGS metagenome assembly SMVA01 (sample SAMN11095933, study PRJNA526329) | marine sediment metagenome | biome: Marine sediment; feature: Surficial sediment; material: Deep marine sediment; isolation source: Hadal surficial sediment | place: Pacific Ocean | collected 2014-05 | depth... | reverse complement strand
GGAAATAATAAGCTACCAGGCTGCATTCATGGCCGCCGTTAATACCGGTGTAAAAAGCGGGCTGGACTTCAACAACAACGGCCGGACCGATGATCCCGAAGATGCATGGGGGTTTGGAAAATTTCCCGGACAGTACGGCATGCTGGTCTTATCCCGCTTTCCCATAGACCGTTCGAATATGAGGTCTTTTAGACATTTTCAATGGGCTGACATGCCAGGTGCTTTGCAGCCGGTTAAGGAAAACGGCGAAAGCTACTATCCGCAAGATATCTGGAATCAAATCAGGCTCAGCTCCAAAAGCCATTGGGATTTACCGCTTGAAATTGAAGGCTCGGTGATTCACTTTCTGGTCAGTCATCCGACACCAACCGTATTTGATGGCCCGGAAGACCGTAATGGCAGACGAAATCACGATGAAATCAGGATTTGGTCAGACTACATCAGCGCTGAATCTTCAGCATACCTGGTGGATGATGCCGGCCAGTCGGGCGGTATAGAACCCGGTGCGGCGTTTGTAATTGCCGGTGACCTCAATGCTGATCCGGCAGATGGGGACTGGATGGTCAATTCAATCAGCCAGTTGCTACATAATGATGAAATTAATGCTTCCTGTGTTCCAAACAGTGCCGGCGGTACTGAAACGTCAATCAGTCAGGCCGGCATCAACCTCAAACACCAGGGTGATCCGGCCACCGATACTGCAGATTTCAATGACGAATTTGCGGGTAACCTGAGAGTTGACTATGTATTGCCTTCAAACGGCCTGAAAATCCTGGGCTGTGGTGTTTACTGGCCGGCTGCAGGCGAAACAGGGCATGAACTGGTTAAGGTCAGTGACCATCGCCTGGTGTGGCTGGATATCAGTTATTAAGTAAAACCGCGTCACGTAATCTTCCAATCTCGTCCCTGACCCTGGCGGCTTCTTCAAATTCCAGCATTTCCGCATGATGAAACATTTGTTTTTCCATCTCGGTAATAGCTTTACCCAGCTGTGCCGGGGTCACATTGGTGTAAGTCGCCCGGTTTTCCGCGATTGCCTTGTACTTTCTGTCAAACCTGGCACCATCCCTGGCACCTTCCATGATGTCAGTAACTTTCTTTTGAATCGATTGCGGGGTAATCCCATGCTCTTTATTGAACGCAACCTGTTTTTCGCGCCTTCGGTCAGTTTCTGCGATCGCCCTTTCCATTGAACCGGTGATCCGGTCTGCATAAAGGATGGCCTTACCCCTCAGGTTTCGGGCGGCACGCCCCATGGTCTGAATGAGTGAGGAATCTGAACGCAAAAAACCTTCCCGATCAGCATCGAGGATTGCGACAAGTGAAACTTCAGGCATATCAAGACCTTCGCGCAATAAGTTAATGCCGACAAGGACATCAAATTTCCCCAAACGCAAATCCCGGATGATTTCCACTCGCTCGACTGTATCTATATCAGAGTGCAAATAACGCACTTTGACACCATGATCTGCCAGGTAGTCGGTCAGGTTTTCTGCCATACGTTTGGTCAGGGTGGTCACCAGCACTCGCTCACCCAATTTGGCGCGCTCATTAATCTCTGAAAGCAAGTCATCAACCTGCTCAGCGGCCGGCCTGATCTCCACCTCCGGATCGACCAGACCTGTAGGTCGCACCACCTGCTCTACCACCTGTCCGGAGCGTTCCAGTTCATATGCTCTTGGGGTGGCTGAAACAAAGATCACCTGGCCGGTACGCGCTTCCCACTCCTCGAACTTGAGGGGTCGGTTATCCATTGCAGACGGTAAGCGAAAACCATAAGTCACCAGGTTTTCCTTTCGTGAACGGTCACCTTTATACATGGCAGTCAATTGTGGAACCAGGACATGGCTTTCATCCAGTATCAACAAGGCATCTTCCGGCAGGTAATCGAACAACGTCGGTGGTGACTCACCCGGCCCCCGGCCGGTCAGGTGGCGCGAGTAGTTTTCAATGCCGTTGCAATAACCCAGTTCCATCATCATTTCCATGTCGTAGCGGGTCCTTTGCTCCAGCCTTTGTGCTTCAACCAGGCAATCGTTACTGCGCAGGTACTCCAGGCGTTCCTTGAGTTCATCACCAATCGCCTCGACCGCATCGAGAACGATCTGCCTGGGTGTCACATAATGTGACTTCGGATAAATCGTCACCCTGGGCAGCTTTTTAAGCATCTCACCCGTCAGGGGGTCGAACAGGGAAATTGATTCAACTTCTTCATCAAATAATTCAATGCGAACCGCCTGCGTTTCCTCATCGCCGGGAAACACATCAATCACATCACCGCGTACCCGATAGGTACCGCGACGCAATTCCATGTCATTGCGGCTGTATTGCATCTCGGCCAGGCGGCGAAGAATGCTTCTTTGATTGATCAGATCACCCTTTGAAAGGTGTAAAATCATGCTGAGGTACTGACTGGGATCACCCAGGCCATAGATGGCAGAAACAGTCGCCACGATGATCGTATCCCTTCTTTCGAGCAATGCCTTGGTGGCAGACAAGCGCATTTGCTCAATATGCTCATTGACCGATGCATCTTTTTCAATATAAGTGTCAGAGGAAGGCACATAGGCTTCCGGTTGGTAGTAGTCATAGTAGGAAACAAAATACTCAACCGCGTTGTCCGGAAAGAACTCCCGAAACTCACCATAAAGCTGTGCCGCCAGGGTTTTATTGGGTGCCATGACCAGGGTAGGCCTTTGCAAATGCTGGATAACATTTGCCATCGTAAATGTTTTACCCGAGCCGGTTACGCCCAATAGCGTTAAATGGGACAAGCCATTTCTCAGGCCACTTGTGAGCGCAGAAATCGCTTCCGGCTGATCACCCGCGGGCTTGAAATCACTATGCAAACGAAAGGGTCGGTCTTGTTCTCTCAAGGGCTTATTCTGGCCTGGTTAAACCGCCTATTATAGCCTTCGCTCAACTGATTAATATTGCTATCATAGACACCTGAAACATAAGGATTTGAGCGTGGCTGTAAAAATTTCCCAGCGTATATCCCAGATAAAACCGGCCGCCACGATCGCGGTAAATGCCAAGGCGCAGGAGTTGAGAGCACAGGGTCGCGATATCATTTCCCTGGGCTTTGGCGAACCGGACTTCGATACGCCGGAGCACATCAAGAAAGCGGCGATCAAGGCCATTAATGACGGAAAAACGAAGTATCCACCCGTAGATGGAACCGTCGAACTGAAAGAAGCCATCATCGGAAAATTCGAAAAGGAAAATTCGCTTACTTACGGCCCAAAGCAGATCATCGTTTCAACCGGTGCAAAGCAAGCCCTTTTTAACCTGATGCTTGCTGTGCTCAATGATAATGACGAGGCAATTATTCCCGCACCTTACTGGGTTTCCTATCCGGATATAGTCAAGATGGCTGGTGGCCAACCAATGATCTTAAATACCGGAATTGAAACCGACTTTAAGATTAGTGCAAAGCAGCTGCAAAACTCACTGACCGAAAACACCCGTTTACTGCTGATCAACTCGCCATCAAACCCGACTGGAAAGGTATATAGCGAAGAAGATTACAAGGCGCTAGCCGAAGTCCTGCTTGACCATCCCAAGGTCCTGGTGATCTGCGATGATATTTACGAGCATATCTACTGGGCTGAGCAGCCATTTGTGACTTTTTTAAATTGCTGCCCGGAATTGACCGACCGAACGGTGATTGTAAACGGCGTTTCCAAGGCGTACGCGATGACCGGATGGCGTATCGGTTATGCAGCCGGGCCGGAAGAGATCATTAACGCAATGAAAAAAGCACAAAGCCAAAGCACTTCGGGTGCGTGCTCAATCTCCCAGGCGGCAGCCACCGCTGCTTTGACCGGATCCCAGCAGTGTGTTGCGGATATGCGCCAGGAATTCAAACTGCGCTATGAATACCTGCTGTCCGCATTAAATGAAATTGATGGTGTCGAGTGTCCGGAATGCGATGGTGCTTTTTATGCGTTTCCATCATTTGAAAAGGTCATAGAGCGGATGCCTGATATTCGTGATGATGTCGAGCTCGCGTCCTGGCTGTTGGAAAATGCCGGAGTTGCGATGGTACCCGGCACTGCTTTTGGCGCCCCGGGGCGGCTTCGACTTTCCTTTGCAACCAGCATGGATAATCTGAAAACCTGTGTGAAACGGATTACCCGGGCCGTTACAACTGAGTAGAGAACTCCGACAGAAATTCGCAGGTTTTTCTCTCTTTCCCCGGGTTATTTTGTTACTAAGCTTGGATCGTTAATTTTTGGAACATCCAGTGACCGGTGAAACGACTCCCGAATGGCATGACACTTCTCGAATTGCTCATTGTGTTGAGCATAACAACCATACTGCTGGTCGCAGGTATTCCCGGTTTGCATGAGTATTTACTAAATAAAAAAATTAGTTCTTCCGCTTCCACACTATTCTCCGATCTCAGACTTGCCCGCAATGAAGCAGTGCGCAGGAATATCTGGACCATTGCGTGTCCTGGAACTGTCGTAGACGGCTGTTTTCAAAATTCAAAATGGCACCAGGGATGGATTGTTTTTGCGGACGTTAACGGCGATCGAAACCTGCAAGCCGAGGAGCCTTTGTTAAGAAACACGAATGCACTTGACAACATTTCTGCCCTCAGCTCTGCCAGTCGAATGCAGGTAAGATTTTTTCCGGGCGGTACAGCCCCGGGCAGCAATACCAGCATTGTGTTTTGTGATCATCGCGGCCATCACAACGGACAAAAAATTGTGATCTCCAACAGCGGTAGAATTCGGCAGTCCGGGCTTGGCAATAGTGATGAATCAAGATGCCCTCCCCTGTAAGGCGGGTTTTCGGAATCCTCGCGATTACAGAGGCCAATTTAGCGTGTATTGTTCTTGACTCCTCAAGGCAAAGCACGGAAAATATCGCGCCTTGCCAATGCCTTCAGACCTGATGTCTTTAATCATTGCGCAGACCACTTCTTCCCCGGTAGCTCAGTTGGTTAGAGCGGGTGACTGTTAATCACTAGGTCGTTGGTTCGAGTCCGACTCGGGGAGCCAAATTCAGAAGGCCGCATTTATGCGGCCTTTTATTGTGGCTCTTTTTTTTACTCTGGGTCTTTCTCGACTATCATTGTTCAATTAGAGTTGCACCAATCACCAGATGGAGAAAAATATGAAGCCAGTTCATCTTGTACAGCTTTGCGCGCTTTTGATGGCATTTACCACAAGCACTTTTGCATGGGAGCCTGATAACAAGGACAAAAGAGAATTATCCGCGGCAAAAGCCATTATTGAAGCCAAAGAAAAAGACGCAAACCTCTCCGCGTGGTTTGAGTCGGCAGTAGCGTACGCCGTATTTCCCAGGGTTGGCAAAGCGGGCATTGGTATCGGCGGGGCCAGGGGGAAAGGGATTGTAATCCAGGACGATACCACCATTGGCAGCGTAACCCTGACCCAACTGTCCATCGGTTTCCAACTGGGCGGCCAGGTTTATTCAGAATTTATTTTCTTCAAAGATCAAACCGCTTTGGACGATTTCAAGCGCGGCAATTTTGAACTCGGCGCACAGGTTTCGGCCGTTGCACTCAATGCCGGTGCTTCACGCGATGCAAGCTATAACAAGGGCGTGGCAGTTTTCACGATTGCTGAAGGCGGGCTGATGTACGAGGCCAGTGTTGGCGGACAGAAATTTAAATATAAAAACAAGAAGTAGCCAGTACAAAAGCGGATGACAGTATCGAGAGTACGAATCCTGGTACTGTGTTTCTGGGTGCTTGCTGGAGCCTGGTATTTCCTCAAATCCGGTGCAGTTCTTTCAGTCAGTCCCGCTCCCGTGGGCACTGACCTGTCCGGGAACAACCTGTTCTGGTTCAAGGGGAATACCCACGCTCACGCAAGAATCAGCTTGGAAGAGTATTTACACGGTGACTCTTCACCTGCAATGGTCGCAAACTGGTACCGAGGCCACGGCTACGACTTCGTTGTTATTACCGACCACAACCGGTTTGAAGATGCCCGGAGTCTGAATCCCATCGATACGGATAATTCTGGTTTTTTGGTCATTCCGGGAATGGAGGTCACCAGTGATTACCGTTATCCGGGCGTTAATCAGCAGGATGAAAGAAAAATTCATGCATCGGCCTTGAATATCAACAACCCGGTTGACTGGAATTTTGACAACCCGGAAAAATCAGCAATTATTCAGCAGCAGATTTCAAGAATTAAGGCCAATGGTGGTTTGCACATTCTCAATCACCCCAATTACCAGTTCCAGATCGAACTGGATGACATTCTTGGCGCACCTGGCCTCAAACTATTCGAGCTTTATAACGCCCACCCGCGTTCAAACCAGCCCGGGCATGCAGGATTTCGCCCCGGCGTAGAAGCGCTTTGGGACCAGGTCCTGAGCAGCGGTCACCTGATTTATGGAGTCGCAGCTGACGATGCACATGACTTTAAGTGGTACAGGTCGGTACTGAGATACTTTGGTTCTGCTCCGCCTGGTGGCGCATGGGTCATGGTCAAATCGCGCAAGCTGGATGCGATTAGCATTACCACCGCATTGGAGAACGGGGATTTTTATTCCTCTACCGGTGTACACCTTAAAGATGTCCTGATTTCAAATAAGCAATACCAGGTTTCCTTTGATCTGGAACGTACACGGCGCGAAGTCAAGCATCACTGGGTCAGGTCACATGCCCCCAAGGTCTGGTCTGATGACACGCATTTTGTGATTGAGTTTATCGGCCCGCAAGGCACAATTCTTAAATCCACCCATAACCAGCAACAGGCAAGCATTGACCTGCATAATCTTCAAGGCTACGTGAGGGCGCGTGTGACCTATCTTGAAAAAATAGATTCAATGACCGGTGCCGATACGGCCAGGGCATACTATGCTTGGACTCAGCCGCTCATGATGACTGACGACTCTTAGGGATCCTCTGATTTATTCTGGGCGCAGTAGATTGTGATTCAAAATATTCAGGTTCAAGGCGCAAATTGCACGTAATAGCGGGCTATTGCGAAGATTTGCAACGCAGAAACTGGCTATTTTGGACACAAAATACGCGTTCATGAATAGATCAGAGGATCCCTAGATCAGCAATTCGAGTGCTTTAGGCAAGCATTGAATTTCGATAGGCGTTTTCCCCCGAAACTCCCCATCTACAGTTGCCAACATGGAGCTTGGTGATAATATTTTGATGTGGCTCGCCTTAAAAGTCTCTATTTCGTCAAATTCGATATGCCGACCGGTATAAATTGTTGGAAAAAGTTTTAACAGGCGCAGTCTGGATAAGTCGTTAAGCAAAATGACGTCCAACAACCCATCGTCTACCTCAGCGCCGGGTGCAATCAGGAAACTGGTCCCCGTGTAACGACTGTTGCATACCTCGACCATGATGTTTTCACGTTCAATTTTTAACCCGTCGAGCTCAATCACCAGGGGGTAACTTTTCAGTTTTAAGGTCTCCCAGAGAGTTCCCAGTGTATAAGCCGCATTCCCCAGTGGTTTGAGTTTTTTTGACCTCATGCCAGCCTTGGTTGCAAAGCCGATTCCCAGTATATTCAGGAAGTAGTATTCATCCCCGTCACTCATGACATGGGCGACGTCGACAGTACGCAGATTATTCTTCGCCATACGGCTGATCGCTACAGGCCATTTATCCGAATACAAATCAAATTCCCGGGCGAATGCGTTGCCAGTACCCATCGGGACAATCCCCATGGGAATGCGCATGTCCGGTGGGTGTGCAAAGAGCCCATTGAGCACCTCAAACACGGTGCCATCACCACCAACAGCCACCACCCCATCAAAGTCAGCCAGGCAGGCTTGAGCCACAAGCCGGGTGGCATTTCCGGGCGCGTTGGGCGCAAGAAACTCAGTCTCTATTGAATGCTCAGAGAATGCCCGTTGCAGAGCGGAAGCCTTTCCGGCTGACCGCCCGGCTTGAGCGAATGAATTGAATATCACCAGGAGTTTCATTGCAAGAACACAATATCAATAACCGGCGGTTCTGTCAGAATAAGCAAATGCAAATCTATTCAATAAGAAAAAACAGAAGATCAAGCCATTCGATATTCAGTGCCGCATTTATTCTTTTCCTGATCACTGCCTGTGAACCAAAGGAATCTGTTGATGCCTTGATTATGCAGACCGGGACAATTCGCAATACAGCTTTGAATGAGGCCAGTGGCATGCAGGCATCGCGTCTTACCGCCGGGGTATTTTTCCTGCACAACGATGACGGCCGGCCCCAGATCTATGCAATGGATATGACCGGAGCCAGCCTGGGTTCATTCCGGATTAATAACGTGAAGAATCGCGATTGGGAAGACATCACGATTGTCCCTTCCGCGTTCGGGCCGTTGCTGTTACTCGCAGATATTGGTGACAACGAATCAAAATACGGGAATGTTGTGTTCAACTTTGTCAAAGAACCGGTCCCTGGTTCAAATGGTAAATACGCCGGTAGCTACCCGCTGTTGCACACCATTCACCTCACATATCCAGACGGCGCACGGGATGCTGAGTCCATCGCTTTTGATCCTTCCAGCGACACGATTTACATTATTTCCAAGCGTGACAAGCCGGCGCGTTTATATTCAATATCCCTGCAACGGGCATTGGAAACGGAACAGGGAGAATTGCAGTTCCGGGGTGAACTTGCACGTTTGCGCCCGCCTGACAGCAAGGATTTTTCGCGATTCGGTCGGCGTGAGGGCCAACGGATAGCACAACCAACCGGCCTGGATATCAGTACTGATGGAAAACAGGCGGCAGTAATTTCCTACCGCAGCATTTATATTTTCAAGCGTGAAGAAAACGAAAACTGGCCGAGTGCATTTGCACGAAAACCGGTTGAGTTCGTTGGGCCTCCCAGCAGGCAGGAAGAGGCCATCGCCTACGCTGCTGACAGCAGCTCAATTATGATTACAACCGAAGGCGTCCCGGCGCCGGTTTTCAGGTTTCGTTTAACAGATAAACCACAAGGCACTGTCGATAATTAATCGACATTAAGGCCGTATTCGGCCATTAATTCACGAAATGCGCCTTCGTCAACGGTTTTAACACCCAGCTTTTCAGCCCTGACAAGCTTGGAACCAGCTGATTCACCCGCCAAAACAACCGAGGTTTTTGCCGATACGCTCCCTGCTACTTTTGCACCCAATGATTCAAGCAAATTCTTTGCCCTGATACGCGGAACGGTCAGCGCACCGGTTAAAACCCATGTCTGACCAGCCAGTGGCCGTGGTCCTTCGTTATCAACAGGGGCAATCCAGTTCATGCCAGCATCACGCAGTGCCTGGATGACATCCCGGTTATGCTGTTCCCGAAAAAAGGTAACAACATGAGCAGCAACAACCGGCCCGACATCATCAACTTCAGTCAAGGCAGTTTCGTCTGCAGCCTGCAGGTTCTGCATGGTTTTGAAATGCCTGGCCAACGAGTTTGCTGTCACCTCCCCTACCTCGCGAATTCCGAGGGCATAGAGCAATCTGGACAGTTCAGGCTGCTTGCTCTTTTCCAATTCCTCCAGCAGATTTTCGGCGGACTTATTACCCATTCGATCGAGTGCAATTAAATCTTCAATATTAAGCCCGTATAGATCTGCAACACTTGAAACCAGTCCTGCAGCAACCAGTTGCTCGACCAGTTTATCCCCCAAACCCTCGATATCCATGGCTCTTCGGGATGAAAAATGCTGAATGGACTGTTTGCGTTGCGCCGGGCAAATCAGCCCGCCAGTACACCTGGCAACTGCTTCGTCCTCCAGTTTTTCAATGGCAGAACCACAGACAGGACATTCAACCGGCATTACAAATTCTGCCAGGTCGGCCTGGCGTCGTTCCTTGATGACGCTTGCGACCTCCGGAATAACGTCCCCTGCCCGTCGAACCACGACCCAGTCACCGGGCCTGACATCCTTTCGCCTGATTTCATCTTCATTGTGCAGGGTCGCATTGGTAACCGTAACGCCTCCGACAAAAACCGGTTCAAGACGGGCCACCGGAGTGATTGCCCCGGTTCTACCTACCTGTACGTCAATGCTGATGAGCCGGGTGACTTCTTCCTGGGCCGGGAATTTGTGTGCAAGTGCCCAACGTGGAGCCCGGCTGACGAAACCGAGTAATTCCTGGGATTTCATGCTGTCTACTTTGTAAACTACGCCATCGATGTCATAGCTCAAGGAATCGCGTTTTGCTCCCATGGCATGATAATAATCAACACACCCCGTTGCCCCCTGGACTCTGCGGACTTCCGGGTTGACCGGCAAGCCCCACTTCTTTAACTGGTTCAGTATGTCCACCTGGGTAGCAGGCATGTTTCGTGTTGTCGCAACGCTGTACGCATAAAAAGCCAGAGGCCGCGTTGCTGTCATGGCTGGATCCAGTTGCCTCAAACTACCGGCTGCCGCATTGCGTGGATTCACCAGGGGTTTTTCACCTGCTTCCCTGGCCTTTGAATTGAATGCCATAAATCCGGCAAGCGGCATATAAATCTCGCCCCGCACCTCCAACTCCGCAGGCCAACCGCTAGCTCTTAGCCGTAACGGAATCGCAGCGATGGTACGCACGTTGGCCGTCACATTTTCACCCCGGCTGCCATCCCCGCGTGTCGCTGCACGAACCAGTTTCCCCGCTTCATAACTCAAAGCGATCGCAACCCCGTCCAGCTTGGGTTCTGCCGCATAAACCACAGAATCTATTTCCAGTCCTTTCAATACCCGACGGTCAAAATCACGGACTTCGATTTCATCAAAGGCATTGGCCAGGGAAAGCATGGGGGTTTTGTGAAGCACTTCTTCAAAACCCGAAGAAGGTGTACCGCTTACCCGCTGGCTGGGTGAATCGCTGGTTCGCAGGTCAGGATAGAGGCTTTCAAGCGACAATAACTCGCGCATTAGACGGTCATATTCAACATCCGGGACCGAAGGATCGTCCTCAACAAAATATTGATAATCATAATGCTCAATTTGCTGGCGCAAGGATTCAAGCTCAATTTGAGCCTGTTGTTTTGAAGGTTTCCCCGAATTCATGACTCCGGTTGCTTACTACGCTCGTATTCCCTTAATTCCTCTCTGATCTGGCCCTCTCGCTGACGGGTAAAAATTGCCTGATTGCTGTCCAGCAAGTCTGCGTGAAGAAGTTCAGCAATTCTGCGGCTTGTAGCCAGCATGGCATCCCAGGCATCGAGTGAATTGAGTGGTCCAGGCAGAGTCATAAACATAGTCACACCATTGGTTTCCAGGGTATTCCATGCGGTTTTATCAAAACTGCCCGGTTTGGTGAGGTTAGCCATGCAGAAAAGCACTTCTTCAGTTCCATCCATTACCCGGTAGAAAACATCCTTGTCACCAAACACCATTCCGGACTTAAGTGCTGCATCCAACAGGTCGACGCCAGAAATTTTGTAATTGTCCCGTGCCTGCAAAAACAGCGAGATGATTTTATCGGGTGGCGGTCCCAGAGGTGGCAAATCTACTTCGACTTCGTCCGAAGAACCATTAATTTCAAGTTCAGCCTGCGAGACTTCGCCATCATCGGGTTCAACCGGGTGGTCTTGGTCTTGCCGCAATAAAACCGGCTCCCGTCTTTTTCTGGTTATCCGGTTTTTCTTCCTGGAAGCGAACAATCTGTCCTTTCGTTCGGGATTACCAAAAAGAAATATAGCGGCAACAATAGCAAGCCCGACAACAATCAGGATCCAGCGAAAAGTTGAAATGTCCATGATTTAATTTGCTGCCAATTTCGCAGCTTCTTCAATGTCCACTTGCACCAGTCGTGACACACCTGGTTCGCGCATAGTCACGCCACTGAGCTGGTGAACCATTTCCATCGTGATCTTGTTATGGGTCACGACGATAAACTGGACGGTTTCCGACATTTCCTTGACCAGTGCACAGAACCGCCCGACGTTTGCATCATCCAATGGTGCATCAACTTCGTCAAGCAGGCAAAACGGTGCGGGGTTCAAATGGAAGATGGAAAACACAAAAGACACAGCGGTCAGAGCTTTTTCGCCACCGGAAAGAAGGTGAATGCTGCTGACACGTTTTCCCGGTGGTCTGGCCATGATGCTGACACCGGTAGTCAGTAAATCATCGCCGGTTAATTCAAGGTAGGCATGGCCACCACCAAACAAGCGTGGGAATAATTCCTGGAGGCCCTTGTTGACCGCCTCAAACGTATCTTTGAAACGTGTCCGGGTTTTCCGGTCAATTTTCGCAATAGCGCTTTCCAGTGTTTCCAGTGCCGTGGTCAGATCCTCGTTTTGAGCATCCATGTATTCTTTTCGCTTCAATTCTTCTTCGTATTCATGGATTGCGGCAAGGTTGACCGGCTCCAGCCTGGTGATGCGAATCCCAAGCCGTTCAATATCTGCAGTCCAGGTTTCTACTTCTGCTTCTTCCGGTAACGACTCCGCGACTGCTTCGACCTCTTCGCCAAGTTCCTCAACGCGTTTGCTCAGGTTCCTGGCGGTGAGCTCTACCTCCTGCTGCTGTAACCTGGCACGTTCCAGTGAGCTACGGATTTCATCAAGTTTAAGCAATGCCTGCTGACGATTGCCATCCATTTGCCGGTATTCTTCTTCCAGGTTGCTGACCCGCTCTCTGGCCTGTCCCAGGCGAACATCTACTTCTACACGCTTGTGCAGCAATAGGTCCATTTCAGATTTAAATTCTTTTGCAGGATCTTTGGCTTTCGCAATGAGTTCGCTGAGTACAAGAAACCGCTGCTGCAGTTGACTCACCTGCGTATCCATCCTGGCCAGCGACTGTTGTAATGAATCCAGGCTGGCTCTTTGAGAACCGGCCTTTAGTGCAAGCTCGTGGCGTTCATCACGGGCTTTAAGTGCTGCGCTTCGCGCTTTATCCCTGCGTTCCAGCAGGGTTGTACGTTGTGCGTCCAATTTCTGGCGTCTGCCTTCCTCTTCAGCCATTTTATCCAGTACCGGTTGCAGGCTCTTTCTCGCTGTCCTTATTTCAGCTTTGTCATTCTTTTGCTGTAAATTCAGCCTCTTTGACTCAGCCTGGATTTGGGTTTCGCGGGATTGCAAATCGCTGACCCTTGAACGGCTGCCATTCAGTTTGCTTTCAAGGTCAGAGCGTTGGCGGTGAATATTATTCAATTCCAGCTGATGTGATTCCAAGGCGTCTTCAGATGCGCTAATGGACTCGCGGAGATCTTCGCGTCCGGCTTGCAGCTTCTGCAGGTCTGTTTCCAAACCAATCAGCCGCTCTGCCAATTCACCCATCTCATTTTCGCGAGCCAGTATTCCTGCCTGCCCGGTTTCACTTCTCGATATCCTTATCCAGCCAGGGCCGATCCACTCTCCCGCCTGTGTGATTGCAGATTGCTCGTCACCGGCAACATCCAGGTATTCACTTGCAGCTTCGAGGTCTTCTTCAATTCGCACGTGATTGAGCATGGCAATCACTGCATCGGGTCCGGAGATTTTTTCTGCCAAAGTGCCAGAACGGGCGCGTACCTGACCTCGGCTGTCCTTGATAATGGCCAACTCCGTGTTTTCCAGTTCAGTCAAGTAAACAGCACAATCACCTGGGTTGCTGACAATCAGCGATGTCAACCATGACCCAAGAACTGTCTCGACCGCCACCTCCCATCCTTGTTGGGTTTTTATCTGTGACGCTAACTGGGGCGCGTTCGCAAGCCCGTGCTTGCTCAGCCACTCCCTTCCCTGCTCTGATTCACTCGATGCACTCTGAATTGCTCGCAAGGCCTCCAGTCGTCCTTTAACGGAATTCAACTGGACATGCACTTCATTTTCGTCCGACTGTGATTCACGCAGCTCTTTTTTTGCCTTTGAAAGCTGCTCCCTGGCCGTATCAAGCGTTACCTGTTGCTTCCTTTCCTGCTTAGATTTACCTTTTAACTTACGACTCAACTCTTCTATCTCGCCCGCAAGATCGCCGGTCGCAAGCGTGTCGGTTTCACCTCCCAGTTCATCAAGCCGGGTGGCGGTAGTGACCATTCTTTGATCCAAAATCTCAACGCGCGCACGAAGTCCATCTGCTTTACGGTTCATCTCCGCACTTGAATGGTGATGAACTTCAAACTCTTCCTGCCAGGACTGAACTTCCGATTCAGCGCCCTTCAATTGCTGATCTGCCTGGACTTCAACTCCTTCAGCATCTGCCAACAGCGGTTCTGCCTCCGCCAGGCTAGAGCTCAGGTGTTCAAGCTGTGTCTTATCCAGGATCATGTGCTGTTCTATGTCCTGCAAAGACAGGGAAACATCTTCGTATTCTTTGTTTTGCTGGGCCTGCATTTCCCGGCTGTGTGCCATGTCCTGTTCCAGGCGTGCAATATCCCCGGCGACCGAATACAGCTCACCCTGAACCAGGTTAAAAGCCTCACTGGCTTCAGCCTGCTTTTGATGTATTTCCTCTAATTGTGTTTCAGTTGAACGTTGTTCAGCCAACCCTTCCTGCAATGCAGTTTCCTGGATCTGCAGACCTGACATTCCCTGCTCGGCGAGGCGTTGTTGCTGACGCCATTGCAATGCCAGCAGTTTCGACTCCAGTCCCCGCTGCTGCTGTTTGAGTTTTTTATATCGCTCTGCTGCCCTTGCCTGGCGTTTTAAGCGCGACAGGTGGTTGCCGACCTCGTCCCTGAGGTCAGAAAGGCGGTCCAGGTTTTCACGGGTACGTTTAATCCGGCGTTCGGTCTCCCTGCGCCTTTCTTTGTATTTCGATATCCCGGCAGCTTCTTCCAGGTGCTCCCTGATGTCTTCAGGTTTGGCGTCGACAATCTGGGTAATCATGCCCTGTTCGATGATGGAATAGCTTTTTGACCCCAGGCCTGTACCGAGAAATAAATCCCTGACGTCTTTACGGCGGCAGCGGGTACCGTTGAGTTTATACAAGGAGATACCATCCCTGCCCACCTGCCGTTTGACGGAAATTTCACTATAGCTGGCATACTCACCACCCGCTTTACCGTCTGAATTGTCAAACAGTAGCTCAACTGTTGCGGTACCGACCGGCTTTCTGGTTGAGGATCCGGAAAAGATCACATCAGACATCAATTCGCCACGTAAAACCCGCGCTGAACCTTCACCCATCACCCAGCGGACAGCATCGATAATGTTGGACTTGCCACAGCCATTTGGCCCGACAATTGCGGTCAGGTTGGTCGGCGCGAGAAAAGTGGTCGAATCAACGAATGATTTGAAGCCCGAAAGCTTGACTGAGGTTAAACGCATAGATTGAATCTGCTATCGGGGATGTTAAAGTTCCCGCTCTCTTGTTTTAGTTTGGAGTAATGAAAGTGCCGACCCAACCCAGCAAAGAACTGGAAGTATTTCCCAATCCCAAACCTGAGCGTGATTATACCATCCGAATTCGCATTCCAGAGTTCACATGTTTGTGCCCCAAGACCGGTCAACCGGATTTTGGCAGCCTGTTGCTCGAATACGTTCCTGCAGATACATGTGTTGAACTCAAGTCTCTGAAACTTTATATCTGGAGTTTTCGGAATGTAGGCGCTTTTCATGAGGCAGTAACCAATGAAATACTCGAGGATCTGGTGCGGGCAACCTCACCCAGGTTTATGCGGCTCAGCGCCACTTTTAATATACGAGGTGGAATTGATACTTCGGTGATTGCTGAGCACAAAGCTGATGACTGGCAGCCGCCGGGCCGGGTTGAATTACCCTGAAGCATGGTTCCCGGGCTAAATCTCATTACTGGCATAAGCCTCAATTGACAGGGCATGGATATCACTTTCCATCAATGAGCCCATTTGTGCATAAATCGCCCGATGGCGGCCAATCATATTTATGCCATTGAATGATTCTGAAACAAGGTGTACCCGAAAGTGACCACGGCCGTCTTTTGCCCCTTCGTGGCCGATATGTAAATGGCTTTCATCATCAACTTCCAACATCTCTGGATTGAATGCTTTTTCCAGTCGTGCGCGAATCTCTGCGAGCCTTTGTTCAGTATTCATTACGGCAATACCTGTTTAAAAGGAAAAACGTCCACTTTTTCATATACGCCAGCTTCAAAATACGGATCCTGATCAGCCCATGCCCTTGCTTTAGATATATCGGCGAACTTTGCTATCACCAGGGAACCAAGAAATCCGGCCGGCCCGGGGTCTTCAGAATCAATCGCGGGAATCGGGCCAGCGGTCAGCAGCCGTCCCTCACGACATAGTTGGTTTAATCGTGCGACATGCGCAGGCCGGGCAGCCAGTCGTTGTTGCAGGCTTCCGGACCGGTCTTTTGCGTGAATGGCATACCACATTAATTGAAATTCCCATTGGCTATGACAAGCTGAAGCTTACGTTGAGATTTGCTTTGTCTCAAGTACCTTCGGCGTTAGAATGCACTCATGCATCCAGGCGAATTCTTGATTAGTAAACCGCATGAGTGAACGAATTGAAATTCGGGCACAGGGTGCTAAACCACGCCAGATTGATCACATCGTTGGCGTGCTGGTACGGGGCGGACTGATCGCCTATCCAACCGACTCGGGCTATGCCCTGGGATGGCGCTCGAACAACAAGAAAGCGCGCGATCGTGTCATTCGACTACGGCAGTTAAACCGGCACCATCACTTTACCTATTGCTGCCGGAGTCTTTCAGATGTGGGACATTTGTCTGTCGTCGGAAACCACGGCCATCGCTTAATTCGCCAATTAACCCCGGGGCCATATACCTTTATTTTGCCGGCGACCAGAAAAGTTCCCCGCACTGCGCGCAGACAAAAACAACAAACCATTGGCGTTCGGATACCGGACCACCCGTTTGTGCAGGCATTGCTGGCCTCCCTGGATGAGCCGTTGTTGAGTTCGTCACTGATTTTGCCTGACCCGCAAGAGGAAATTCTTGATAGTGAAGACTTGTATGATGAGATTTACGGACAAATTGATCTGTTTGTTGATGCTGGTTACTGTCCGATGGATCCAACAACACTGCTGGATTTAACGGGCCCGCAACCCAAGGTGCTTCGACGGGGCCTCGGCGTGATAGACTTTCTCTGACCAGCCTGGAAGATAGATTTGGAAGCCAAGTCCGAACACAGCCCCCAACCCGAAATACCTGCTGCCGATGGCGAAGCCCAGCAGGGAGAAATGCCGTTCGCGGTCGTCCAGGGCCAACCTTTTACTGAATTACCACAGGATCTCTACATTCCACCAGATGCACTTGAAGTGATTCTGGAAGCCTTCGAAGGGCCACTCGATCTGCTGCTATACCTGATTCGTCGTAAAAATCTCGATATTCTCGATATTCCGATCGCGGAGATTACCCGTCAATATATCGAGTACATCGATATGTTGCGTGACCTTCAATTCGAGTTGGCTGCTGAATACCTGGTCATGGCTGCCATCCTTGCGGAAATCAAATCTCGGCTCCTTTTACCCAGGCCCGGTATTGATGAAAATGAAGAGGATGATCCACGTGCGGAATTGATCAGACGTCTGCAGGAATACGAGCGGTTCAAGCAGGCGGCTGAGGATATGGATGAGATACCTCGAGCCGGCAGGGATTTTTCGCTGGCAGAAGCATGGATTGAAGACCGGGATGTGATCAGGACCCCTCCAGATGTTGACTTGAAAGAATTGCTAATGGCACTCAAAGACGTGATGAGCCGGGCTGAATTGTTCAGCCATCATCATATCCAGATGGAACCCCTGTCAATTCGCGAAAGAATGTCCATGATCATGCATGCACTAGGCAAAGATCCATACATGGAATTCCAAAGCCTTTTTACTGTTGAAGAGGGAAAACGCGGTGTAGTGGTCAGTTTTCTTGCCTTGATGGAATTGACCCGCGAAAAACTTGTAGACCTGGTTCAGAACGAACCCATGGGTCAGTTATATGTAAAGGCCGCCGGTGCAGATGCCGGTGTTATCGAATAATTCACTGGACCGAAACCAATGCCGGAAACGACAGATTCTTCACCACTACCATTAAAACAAATTATCGAAGCAGCCTTGCTTGCTTCCGGCGAACCGCTTAATCACGCCCAAATTGCTTCATTGTTTGATGACAACAACTCTCCGGCAAATGCAGATATCAGTAGAGCACTGGAAGAGCTTGAGCTGGATTGTGACGGACGGGGCATTGAACTTAAGCAGGTTGCCAGCGGCTATCGCTTGCAGGTCAAACAGTCCATGCAGGAATGGATCAAGCGATTATGGACTGAAAGACCGCAACGCTATTCTCGGGCCATGCTGGAAACCCTGTCCCTGATTGCCTACCGTCAGCCAATTACACGCGGCGAAATTGAATCGGTACGTGGTGTTTCCCTGAGTTCCAATATCATCCGAACCCTGCAGGAAAGGGATTGGATACGTGTGGTGGGACACCGGGATGTTCCCGGCAAACCTGCCCTGTTCGGTACAACCAGGGCATTTCTTGATCACTTTGACCTTAAGAGTCTGGATGACCTCCCCACCCTTTCTGAAATTCGTGATCTGGAAAACCTGGAACCTGAGCTTGAGCTCAATGAAACCAACATTCCTGCTGAACCGGTCGCTGATGCTGGCGACCATGAAGATGGCGGCAATGGTCAGTGAGTCCTGCTCCATCGCAAAAACCCCGGCATAATAAACCCCGGCAACAAAGCAAGGAACGCCTGCAAAAGCTGATGGCCAAGGCAGGCCTGGGCTCTCGCCGCAGCATCGAAAAACGAATTGCTGCGGGTGACGTCCGACTTAATGGATCGATCGCTGAACCGGGCAATTCAGCTTCAGTAGGTGATGTCATTTCCATCGACCGCAGGTTGTGGAAAGTCAGCTCTTCTACCCCGGTCCACAGATGCCTTGTTTATAACAAACCGGACGGCGAGGTGACCACCCGCTCTGATCCACAGCAAAGGCCAACGGTCTTTGATCGTATGCCGCGGCTTAAAAACGCCCGCTGGATCGCTGTCGGTCGCCTGGACATCAATACCACCGGCTTGTTACTGATGACCACCGATGGAGAACTCGCCCATGCCCTGATGCACCCTTCGAACCGGGTCGATCGCGAATATGCAGTCCGGGTCCGTGGTCCTGTAGAACCCGCTGTGATTGAGCGCCTGAAAAGCGGCGTTGAGCTTGATGATGGCCCGGCAAGATTCAGCGATATTGTGGCCGCTGGAGGCAGTGAGGGAAACCTGTGGTTTCACGTTACAATCCTCGAGGGACGAAATCGCGAAGTACGCAGATTGTGGGCATCCCAGGGCATCAGGGTCTCACGCTTAAAACGGGTGCGCTACGGTGCCGTATTCCTACCTAAAAGACTTCATATGGGTAAACTTCATGAGCTTTCTGCTGAGGATTGCCAGGTTCTGCGTGAAGACGTTGGCCTGAAAGCCACGCAGTCAGAATTGTTATTGCGGCCACAAAGAACACGTAAATCAAGAAAATGAAGCTATCGAGCTTACATCAGATTTGCGAAGAATTCGTTTCCAAACGTATGAGTGCTGATCCGGCACACGATTTATTACATGTAAAAAGAGTTGTTAAGAATACACTCTATCTTACTGATATTGAACAATCTAATTCTATGATAACCGTTGCCGCAGCGTGGCTGCATGACTGCGTCTCAGTGGCAAAAGACTCTGAACTTCGAGCCCAGGCTTCCCGCCTGGCGGCCAGGGATGCCACCCAATTTCTAAGCGGAACCACTTACCCGAGCGACTGGCTGGTAGATGTTCATCACGCCATTGAAGCACACAGTTTTTCCGCCAATATACCGACCCGCACGCTGGAAGCCGAAATTGTTCAGGATGCAGATCGCCTGGAGGCCCTTGGCGCCATAGGTATTGCCCGTTGCCTGCTTACCGGCGGAAGCATGGGAACGCGGCTCTATAACCCTGACGACCCCTTTTGTGACCACCGCGAGCCTGATGACCGGCGTTTTTCAATTGACCATTTCTACCAGAAATTATTCACCTTGCCCAACACCATGAAAACCAATGCGGGACGCAGGGAGGCACACCGGCGGGTGGATTATATGCGGGCTTTTCTCGATCAGTTCAAAGGCGAAATTGAAGGTAAGTACTAATTATCTTCAAATTTCGCTGTCGTCTGGCGGGATCGATCCACCACAATCCTGGTAACATCCGGCCTGGAGTAATGCCCGGCAGGATCAAAATTTTGCCGCTCCCGATATACCGAATTTAAATCAATATCGGCAAATTGAATAGTTTCCACTTTGGTCTGCGGTTCAATAATCCATTCACCGTCAGGTCCGGCAATACATGAGCCGCCATCAGCCAACCAGGGTGAATCAGATTCTTCGCAACCGGCCAGGATTTTATCCGCATGCGGCAAATCCCGGGAAATCCAGTCCCTGTGCATCAGACCGCTGGCGGATATCACGAAAGATCTGCCTTCTTTAGCCATAAAACGCGTTATATCGCAGGTATTACGGCGACTGCCAGGCCAAACCGCGACGTGAATATTCTCACCTTGTGCGTAAAGGCTCGATCTTGGCAGCGGCATCCAGTTTTCCCAGCAGTTCAAGCCTCCTACCCGAAATCCGCTCAGATCATGAACCCGCAAGCCATGGCCGTCGCCGGGTGACCAGACCAGACGCTCCTCATGGGTGGGGCAAAGTTTGCGGTGGACAGAACCGATCTTCCCACTGGCATCAATGTACACCAGGCTTGCATAGAGGCTGTGCGCACTTCGATCGGTCGCACGTTCGATACAGCCCAGATAAATCGCGATATTTCTCTGCTCAGCCAACTTGCATAATGGGTCGAGACCACCACCATATACATCAACGGCCTGTTCCGCATAATGTGCGAAAAGGTCTTTTTGGATATCTGATTCAAATTTCGCCCCACCGGTCAACCCGGGCCAAAAGGGATAACCAGGCACCAGTGCTTCACCAAATACCAATAACTGTACCGAATCGTCTGCTGCCTGGGAGGTAAAGTCCTGCACCTTGTCCAGGGTAGCTTTCCGGTCCAGCCAAGCGGGCGCTATCTGTGCGAAACCAGCCCTTATTTCAACCATCCTGGTGTTCACCCGGAACTATCCGGTCCGGCATTATAAATCTCTCCACCTGATGCAAGGTAAAGCCTGAAAATATCCGCCGCCTCGCCATGCATCACATCCAATTCAACTTCGATTCCCCTTTCACGCAGGGATTGTGCCCAATCTGAAGGTTTGTCGCCCTCATCAAATCCCGCCGCCTGCGCATCAGATTTACGGCCTCCACAAACCAGGGATCTCACACCCGACCATGGCACAGCGCCGAAGCACATCGCACATGGCTCACAGGTGGTCACCAGGCTCATGTTTCCTGCCTGCGACAAATTCCACTGCCCTACCCGGTGTTGGGCAAGACTGATTGCCACCATTTCTGCGTGTGCAATTGAGAGCCCAGTCGATGTCACCAGGTTGACACCCAGTGAAATCAATTCACCACTGTTCAAATCAACTACAACGGCCCCAAACGGCCCGCCTGTGCCCTGGCGAACGTTTTCATTGGCCAGGGCGATGGCCAGAGCCATGCCCTCCTCAGAGGAATCCAAACCTGAATGACGACCCTTGGCCCAGGCTTCTACCCAGGCAGGTAATGCAATTGTGCATTGATGACTAAGGCTCATACTTAATTTTTACCCATATTCCGCTGTCTTTGAATCTCAAACAAACAAATGCCGGTTGCAACCGACACATTCAGGCTTTCAATTGATCCCGCCATTGGGATGCGCAATGTAAAATCACACAATTCGCCAGTCAGTCTACGTATTCCCTGGCCTTCACTGCCCATGACCAACGCCAGGGGGCCGGTCAGATCCTGTTGGTAAATCGTCCTGTCAGAGTCACCCGTAGTTCCCGCAAGCCAGATTCCTGCCTTTTTCAAGGCTTTCAGCGTCCGGGCCAGATTCGCCACCTGGAACAAGGGTACGATTTCACTTGCACCGGCAGAGGTCTTCCTCACTGTAGAGGTCATTCCCACTGAACGCTCTTTTGGTATCACAATCGCGTCGACCCCCGCCGCTTCGGCTGAGCGCATGCAGGCGCCAAGATTATGGGGGTCCTGCACGCCATCCAGAACCAGAACCAATGCATCTCCATCGGCATTTTCCAAAAGCGGCAACAATTCAGACTCTGCCAGGGGCTTATGATCATGCAACAGTGCTATGACATCCTGGTGGCGCTCGAATCCCGACATCTGATCCAGTTGCTCACTGGCTACATGTTTAAGCGATATTCCAGCATCACGTGCCAGCAAGCCAAGATCATTGACCCTCTGGTTGCCTGAGTCAGTCGCCACCCAAAGCTCACGAATTCGGGCCGGGTTATTTTTGAGGGCTGCAGCAACACTCTGGATCCCAGCCAGTACCTCAATTGCTTTTACTTTTGTTGCTTTTGAAGGCTTCATTTACCCAACCAGTTCAAAATCAATTTTTCTCTCTATGATGTTCACAGAAACCACGCGGACCCTCAGTCGATCAGCGAGCTGGAATACCCGGCCCCGGCGTTCCCCCTTCAAACTGTGGGATATCGCGTCAAAATGGTAGTAATCATTTGGCAATCCTGTGACATGCACAAGACCATTTACATTACCCAGGTCCAATTCTACAAACAAACCAAATGAGGTGACTCCGGAAACAATGCCTTCAAACTCATCGCCCACGTGGCGCTCCATGAAAATACATTTAAGACGGTCGCTGACATCTCGCTCTGCTTCTTCTGCACGCCGGGCCCGTTGGGAGCTGATCTCACAATACCTGACCATTTCTTTCTCTGAATACCGGTAGTTTTTTGCTTCACCACGTTGCAGGTGATGGTGAATGGCCCTGTGCATCAACAAATCAGGATAACGCCTGATCGGTGAGGTGAAGTGAGAATAAGCCTCTAATGCCAGTCCGAAATGGCCTTGATTCTCAACCTTGTACTCGGCAAGGCTCTGCGACCGAAGCAAGACCGCCATAATGAGTTTTTCGTCCGGCCTGCCTTTGGCCTGCATGACCACGTCTTCAAAATCAGCAGGAGCAGGCTGATCTCTCCACGGCACCTTCATCCCCTGGCTGCGCAGGAAATCCGCAAGTGCCTGTACCTTTCTTTCCGGCGGGCTTGCGTGGACCCTGAAAGGGGCGGGAATCGGCTGTCTTATCATCAGTCGCGCCGCTTCAACGTTGGCCAGGATCATGCACTCTTCAATCAACTTATGTGCATCATTTCTTTGCGTTGGAACCAGGTCCGAAACCACGCCCTGTTGATTAAACCGGAATACGATTTCCTGTGATTCAAAATCAATTGCCCCGCGTTTGCGCCGGGCTTTCTTCAATACTTTATAAAGGCCATAAAGGCTATCAAGGTTTTCCCGTACTGCCCGATTGTCATTCTGATGACGAAGTTCTCCGGATTCAATGTAGTCCCACACCTGCTGATAAGTCAGGCGGGCATGTGAGTGCATAATGCCCGCAACGAACCTCGAATTTGTAATCTTGCCACCTTCATCAATGGACATATCACAGGCAAGACACAGGCGGTCCTGTGAAGGTTTCAGTGAACAAAGACCATTCGACAGGGCTTCGGGAAGCATTGGGATGACCCGGTTCGGGAAGTAAGCAGAGGTCGCCCGGTTGATGGCTTCCTTATCCAGCGCGCTAGCGGGTTTCACGTAGGCAGATACGTCTGCAATCGCCACCAGCAACCGCCACCCCTTTGCAGTCCTGCTGGCATAAACCGCATCGTCAAAGTCACGTGCATCTGCACCGTCAATGGTGACCAGTGGCAGTTCCCGCAGGTCCTTGCGGCCCTTGCTCATGTCCGCAGGTACAGTGTCACCAAATCGAATGGCCTCGTCTTCCACGCCTTGCGGCCACTCGTATGGCAGATTGAAATCCCGGATCGCGATCTCGGTTGCCATACCCGGCGCACCCGCCTGTCCCAGCACTTCCAGAATTCGTCCTACCGGCGGTTTCTTACCGGTTGGCTGTGAGACGATACTGGCAACCACAATCTGACCGGGCTTTGCATCCAGGGTGTCGGATAAAGGAATGATAATATCGTGATTAATCCGTGGGTTGTCCGGCACTACCAGGGCAATCCCGCTTTCTTCAATATAGCGCCCGACAATTGTTTCGTTGGCTCGCTCGAGCACTTCACGAATGACGCCCTCTTTCCGCCCACGCCGGTCTACGCCGACCACGCTGGCCAACACCCTGTCGCCATTCATCACCAAACGCATCTGGCGGGGCGACAGATACAGATCATCTTTGCCTTCATCAGGAATAACAAAGCCGAAACCATCGGTATGCGCGCTGATTCGCCCGCTGATTAAATCCATTTTTGCTGAAAGACCATAGGCATTTCGCCGGTTCTTGATCAGTTGGCCATCCCTGACCATGGCGATCAGGCGGCGGCGCAGGATTTCCCGTGAGCCCTCTTCCCAAACCTCGAGTGCGGCAAAAATTTCGCTTCTTTTTAATGGCCGCCCATGGGACTCCATCAAGGCAATAACAGCATCCCTTTCAGGTGCATTAGCTTTAATGATTTTATTCTTTGATCTTGTTCTCTGTTTTTTATCTTTTTTTACCATAAGCCGTATTATCAGGGATTCCGTGATGAATTGGCACAAGGATGTGCCGATACCGTCGGAATGTTCAGGGTAATTGGCACACGGATGTGCCAACGCAAAGCGTGAATCAATTGGAAATCGCAATTTTCAATTGATGACTGCGAATGGAGGCAGGAAGCCCCATTTCGCAGCTCGAATATTTAGCAAATTTTTGAAAAAATTTTGGTGCCGAGAAGAGGACTTGAACCTCCACGAGCAAAAAGCTCACTGGCACCTGAAGCCAGCGCGTCTACCAATTCCGCCACCTCGGCATCTGACCTTGAATCCGGGATTCAGTCTATAAACTGCTCAAG
>SMVA01250165.1_pt1 | contig 24850 bp, 21 predicted proteins | sample 2456451 | NCBI WGS metagenome assembly SMVA01 (sample SAMN11095933, study PRJNA526329) | marine sediment metagenome | biome: Marine sediment; feature: Surficial sediment; material: Deep marine sediment; isolation source: Hadal surficial sediment | place: Pacific Ocean | collected 2014-05 | depth... | reverse complement strand
CGCTTCAGAATTGGCACGCGATAAAACACCTCAATCGCATATTGATCCTCAAGCCCCGGGGCGAATGTGTCGTCATTCGGCTCTCCCCAGTTGAAGGCAGCGCCGACCAAACCAGAAAAGGCAGTCGTTTGATACCCAATGCCAAGACTCAGCGACTTTTGCAGTAAAGAGCCACCGTCTTTCGCGTACCCGCCACGTACGAATGGCATTAAATTATCGTTTACGTAACGCGAGTACGAGAACGCCAACCCGTACCCATCACTGGTGCCTGTAGAGCTTTGGCGGTCCTTGTGCCAGGCGGTCAAATGAAAGTTATCCAACATGATGCGGTCACGGGAAGACGTCCAGCCGAGCTCAAAACTTGTGAAATATTTGTTGTTGCTGAAAAAATTATCGAAGCCGTCGAACGGCTTCGTCGGGTCTCCATTGATGTCGGTAATGCCGGCGATAATGTACATATTCTTGTCCAGCATCGTCGCATAAGCGACACCAACTGCCGCATCATTGGGCAGGCTAATTGCTGCACTGCCAGTACTAAACGCGAAATTCATGAAATGTAGCCAGGGACTTGCGAGAGCAAATGCATTCACATAATCCGTCGGATCAAGAATGCCGGCGATCAGTGTGGAACGACCGTTTCTGAATCGTTGTCGCCAGTAAAGGTTTGTAGTCCTGAGTCCATCATCGTTGAAAGGCGCTTCCTGTAAGCCGACATAACCGAGCTCGCCAATGGCGAAACTGGATGGCGACGGACTGCCGAACTCGTGGCGATGTTCAACTTTGAAGACCAGCGCACCACTGCCGTCGCCAGCGAAATTGATGGCACCGAATAGCCGGGCGATGCCGCCAGCAGCGGAATTGTTTGCAGATACATCATTTGCGGACAGGAACACGGCGGTATAGTCAAACATCAGCGACACCCCATGGTCGTCTTTCAGGCTCTTCTGCCATTTGTCCCAGGAGCTATATCCGTCCGCTAGCACGTTTTCAACCGCATCCGGACCGCCAAATGTCGGGCGACCAAGCCGCTCTGACTCCGGTCCCTGATACTGGGCCTGGGCGAAAGCCGAAATGAAGCAGGCGAAACCGACAAGAATCGCTCGTAACGTTGACTGGGTCATGCTGCAATTTCTCCGTTTTGCACCCGGGACCCCGGGATCATGACAATACGTTCACATTGTTGCTAAATCATTGCAATTCAGACAAGCGGACCACGTAAAGTTGTCCAAATTGCCATATTTCGCTTAAATTTCGCTGCTATGCTGTAAACAATGCCAAGAAAACACAAAAATAGCATGCAAAACGTCCAAACTGCCACCTCTGAAATGCCATTGGTCAGACTCAGGCTGCTCAATCCGTTTATCGTTGAGCTGCAGCGCCGAAACGTCGACAGCATACCCCTTCTGGAGCGCGTAGGCCTCCCCCGGACGTTGCCAATTCCGGATAGAGTATTTGTCCCGGCCGGCTCTGTTTACGATTTTCTTGAATTGGCTGCAGAGGCGGCGGGTGATCGATACCTGGGCGCCACTGTTGGTCGGGACATCGATCTCGAATCGTGGCCCCCTTTTGCGGAGTCGATGGATGCGGCCACATCTATCAATGAGTTGCTTTCGCGTTTTGTTGTTAACGCCAATCATCATGCGACGTCCGTCAAGATGGCCTTGCAGACGGAGGGAGTTCGTTCCAAATTCTATTTCCAGAGAGTGCTCAACCCAGCTACGCCGCCATCACAGAACGACGCTTTCTACGTTGGCCTTCTGGTTACGCTTTTCAGGCGGGCTTTGGGTGATCGCTGGCAAGCGAACGAGGTGTTTGCAGAAGTATGCGACCCCGGTGTGATTCCAGCAGATCTTGGACCATTAACACTTGCTCAGGGCGACAATCGCGGCGTGAGTTTCAGTTTTCCGAGCGAGTGGCTGTTCGAGCCCTTTAGCAAACATTTGTTCATACGCGAATATCAAGCGAACCAGGAGTTCGTGAATCCGCCTGTCACCCTGATCGATTCGCTCAGAGAAGCGCTCTTACCGCATATCCATGAGCCTGATCTGACAGTGGAACGTGGCGCGGCTATCTGTGGCTATGAGAAACGCAAGCTATCGAGAATTTTGAAAAATAAAGGCACTACGCTGGTTGGTGAGATCGCGCGCCTGCGCGAGGAGCGTGCAGTAAAAGATCTGGAGGAGTCCGGCCGAAAAATCGCGGAAATCGCGGCGTCTGTCGGTTTCAAAGATCCGACGGTTTTTTCACGGGCATTTAAGAACTGGACCGGACAGTCTCCACAGGAATATCGAAGAACCAACAGAAATTAGGCAAGGGAGAATAAAATGATAACTCGAGCAAAATTCATAACGACAGTATGCGCAAGCTTTGTGTTTGCTATCTCTTCTTTAGCAATCGCACAGGAGGAAGCACCAGCGCAAACGCTGTTTACGAATGTGAACGTCTTCGACGGTTTTGCTGCTGAGCTTGCGATGAATACGGATGTTTTGATTGAGGGCAATCACATAATCGAGGTTGGTCAAAATCTTTCTGCCTCAGGAGCTACCGTGATCGACGGCGGTGGTCGTACCTTGACGCCCGGATTAATTGATATGCATACTCATGTCACTTTCGAAACCCCTGCAGGGACGGAAGGATTCAATCAATATGATTTCGGAGCCGCTGGTGCGATGGCTGCCCAGGCTCTACGTGATAATTTGCTGATGAAAGGTATTACCACCGGCAGGGATTTAGTCGGTAATTCAAGGGGCATTGCCAAGCTAATTCAACAGGGCCATTTGATTGGAGCGCGCCTCTATTCCTCTGGTGGCGTGCTTTCTCCAACAGGTGGGCACGGTGACTGGGGAAGTCCATCGGATACTGCACGAAATCTGGATTACGGGGCAATGGTAGAACAGTCCTATATCATAGAAGGACGTGATTCGGTGATCGAAGCATCACGCCGGAATTTTCGTAATGGTGCACACTTCACCAAGATTATGGCGGGCGGTGGTGTCGCCAGTCTTTATGATCCTCTGGAAATTTACGCGGCGACTCAGGAAGAAGTTGAAGCTGCGGTTGAAATAGCAAACGACTACGGAACTTATGTGGCGATTCATGCCTATCATGATGGCTCCTATGAGCGTTCCCTTGACGCCGGTGTTCGTTCTTTCGAACACGGTTTTCTTGTTACTGAGCCGACAGTAAAAAGAATGGCAAGAATGGATCAGGAAATCGCCTGGAGCTTTCAATGTTTCATGAGTGTTGCAACTTTTGGTGATTATGATGCCATGCCGGATTTCTTTACCCACGAACAAAAAGTAAAAGGCGTGGCTGTGGGCAAGGGAGCGCGGAATGCAGCTGCTTTGATGCTAAAACATGATGTTTTCATGATTGGAGGCTCAGATATGTTCACTCCCGCATTCGGACCAAGAATGAAGGAAGATATTACATGCCGAACCAATATGGTCGGTTATCCTGCGCCGCATGCATTAAAAATGTCCACTGGCAATGCCGGAATCGTATTGAAATGGTCGAATGTTCTTGATCCATACCCGACCTATCATCTCGGCCGAATCGCACCAGATTCCTATGCCGATATCCTTCTCTGGGATGGTAACTCTCTTGAAAATATCGACATCATTCTGGATGAAAGTAAACTGCACTTCGTCATGAAAGACGGCAAGGTCTACAAGGACATTATGTGATTTATCGAATTTCCGCATTTGCGAGCGTACTGTTGCTGGCGCCGTTTCTGGCGCCAGCGCAGGATGATCTGCCCATCTATTTGTTGATCAACAACGTGACTGTGCGGGATGGTACGGGCGATACAGCAACGCCCGGCATGAATGTGTGGTCGAGAACAATGTCATATCGAGGTCGGCGCCTACGCCGACATGATTCTTGTCGAAGGCAATCTACTGGAAGACGTTGGTATTGTCTCCGATTCCAAGAATAACGTAAAAGTCTTAATCAAGGATGGCGGCATTTACAAAAATACGCTGTAGGAGGTGAGAGCAATGTTGCGAAGTCGTCGCACGGTATTTGTATCGATGGTTTTTTTCACTTTGCAGGGATGCTCTGGTCCCGTCGCACCTCCCGAAGATCAAGTGTTCCAACATGACGTGTCTGGGCAGGTCCTCCCGTGGACGAACGAAAATTTTGATGCAGCCGATGATAAATTCACGTTCGCCGTTTTCTCGGATCTGACTGGTGGTGAGAGAGAGCGAATATTCGAGATTGCTGTTGCCCAGCTGTCGCTGCTACGGCCGGAGATCATTATTAATGTTGGCGACCTCATCGAAGGCGGAACAGAGGATCTGGAAGAGATCGAACGACAGTGGAATTCGTTCGATGAACGTGCGGATCGTGCGACGGCACCAATATTTTATGTTGGTGGCAATCATGATTTGACCGGTGAAGTGCTACAGGGAGTTTGGGACGAACGTTACGGGCGCAGTTACTACCACTTTGTCTACAAAAACGTGCTATTCCTTGTTCTGGATACAGAAGACAATACGCCTGAACGAATGCGGGAAATTTTGGAGATACGCAATCGTGCGCTTGCGCGTGTCGCGGAGGAGGGTTGGGAAGTCTTTGACGAAACTGAATACGCGACGATGCCTGAACAGTTTGCCGGCAATATCAGGGCTGAACAGTCGGATTACTTTAGAAAGGTGCTCGCGGATAATCCCGACGTTCGCTGGACTTTTCTCTTTATGCACAAAGCACCGTGGCAACGAGAAGATGAGCAGAATTTTACCGCGATTGAACGGGCCATGTCCGGGCGGCCATACACAGTGTTTAATGGGCATGTTCACGCCTACGAGTACCTGGAAAGGTATGGACGAGACTATATTCGCCTGGCCACAACCGGTGGCGTACAGTTTCCGGAGCGCGGCCGCTCGGCGGACCACGTTACGCTGGTGACGGTTAGTGAAAGTGGCGCCGATATCGTCAACCTGCTGATGGAAGGCATTCTTGATAAGACAGGGCATATCCCGTTGGGCGGCGATGATGTGTGTTTTGAATCGGCCGTGTGTGGCGAGGAGCAGCAACAATAAGGACAGCAATATCACGCCAAATACCTGCGTGATTGCGCTAGACTCGGTCTAACAAACAGGGCACAGTTGTGGGTTGGTGAGCTCCGCTAACGGGTGTCCGGACTAACCAATATCTGAACGAATTTTCGGTTAATTTCATGAATGACTAATAAATAACAAGAAGGGGAAGAAAATGCGCAAACTACTACTGATGATCCTGACTGTCACAGCGATGGGCTGGGTGACTGCTAATGCTGCGTGGGATCCCGACGAGGGAAAAGAGTATGACGAAAAAGCGCAGGTAGCCCTGACCGCGTTCATAGAGAAAGATCCCAAAGTGCAGGGTTTTATTGATAAGTCTGCCGGCTACGTTGTAATTCCAACGGTAGGTAAAGGTGGTTTTGGCATTGGTGGTGCCCGGGGCAAAGGAGTCCTTTATGAAAACGACGAGGTAACGGCCGTCGTCACTCTGACGCAGTTGAGTTTTGGGTTTCAGTGGGGTGGACAAGCCTACAGCGAATTCATATTTTTTGAAGACGCCGCTACTCTCGAGAACTTCAAGCGTGGCAACTATGAACTTAACGCACAGGCTTCTGCTGTCGCGGTTACAGCCGGCGCTTCGGCTGACGCTGAATTTAATGGCGGTATGGCTATTTTCACCCAGACAAAGGGTGGGTTGATGTACGAAGCAGCTGTTGGCGGCCAGAAATTCAAGGTCGAAGCCAAGTAATAAAACATAGGCTGAGCAGCGGATTCGCGTCCTGCGTGTCCGCTGCTCTGCTAGAATTCGAGATACGCCTGTAGAACGGCGGGCTGCCTCACCCGGTAATCGGGTGGGGCGCTTTGCGAATTAGAATGAGGCAATGAAAAACTTTTTCTCTGATATTGGAATCGGACGCGGCATCCTTGTGAATGACGATGCGCCAGCTATGTTGTCGATGGGTCGCGCGTTGCTGATTTTTGCATGCGGCCTGTCATTGGCGCTATGGATCGGCAACTCGTCATATGCGCAGGAGCAAAATGCTCAGAATGCAGATGCTCAGGAAGTATCCGAGCAGGAATCAAACGACGAGGTTGAAATTCTGCCTCTGCCTGAAAAGGAAGTAGCGCGTTTGGACCAGATGCAAGCCGATATTGTCATCCAGAAAGAAGACCTGGCGCAGCTGGAAAGGCAAATCACCGAAAATGAAGGATTGGTTGCAGATATTTTTTCCCTGCGCCGGGACCGACTCTGGACTGCAATGTTCCAGAGCACGTTGAATCTCGCAAAGGAAGTCAGCAAACAAAAAGCCAATAGCATGGACGTATCCACCTATCACGACGTGTTGCTTGCGGACCTCATGGCGTTACCAGATGAGGCGTATGGCGCAATAGAACGTTTGCGTGCGAACGTCGTATTTCCATCACCTGATTTGGCGACAGAGGAGTTTGTAGTCGCCGACCAAAAACTTTTCACGCAGATGAGTCAACTGGACGCTATCTTCACCGCTTTCATCGCATACATTGATATCGCTGACGAGTTTGGTCTGGATGCTACTGGGGATCGTGAGTATATGGTGGATACCGTGACGGAGAGCGCCGCCAATCGCTCGATCTTCATGGAAAAGGCGTTAAGCGATGTCAGGATGTTGCAGTCGTCGGTCACAACTCTGCCAAATAATACAAAACTGGCCGACTGGTTGCGTGCCGTGCAAAAACGGGTGCAGCTAACCGCTAAGGCGATGAATGAGATTATCGCCCTGATGAACTCACTGGGAATTGAAAGCCGGCAATATCGAAAACAGGTGTTGACGGTAACCGGAGAGATTACTACTGATGTTCTGGACATTGGCATAGTAGCCAATCTTCTGTCGGATTGGAGCACTGCGTTAGGAAGCGTGATCGCCAAGGAAGGTCCCAAACTTCTGTTTCGCCTGTTGCTAATGATATTGATTGTTTTTGGATTTGTGCAGCTCGCCAAACTTGTACAGAAGCTCGTGCGAAGTGGCCTGAATTCTGCACGGATAAGCATATCCTATTTGCTGAAAGAGATGATCCTTACGTCGGTGCGCAACCTCGTCATCATGTTGGGAATTCTGATCGCCCTCTCACAAATCGGCGTTTCACTTGGACCTTTACTGGCGGGACTCGGCATCGCCGGATTCATCATCGGTTTCGCCATGCAGGACTCGCTGGCGAATTTTGCCTCAGGCATGTTAATTCTTCTGTACCGGCCTTTTGATGTTGGGGATGTTGTCGAAGCTGGCGGAATAAGGGGAAAAGTGAAGAAAATGAGTCTCGTCAACACGACGTTCCTCACGTTCGACAACGAGCGATTGATTGTGCCCAACAATCTGGTCTGGGGCTCTGTAATTACCAATGTGACCGCACAGCGCACGCGGCGAATCGATCTGGTCTTTGGTATTTCGTATGAAGACGATATCGAGAAAGCAGAAAAAGTGCTGCAGGATATCATTGACCACCACGAATCTGTTCTGGAGGAACCGGAGCCAATCGTCAGAGTTCTGGAGCTTGGCGAGTCGTCGGTAAATCTGGGCGTCCGTCCGTGGGTCAAAACAGCCGACTACTGGGAGACATACTGGGATCTGACCAAAAAAGTTAAACTAAGGTTTGATGAGGTCGGAATTTCGATTCCATATCCGCAACGAGATGTTCACATCAAAGAACAAAAATCGAAGTGAGTCCAATTTCCCTGACAGATAGCGGCGATTATGCCCGTTTTCCGGTTGTTACCATCCGTACCGGGTAACCTCTTGCAGAGGTCTTATCAAATGATTTCTAAAACAGAATGTATGCTGCTGACGAAACTGGTATCTCTCGCTTTATTTCTGTCGTTGGCAAGCACGGCTGGTAGCCAGGAGGTTGCAGAGATTCCCTTTTTTGATGCACCTGAGGGTACCGTCGGATTGGGTGGCGGAATACGCGGGGGCCAGAGCCCCTACTTTGCAACCGACAATGAAGATCAGCGAACAAAAGATTTGATTCCACTGTATTTGTACCAGGGTAAGCATGTGTTCTTTCGTGGCGCAGTCGGCGGCGTACACTTAATGAGGAACGAAACGTATGAGATCAATCTTTATGCCAAATACCGGTTTCAGAAACTAGACCCGGACAGCAATGTCTTTTATGCAGGTCTCGAAGAGCGCAAGCAGACACTTGACGCTGGGTTTCAGTTCAGAATGAAGAAACAATGGGGCGACCTCAATCTGCACTGGGTCACTGACACGTTTGACAGGCATAACGGCCAGGAAGTGCAGCTGGGATATCGCTACCGCTTCGAAGCGGGGCCATGGTCGATTTCACCGTTTGCAAGCGTTACCTGGCAGGACGACAATCTGACCAATTATTATTTTGGCGTGAGCGAAGCGGAAGCCGTGCCAGGTCGACCAGCCTACCAGCCTGGCGAGTCACAATGGTTCGGATTTGGCGTCAATACGGCCTGGCATGCGACAGATCGTATCGTGTTGTTCGGCAACGTCGGCTTTGCGGGCACCGGATCGGATGTTATTGATAGCCCGTTGGTCGAAGAGGCCGGGTTTTCCCAGGTATTCCTTGGTGGCACATACATCTTCGGCAATGCCAGGAAGCCTGAATACATTATGGACGAGGAGCGGCAGGGAGAATGGTCGTGGCGCGTGAACTATGGCTACCAGGCTGACGGAAATATTGTCAGTGAAATCGATCAGGGTGATTTCAGCGAGAGCACGGTTGCGGATACGAATATAGCCGGACTGACGTTGAGCAAACTGTTAACCGCCGGTAATCGAGTCGATCTTCTCGGCAATCTTGCGGTCTTCAGGCATCTTGAGGAAGACGCAGGGAACGGTAACTTTAATAGTTACGCTCTGTATGTTGTTGTAAAAGCCAAGGGCTATTCGCCATGGAGCAAAGAGGAAGTGTTTCGTTGGGGTCTGGGCTTCGGCATGTCGTATGCCGACACTGTGCCGATAGCGGAGCAGCGCAAGCAGTCCGGAACGGGATCCAGTGGCAACACGTCCCACTTTTTAAACTACATGGAAATGTCGCTGGACTTTCCTCTACGGCGAATATCCAAAGCGAATTGGTTGCAAAGGTGTTATGCAGGTTTGATTATTGTGCATCGCTCCGGAATTTTCGGTACTTCAGATATACTGGGTGACGTAGCGGGCGGTGCCGACTGGTTTGGCGTTCACATGGAGTGCACGCAATGATTGCGCGTAACAGAGTCCGGCGATTGACTGGTGTAATCGGTCTTGTCATTAACCTGGCGGTCAACCCGCTAGCGATGGCGGACTGGCAGGCAGACCCGAATGACAAAAAACAGATGAAAGCGCAAGCTGCCATAGCACGGATAAAAGAAAAAGCTCCCAGAAGTGCAACCTACTTTGACCAGGCCTATGGCTTTGCCGTTCTTTACACCGTAACCCGGATGGCAGTCGGTTTCGGTGGTGCGTACGGCAGGGGACTGGTCATAGAGGGCGACAATCTTATAGGCAAGACGGGCTTCTGGCAGTTCACATCCGGATTGCAGGTTGGCGTGAAAAACTTCAGCATGATTGTTTTCTTCAAAGACCAGGAAGCGCTTGAATACTTCAAAGCCCGGGAAATACAGTTTACGGGCCAGGCGGGGATTGACGTCGCAACCTGGGGCGCTGCAGGCACGCCAACTTATAATGAGGGTGTCGCTATAATCACGGTAACGCGGTTGGGATTGATGGGTGAATTCTCCTATGGCGGTATAAAGTTTACTTACAAAGATCTGCCACAGGATTGATCATGTCGCGGGCTCGTCGCCTGGTTGAACCAAGACAGTATCGCAGCAACAATTGTATTGGCGTCTGTTCGTTCCTGGTGCTCGTAATCGTCTTGGCGGTCACACCGGTCAAAGCCGGTGAAATTCCCGGGCTGCCACCTGCTTTGTTGCCAATAATCGATCGAGATTTTGCGATTAACTTCAGCAACGATTTTCTGGGTCGCGGCGGATCGGTTGACGATTTTCGCACGCAGCAAATAGTCCTGACGGCGAAGATCAACGGCAGCTGGCTGGCTGTTGTCGATCACAGCATTCTGACGTTGACGGATTCACCTGCACCAGGACGCGTGGACCAGTTGTCCGGGTCGCTGGGCTATCACCTCATCAATGAAAGCTCTGCAATCAGTGTCGACCGACTTACCATCGGCGGTGGATTTCGCAGTGTTGGCGAATTCGCCGGCGAGAGGATACAGAATGGTTTCCATCGCCTTATCGGCAGCAATATAGATTCCCTGGATTACGTGGACACCAGCACGACCGATGCAACCGGTTGGTTTGAGGCGCAGCGCTATCGCGAGCTGCGCACCTTTGGCGACTGGACTACGGGTTACTGGCTGCGGGCGGGTTCACTGCTAACGACAGACGGACAATGGGACAGTAACGTCGGCGCGTTTGCCGTCGCAAATCGTAGCTCGATAGACATCTGGCTCGGTGTGCGACGCGATTGGCGTTCCGGCTATGACGCAGACAATGTACAGATCGAGACCGCACGCGCCGAAGATGACACAGCTGTAGTAATCGGCGTCAGATTCGGCGCCTTCATGCTGGAAACGGTACAACAACTCAATAACGATGCGTCGTACGGTCAGATCAGCCTCGTATCGTCTGGAGTTCGATCCGCAAACAAGCCGATCGACGTTCCGCGCACAGGCCTTGAGCTTAATTTCCTGGTGCCGGACGTTCAGGTTCAGCTGGTGGGTAAGTTGCGAACCAACTGGTTCACTGGAAATGATTCGCGATGGCGAGAATCGACCCTGTTGGATCTCCGCTATGGAGAGCCGCAATACAAGAACGACGATTCGCTCTTCATCCGCAGCCAGCAGGTCACAGCGGGGATGGAATGGGAACGACCGCTGACAGAAGGCATGAACTGGTTAAGTTTTTACGGCTCGATCGGTGCCGGGTGGCGAAGCGAACAATTACTCCGTTCAACATCGGTGGCAAACGAGCAGTCAGATACTGTTGGCAGCGCCGTCGTGACTGCCGCTGCCGGTTTGCGGTTTTTCGCGGCAACGTTGGGGCAGCACTGGAAATATCGAATTCAGATTGGCCTGAATGCCTGGGTACCGCTGGACGATACAACCGTGCAACTTGCTGGTGAGCAGTTCTCGTTACAGGAGCCGGCAATTGGTATTGTTTTGGGTATGACCTTTGATTACGATTAATAGATTGACGTTATCGTGTAAGTCACCCTGAATCGCGGCAAAATGCCGCTCCTACGAGGCGCTGCCAGTACAAAAGGAATATGTAGGAGCGGAATCTTGCCGCGAACAGACTAAAACTTACGTTATTTCTAATACATCGTACGCCCGCAGCCATTCAGTTCCCTATCGGCCAATGAATAGCCACGGGCACCGTACATTTTTCTCCGCTCCCTCAGACAGTGTTAAACGGTGTGCCGTGCCGTAAAACATCTACCAGGCATGACCTATCTGGAAATACCAGGCCTTTATCTCGGGACCCTGTGCGACGTCGAGTCCTAACCAGAAGTTTTGTTCTTTAAGAGCGAGGAAACGGATACCGACACCGCCGGCCCAAAGGTTATCCTCAGTACCTGTTGCGGAATCGCCCTCATTAATGAACCCTTTGCCGACAAACGCGACAGCAGACCAGCGTTTGGCAAAATCGTAACGCCCCTCCACCTCGACCGCGCCCGCTGTTTCACCCTGGTAACGCATCGCCGGTATGCCGCGAAGAACAACGAACGGCACAGCATAAAACGGAATATCGCCGCTGGCGGTTGCTACATCAAAGCGCAACCCAAGAACAAACTTTTCTTGCAGGCGGCGAAAATAATTAACCTTAAAGCGCGATGACCAGTAGTTAAAGTCGCCGCCGATGGCATCGTCATATCGCCAGACTGTCAGATCCGCAAGATAGCCGTCGCTCGGCATCATGCTGTCATCGCGATTGTCATATATTCCGCTTAAAGACAAGCCGATGTCGGTAAAAGCAGAATCTACTTCAATCGGCCGCCTTTGGTCGAATGGGTCGAATTCGAACGTTGACTCAGCATCCAGATAGGAAAACGATGTGCCAAGAAAAAAGTCGCTGGTCCCAATGCGGCGTTCAAGATTGCTATAAAAAACCCCACCTTCCAGATTAAAATCGAACGGAAAGTCGTTCTCGTATAACGTCGCATTGACAGAAAGGCCGGCAATGGCGCCCGTATACCGATAGGTGTCGTCACGAAATGTCCTGGCGTGCCCGATGCCGAAAGCGTAAGTGCCATTGTTCGTGTACATGCCAAAGGCGCCTGAAGCTGTCGGTGGCGGCTTGGGCCGCTTTCCCGTCTTCTTCAGAGATTTCGCGCTGCTTATTCTGGGACGTTCAGAATCTGTGGTTCTGTGGAAATAGAGCAGGCCTGCACCCAGTCCCTCACCGATAGCCGGCTCCGTAATGACGAACGGCAGGACAAGAAACCGTCCTCTGCCGCTGTCTTTTTCTTTTTCTTTCGTGTCATTAGCATCCGCATCAGCTGCGACTGTCTGATCAGGGACTGTCTGTTCATTTGCTTCCTGAGCAATCGCGCTGGAAAAGAACAGGCTCGACTGCAGGAGGCAGTAAAAAATAATTCTGGCACACATGATTTTCTCTTGATACCTTCCGATCTTTTTCAAGTTACAACATCAAATTAGTTAGAGTTGGCCTCTTATCGGTAGTATGCGCATGAAGCCGGCGCTGAATCGTTGCCCCCACGTTGTCTGCGGTTCTTTCGTGTAGATAACCTCCTCGCCATCCTCGAACCCGCGCCATCGAAGTTTGCCTTTTTCGTTAAGGAAAACTTCGAAAGTCTGATTTGCAAGTTTCTCGTCAACAGTTGCCGCGAATTGCTCGGCGAGTTCCGGCGACCGGATGATAACGCCTAGCTCCGTATTTATATTCGCAGAGCGCGGATCGAAATTGAACGAACCGATAAACAGTTCTTTGCGATCGACGATGAATGCCTTGGTATGCAATGTGGTTTTAGCTCCGCTGGCGGCGACGAGTTGGGAGCCCGCAACATCAGCATCCGCACGCACCTCAAAAATCCTCACGCCGGCTTTTAATAGCGGTTTGCGCGACGGTGCGTATCCACCATGAACGGACAACTGGTTATTTGCTGCAAGTGAATTCGTAATAATCGTTACCTGAATGCCGCGGTTCTGTACTTCGGTAAACGCCTCAATACCGGTTTTTCGAGGTACGAAATACGGGGATATGACGATTATTTCTTTTTCCGCCGCTAACAGAGACGCCCGTAATTCCGTCACGATTGAATCTGCTTCAGCGGCTTTCGATTTGAACGATTTATCCGGTGAGTCAACAGCAAGGGTGTATGGCGCCCAGACAAAAGGGCTGGTGTCAGTGTCGATATACTCGAGAATCTGGTCTCGAACAGCTTCTGCGTATATCGAGTCTTTGATCTCCTCGCGAGCCTTCTCCAGACCTGCCCGTACTCGCTCCAGCTCCGCTGCCGGGTCATCCGGCATCTTGGCGAACGCTGCAACCGGAGCCGCGCGCTCATGATTCCAGTATTCGTCAAACATCGCTGATACATCCTGGACGACGGGACCAATTGCGAGGACATCCAGATCACCAAATTTTGCATCCACCCGCGCACCAAAATACTCGTCCGCGATATTGCGTCCACCAATAAGAGTTACCTGGTTGTCCACCGTGAACGATTTGTTATGCATGCGCCGGTTGATGCGGCTGAAGCTCGTAATACCGTCCATGAATCGTGCGGATCGACGCGCAAACGGATTGAAGATTCGAATCTCAAAATTCGGGTGTGAAACGAGACCGGCCATGCCGGCGTCATAGCCCTTTGTAAATATATCGTCGAGCAACAGACGAACACGCACACCGCGATCTGCGGCACGGAGCAAAGCATCGATGAAAGCGGTACCGACAAGATCGGTTTTGATCAAATAATATTGTGCGTCGATAGTTCGCTCGGCGCGCCCGGCCATCAGCAGCCGAATTGAAAAGGCGTCAATACCGTCGCTCAGCGGAAAGAAGCCGGATTGATCCGGATGTTCCTCCGCCCGGCCCACGAGCAGCTTGCCATAATACGTATCAGCGGTATCTGTTGGTGCAGTGGAGACCGTCTTTGGATAGTCGAAGTCGACGCTCGCGCAGCCGCAAAGGACAGCGAGCGTCGCTGTCAAAATCATATGTCTAATTACTGAAATCATAATTTCACTTTTATCCCGTATCGTATGCGCTATGTTTGCTTGGGACTGCACTATGTCGCTCCTTTGCGGCGCGAATAGTTTGCAGGGTTCATATTACTATTCCACTCTGAGCAGTCCAACAGGGGAGGCCGCCTATTCCGGAAAATCTGGCAGATTGGGCCCGTTTCCAGGCGCGGAGCAGATGAAGTTGACGCTGGCACTGCTCTTTATAGCGCTATCCGCACAGATTGTCAGGGGCCATTTTGGTCAGGAAAATTTAAAAGTGCTATTGAAAAACCCTGCTGATTGTAACCAGCAAGTGCGGCAGCGGACGAAGCATTGGTGGATGAGCGATGCGAAGCAAAAAGATCATTACGCGATTGCCGATGCTGTGCGGACGAATTTCTCTCTGGATTACAACTATGAAACCGATCCCGTCGATACAGCGCAAAACGAAGACAACGTGTTGCTGTTCCGATTGGGTCCGAAGTTCAAAAAACTCCAGACCCAACAGATATTGATTCTCTGTCTTGCGCTCGAACCGCGGTTATTCGGCGAAGCCGTCGAGGCCTTCTCGCAACCGCCTGGCCCAAAATCTTATCAGCCGCCTGACTTCTGAGGCATTCGTTACTCTGTTTGAATTCGTCATCGCGCCAGACTGTCGCTCAGCGGCACGTCGATCAATAGATCGTGCAAGAATTGTATTAGATTCCGAATCCCGCAATTCCAGTACCAAGGTGGCAGCACCGATCCGCCTGATAAATATCTCAGAGCGGCCTGCCAGGTTATCCGGCGGGACATAAGAGGTAACGTCGAGCAATCCGCCCCAAACGGTCAGGACATCCGGGCCCGCCTCATCTACGATTGTGAACCTCTCGCTCTTCGCCATTTCCTCACGAAAGGTTTCAGTCACCTGTTTTTCAAAACGGGCCCGCGTCGCATCGTCCATGAAATACGGACCGCCCCGGTTGCGTTGTACCGAGGTCCGCGCCTTGTTGCCGTCCGGCGTATATTCGATTCCTGCGCCAACTAGCATTATCTTGGTGTACTGGGAAATATCGAAGTCCGGCCGGGCCCACGCCATGTCTGCCTGAGCGTTGTCAACCACGTGTAAGCCATCGAAAGATACTTCAGCATCTGGCCCTTCCTGAATGGATGGTGGGGCTGTGGTACATCCGCTCGACAATGCGATGAGCATCAGCCATGCCATTGCGGCGACTAATTGTTTTAAATTCTTCATGTTTGGCCTGCTCTTTTAGTTAGCAAATAGTTAGCAAAAAATTCTTCTTGATTGTGGCGAAATGCCGCAACGTGCGCGGTTGATCACTTTAGCACGGTGCAGGAGAGGATTTCCATGTGTAGTGAGATGCACTTGTTTTGCCGGTAAAGCTATAGTCGCCTTGGTAATACAGTATTCATTAAGGCGAATCTCTGCTCAAAGCGATCTGCAAGGGAAACACGTATGTCTATGAATAAAAGGACATTTCTAAAGTTTACAGGTGCCCTCGGCATCACTGCCATCATGAGCGATCGAGCTGCCGCTGCGACCGATGCTGAGCAGTTGCAGAATATGACCAGCAATGCGGTGCCGGTTAGCATGGCTGAGCGCAAAACCCGCGTCGCCAAAGCGCAGCGACTCATGCACGATTCCGGTGTTGCTGTGCTCCTGCTTGAGGTCGGCTCGGCGCTGGTGTATTTCACTGGCGCCATCATCCCGGCCGAAGCGGATCTGGCTTTTGTTACGCCCTATTTCGAGGAACCCTCGGTTCGCGAAAGCATGACCTTTGGCGATGACGTCCGGACCTGGCACGTGCCGATCAATTTCGTACGTGGCGAATCAACACCGCTGGCGCCCGGCATGCGTTTTTAGAACGAGCCCGGCATTTACACATTTGGTGAGTTTGGTGTGCGGCTGGAAGACTGTTTGCATATGACGGGAGATGGGCCGCGGTTGTTTTCGGAGTTATCGGCATCGATTGATAAGCCGTTTGGATAGCAGTCCATCAAACCCGCCTTATTGGACTGCTTGCTTATTCCTGCGAATTAATCGCTTGGTTCCTGACGAAATTCATTCGCGATGTCCGGCTGCACCTTGTGGGATAATAGCGGTCGACTCCCGGCAAGGTAAATACCAGTGAATATCAAAACCATCATTGCAGCCACGGCCTTCAGCCTCGTACTCATCGCAGCATGCCAACCATCACAGCCGGAAATTGCTGACATCGTTCTGACGAATGCCTATGTCTACACCGTAGACGATTCCCGCAATGTCGCAGAAGCAATCGCGATAAAAGGCAACATAATCGTATTCGTTGGTTCCGCCGATGACGCTTCTGCCTATGCAGGCGACAATACCGATGTCCGTGATCTGGGTGGCGCGATGGTAATGCCCGGCATTCATGATATGCATATTCACGCGCTCGGCACCGTGGAGCCCGACATGTGCGACCTGGATTCTGAGTCATTATCGCTGGAGCAAATGGTGCCAGTGTTGCAGGCCTGTATAGAAGAGTACGAGATAGCGCCCGGGGACTGGCTGATCGTATTGCAATGGGCTTTTTCCAGCGGCAATCAGCCGAGCGAGAATCTGCCGAACATTCGTGCAGCGCTCGACGCGGTATCGGAAAACCATCCCATCTTCCTGTGGGGTGATGACGGGCATCATGGTGCAGCCAATAGCGTTGCGCTGGCCATGGCGAGCAACGAAGATGGGGAAGTCATCGGTCTAAGTGCCGACACACTCAACAGTGATTTCGTGGATTTCCGGCTGATGGTGGGGGTAGACGAATCTGGTGAACCTAGCGGCGGTATCAACGAGGATGCCCGCATGCTGGTTCGGCCTAACTTTCTTGAAGACATGCTGGGTATGGGTGCAGCCCCCGAAGATATGATGCCGCGCGTGGCGGTGAGAATGGCGGAGAGTGGCATTACGTCTTTGCAGGATGCCATCGTGACATCGCAGAGTCTTTCCTCTTACGGATGGCTCGAAGACAGCGGCCTGATGACTTTTCGATTGCGTGCGGCTTTGGCGGAACCGCCCACTGAAAACATTGATGATATTGATGACCACCTCAGATCGCTGCAAATGAAGCGTGATCAGTTTGCAGACTCAAAGCTGATTCAGGCAAACGGAGTCAAGTTGTTCGCAGATGGTGTTCTCGAAGGAAATCCGTTCACTGCACCGCCAACTTTGCCGGTTGCTGCAATGCTGCAGGATTTCAAGCAACCGATATTCGGTGGCAGCATCGACGATGGCACATTCGATATTGTCGGTTATGTAGATCAAGAGCGGGAGTCCTGCAGAGCGGTGCAGGCGAACCCTGAAGATTATTCCGAAATAGATCGAATAAAGGCCTTCGAGTCCGAATACGGTTTCTTCCCGCAACAATGTATTCCGCAAAGCGGCATCCTCGAGCACCACGAAGCTTTCATCCGTGCCTATATTCGCAAGGCAACCGCGGCAGGGTTCCATGTGCATGTGCATGCATTGGCGGACAAGGCCGTACGAATAGCCGTTGACGAATTTGCCAAAGTGAAGGACCTCGCCGACCAGTCGGGACTTACACAAAGCCTGGCGCACGTGCAGATCGCACACCCCGACGATCAGAAACGGATAGGTGAGCTTGGCATTTATGTTGTCTTTACTTTCGTATGGACAGCGTCCGGCACCGAGTATGAAACGATGGTCGCACCATTTATTGATGAGCTTGACGGTGTAGCGGATCTTTACAACCCGGATCACTATTACATGCAGAATGTTTACCCGGCGAAAAGTATTCAGGACTTCGGCGGAATTCTGGTCAATGGCAGTGATGCACCGGTTGGCAGTCGGGATCCGATGCCATTTGTGAGCCTGGGGCAAGCGATATACCGCAGCAATGGCGAGACTGTATTAAACGAAAAGGAAAGAATCGATATCCACTCCGCGATCGCTGCATTCACGATCAATGGTGCGAGACTTTTCGGACACGACGATAAACTTGGCAGTATTGAAGTCGGCAAAATCGCCGACATCATCGTGCTTGACCAAAACATTGTAGATCTGGCGGAAAAGGGCGAACCGCAAAACATCGGCAAGACGAAAGTAGCAATGACGATCTTCGACGGCAAGGTAGTCTTCGAACAATCGGACTAAGTACCCATGAGCCCAAAAAAAAGACGTCATTGCGAGGAGCGAAGCGACGCGGCAACCTCTAACAGGCTATAGTAACGCAAACCGGAGGCCACAAGACATAGTCGAGAGATTGCCGCGTCGCTTCGCTCCTCGCAATGACGTTGGTTCTCTACGGCTTGTCTCCATAACTTACAACACCGGTGCCGCAAGCCTCGCTGTCCGCACCTTCAGTTTGAACCAATACGATTTGTTGTCATACTCATCTGGTTTCATGATCCGCGATTTCTCGAAATCGTCATTGAACATCTGCTCCACATCAGCCGCGAAGTTTCGATCGACGACAACGGCCGTGATTTCAAAATTTAATCTGAACGAACGATTATCGAAATTGGCGGTGCCGACAGTTGCCACATTGTCATCAATCAACATGACTTTTTCGTGCAGGAAGCCGTCCTCATAACGGTAGAATTTGACACCAGCCGCACTAATCTCGTTGAAAAACGAGTATGCAGCCAATGTAACGAGTTGACTATCCGCCTTTTGCGGAATCAGGATTCTTACATCGACGCCACGCAGACCAGCAAGCTGCAACGCCTGCACAACGGCATCGTCGGGCACGAAATAGGGACTGGCAATCCAGATGCGCCGGGAAGCAGAATTGATCGCCTGGGTGTACAAGAGAGACGCCGTTTCCATCTCATCTGCCGGTCCACTGGCAACAACGAGCGCCAGAGCTTCCCCGTCAGCGGTAACGCGCGGTGTCCAGTTCAGGCCCGTAAGCAATTGGTCAGTCGCCCATCGCCAATCCTCAACAAAAGCGAGCTGTGCACCAATAACAGCAGGGCCCTCAACGCGCATGTGCGTATCGCGCCAGTGACCGAAACTGCTATCCCGGCTCATATATTCATCACCCACATTGTGCCCGCCAATCCAGGCGGTGCGACCGTCGACCACAACGGTCTTGCGATGATTGCGGAAATTCAGCTGGAAACGGTTGCCGGATCCTTTTCTGCTGTGGAAAGGGAAAATCTCAACGCCTGCTGCACGTAGCTCTGCGCTATAAGAAGCCGGCAGACCGATACTACCGACCTCATCATAGAGAAACAGAATGCGAACACCGTCTTTTGCTCTCGCAATCAACCTGTTCTTGAGCTCGCGTCCCAGCTCATCGTCACGCACGATGTAGAATTGAACGAGGATGTAGTCACTGGCCGTCTCGATGCCTGCAAAAATGCTTGCAAAGGTGGCAGCACCATCCACCAGGAGTTTGACGCTGTTCCCACCAGTGAGCGGTATGCGCGCCATCTTCTCAACACCTGTGATGGCCCCGCTTCGCCATTCGCCAGCCGGAATGATTGCATCAATTTGTTCGTTCGCTTGCTGGATAAACCCATTAACCAGCTCCAACTCGTTTTGTCGCGCGAGCACGTATCCATTGAACTTGTTTCGCCCAAATATCCAGTAGGCCGGTACGGATACATATGGTAGGGCGATAAGTGATACAGCCCAGGCTATTGAACCCTGCGGCGTGCGTGTACTCATAACCGCATGAACCGCCGATGTAATTCCGAGAATCTGGAAAATGATCACCAGGACCACAATTACCATTTTTCTTCTTCCTTTTCTTTGCGGCGCACTCTTCATACTATGTCACCTTAACAGGATTGAGACGAAAGCTTCGCCGACCAGGCATATTATCGACTGTTGAACAGTCAGAGAGAACGAGGATGCCAATAATTGTGAAACAAAATCAGCCGGTCTGGTTACTCATCGGAATTGCGCTTGTGTTTGCCGGATACGGCGGTAAAGACGCTGTCGCTCCTGTGGATGTCGAAAAACAGGCATGGGAGGATCTTCGCGGAGAAATCCGTGAAACGGTCACGGATTCCGCGCGCCAGGCCGAAGTCATGCAATTGGTGGATGTGCTGGTCGGGGACGTGAAGGCTTTTCGAGAAGTGCTGTCGAAGAGACACGAACGGATAAGAGCGATGAATGCCGACTACAATACGACGTGTGCGGAGTTCGAGACTTTCCTGAAACAAATCAATGCAGAAATCCAGGCCAGCCAGCAACGTGTATCCAAAACTCATCGGGCATTCCTCGCTGCAACAACGCCGGAAGAGTGGTCACAAATATCAAAAGTACGCACCAAAGCGATGGCCGCCACCATCAATACCATTCAGGCAATCTGACCGGGAGCAATCATCATGCTAATAGCACTAATCACAATCCTGTTTCTCGGCGGATCCTCGTCGGGTGTACTTGACTACATTGCGGATACCAGGGACAACATCAGGCAGGTGATGCCAAAAGGTGACGAACAAAAGGCCGCGCTGGCAACGGTCAAGGCAATGAAGAAGAGATCGAAAGCACGCAATAAAGTGGCGAAGAGTACCGCGAAAGCGCTTGATAAAGCGTACAAAGATCATGCTGGCGGTGGTGCCGATGTTGACGCGATCTGGGATGAGCTTTTCGTCGAAATGGGTCAATACAATAACGATATGCTTGATCTCAGGTTTGAGCTTAAGGACCAAATCAATCGGGTGGACTGGGCGAAAATCTTCTCCGAAGAGTGATTCGCTGCTGTCCCACTAATTCTGGCAGAAAAAGCATTAATCTGTGTCACTGTCGCCCTTGTTGAATTTGGCGGGAAATGTTCAAATTGTTATCATCATCAGATGCATAGGTTTTCCAACGCATTTTTCGCATTCAGTTGCTTTGCTTTTTTTGGCATTCCTGGCGCTTTCGCAGAATCTGAAGTGCATCCGTTCCTGACCAGTAAATTCACGATCCAGGCTGGTTATTACTATCCGACACAGAACGTCCGGCTCAGGGTAGATGGCTCACTCGGTGGGGAAAACAATGAATTCGATTTCGACGAGCAGATAAATCTTCCTCAGAAAGACGATGTCTTTACCCTCGAAATGACCTGGCGGTTCGGAAAAAAATGGTCGTTGAGAATGCAGTATTTTAAGGAAAACCGACGCCGTTCTGCGGTGCTGGACACCGATATCGAATGGGGAGATACGGTAATACAAGCTGGGAGTAGCGTATTTGCGGGATCGAATTTCAAGCTGGCCAGGGCATTTTTTGGCAGGGAATTCGACTCTAATCCAAAGTACGACTACGGCCTCGGTTTAGGTGTTCACCAGATAGAGATCGACGCGTTTATCAGAGAAGATATTATTATCAATTTTGGTGAAGTCTCCAGTGTAAGCGCGACCGGACCATTACCGAATATTGGTGGTTGGTACTATTACTCCCCAGCAGCGGATTGGTATCTCGGTGGTCGGCTGGACTGGTTCCAGGTGTCAATCGGCGATTACGCAGGTGGCCTTGTCAATTTCTCTGCCGGTGCCAATTACCAATTGTTCGAACATTTTGGTTTTGGCTTGAATTACCAGGTTTTTTCGCTAAACGCGGATATCAAGAATCCCAATTGGCGTGGTCGGGTTGAACTTGAGTTTCGTGGTTTCTCGATTAATCTCAGTGGCAATTGGTAAAACAGGCAGGTCAGTCAATTATTCCTTTAGCAGTGCTCCGCCGTACCAGAAAATAGCCGACGGCCAGCGCTATGACCATAAAACCAACTCCGAACATGGCCATCGGGTCTATATCCTTGGCGTCGAGAATAACCACTTTACGAGTTACGGCTGTCATGGCTATAAGCAGCATCAACTCGGCATGTATGGTGTTGTCCTTGAGGTAAAAGCGAATGCTGCTTAACAATTCGAGGCCAATTAGCACCATCAGTAACAGGCCGAATATTTTGAACAGATCCTCGACGCCAATGAAATAACCCGGCGGGTCGAATATGTTGGTTGCCACCAGGTAGGCGACTTCAAGGGTTGCTGAGGCCACGACGATCGCCATTATGCCGAGTAATGCAACGGCGATATATTTTTCTACTTTATCGAAAAATCTTTCCATTGTTTCTTCTCCCTGTCTGTCGTGCTTCTTAAACGGGTCGCAATCGCCCGTGCCGATAGACGGATCGTGGCGACGTTTAATCGATCTTAACTATCGTACGGCGGGCTCCTACATTACAAGGAGCCCGCCTAGCGAACGATTGCGATCTACATTAAGTCCATCAAAATCGGCAACACAAGTCGCTTAAAAATACTTAACGCAATCACCCCAACTATTACAACAACAAGTGTCAGCAAGTCCCACTCATTCAACACAAGCCCCAATGCGAGCGCAGCGGCAGGAGGGTGCTCAGTCTTCGTGACTACCATCACAAACATAGCAAGACCAGTCGCGATCGCGCCAAAAATAATCATGACAGTGTGGGTAACGACTATATCGGAAAAATGCAATGAAGCATTCAGCGTGCTTATGGAACTGCCAACAAGAATGCCGACAAGATAACCGCCAATCATGTACCTCGGGTCCGACTGCAGTGATCTGGGAACGGCGAATGCGATGAATGTGCTGGCACCGAGTGCGGCAATCAGTACTGTCTGCGTCACCGTATCCAGAATCAGTAGTAGCACGAGTACGACGATACTGGCCATTGCAGATTGCAGCAGATATCGGTTGAAGTTTTCTCTGTGCAGTCTGTCCTGCAGACCCGGTATTCTGATTAGCGCCTGCATTGTCTATCTACTCCCGAACTTGTGGTTAACAGTGGCAATGTATCGGCGTAGCGATCGTCGCGTCATGATGTTTGGCGTTGTTGTATATCCTTTGAAAGGCTGGCGCCCCGATAAAACAAATAGAGGCCGGTGATTTGCACAATATGATAGAGATCGTTGTGATCGAAATGCGTATGCAAATCGAATCCACTGCGCTGAATACCAGCGCTCAGGAATGAAACTGCAACACCCAAAAGTATCCACTTCGCACTTTCCGCTCTGTATCTAAAAAGCGCCGCTACTTGAAGAGCGCTGATTATTATGAATGTGGAAACATTGTTGAGAACGGCGTAGAGAAACTCATCGTGATCGAGCATCCACCATACATACACCATCAAGGCCACAACGCTGTAGGCGTATAGCCACATTCTCCACTGACGATTTGCTACCGTTCCACTCACAGTAGCAACGAGCGCAAAGAGCATCGCGAGACCAACACAGTAGAGAGCGCCCTTCCAGAGCAGCGCTGACCATTCCGCTCCAAGTTGAGCAGCGAAACCGTGATCGGTACCACCAAATAGCGCGCCCAGGCCGATAAAGATAAATGCGATACCCCAGCCGCTTCGACTCAGTTGGATTCTGCTTGCCAGGGGAACCAGTAGCAGCGCCGCGAGCCAGAAAGCTGCCACCGTAATCATGTAGTCGGTGGCCATGGTCATTGGCTCGGTAATCGTTACGCCGAAGAGATCTATTTGTGGCATCGCGACCCGGCCAGCACTGCTAAGCGGTTACAAGACCGATCAGGCAGCTAGATTCGAGTAAAAAATACCAAGAATCGCCAATGGCACAATGTAACGAATCAGGAAGCGCCAGGTTTTGAACAGCAGGCCATCTTTCAGGCCGAGCCCGTTCATGGTCATATCCTTAGTGAGCCACCAACCCAGAAAGAGTGCATATAACATGCCACCGATAGGCATCAGGATGCTCGTTATTGAATAGTCGATAAGATCAAATACCGTCTTATCAGCGAACGTCTCCAGGAAACCGAGTGGATACACATCTTCCAGATAGTTGAAGGAAAATACCGTTAGAAATCCGAAAACGAATATAGCCGAGCCGAGCATTATTGCCATTTTTGGACGGCTGCTACCTTTAACTTCTTCGAGTCGACAAACTGTAACTTCCAGCATGGATAAGGATGACGTCAATGCTGCCAAAAAGATCAGAATGAAAAATAAGGTGCCAATAAACACGCCACCGGTCATGCTCGCAAACGCCGTCGACAAAGTGACGAAAATCAGGCCAGGGCCTTGCGCGGGATCAAGACCGTATGCGAAGACAATTGGAAAAATCATCAGGCCGGCGAGCAGCGCCACGAGCGAGTCACCAATGACAATAATGAAGGACGACTTGACCAGGTCGACGTCATCAGGCAAATACGCGGCATAAGTCAGCAGTGCACCGATGCCGACGTTTACGGAAAAGAACGCTTGTCCGACTGCTGCCAACGTGACCTGTGGTGTTAACTTCGAGAAATCCGGACGGAAAAGGTAATCGACGGCCTGCAAAAACTCGCCCGCAACCATGCCATAGATAACGAGGCCAATCAGCATTACAAACAATGCCGGCATCATGATCACGACAGCCTTTTCGATGCCTGCCTTGACACCCTTGGATACGATGAAAACCGTGCAGGCCATGAAGACAGCATGCCAGGCTATCAAGGTGCCGGGGCTGTGCAGGAATTCATCGAAGGTTGCACCAACCTCTGCCGGCGACATTCCGGTGAATACGCCGGCCATTGTCTTGAAGATGTAGGCCATCGCCCAACCAGCAATAACGCTGAAAAAACTCAAGACCAGAAAAAGGACGAATATTCCGAGCCAGCCAAGCCATGCCCATCGCGGGCTTGAACCGATCTCCAATGCAATACTTTTTAGTGTGGCAGGTGCGCTCATACGCCCATG
>SMVA01089757.1_pt1 | contig 24853 bp, 25 predicted proteins | sample 2456451 | NCBI WGS metagenome assembly SMVA01 (sample SAMN11095933, study PRJNA526329) | marine sediment metagenome | biome: Marine sediment; feature: Surficial sediment; material: Deep marine sediment; isolation source: Hadal surficial sediment | place: Pacific Ocean | collected 2014-05 | depth... | reverse complement strand
GATGAAGAATTGATATGAGAACTGCATCCGTAAACAGAAATACGCTGGAAACACAGATCGATGTCACCGTGAATCTCGATGGCACCGGGGTTAAGAATCTCGCGACAGGCCTGCCGTTTCTTGAGCACATGCTGGATCAGGTTGCCCGTCATGGTTTGATTGATCTAACAATTAAAGCAAGCGGCGATCTTGAAGTTGATGCACACCATACCGTGGAAGACATTGGCATCACGTTTGGACAAGCGATCTATGATGCCGTGGGAGACAAAACCGGGATTCGCCGCTACGGCCATGCATATGTACCGCTTGATGAAGCACTATCAAGGGTAGTGATTGATTTTTCAGGACGGCCAGGACTGGAATACAACGTTAAATTTAATCGCCCGCGAGTGGGAGATTTTGATGTTGATCTTTTTCATGAGTTTTTCCAGGGATTTGTTAATCATGCGAAGGTGACAATGCACATCGATAATTTAAGTGGTGAAAATGGTCATCACCAGATAGAAACGATATTCAAGGCGTTCGGACGAGCGCTGCGCATGGCGGTAGAGATGGACCCGAGAATGCATGATGCCATGCCATCAACCAAGGGGTCACTCTGATTGCAGATCATCCCGGCGATTGATTTTAAAAACGGAAAGGTTGTTAACCTTAAGCAGGGACGACTGGATCAGATGACAACCTATTCTGATGATCCTGTTGCCATGGCTGACCAATGGGTAGCGCAGGGCGCACAGCGATTGCATCTTGTGGACCTGGATGGTGCATTTGAAGGACGACCCGTCAACAGTGAAGCTATCTCCAGAATTGCGAGCAATCACCCGGAACTAACGATTCAAATAGGTGGCGGCGTACGTAATGCAGAGACGATAGAAGCTTATCTTGAAGCAGGGGTTGATTATGCCATTATTGGCACCAGGGCTGTTGATGAACCTGAATTTGTCAGCGAGATGTGTAAGCGATTCCCCGGCCACATCATTGTTGGTCTCGATGGCCTGCATGGCATGGTGGCCAAAAATGGCTGGAAAGAGGTAACAGAAATATCCGTAAAAAGTCTTGCCATGATTTTTCAAGGTGATGGTATTGAAGCTATCGTTTATACGGACATCGGCAAGGACGGCATGATGGGCGGCATTAACCTGCATGCCACCCAAGATCTTGCGGAGTCTGTTTCAGTACCCATTATTGCTTCGGGAGGCGTGACGGATATCCGTGATATTAAGGTATTACTTGAAGCGGATAAGAAAGTTTCAGGTGGTATTATCGGGGTTATAACGGGTCGGGCCATCTATGAGAATACGCTGGATTTGCAGGAAGCGATCACGTTAAGTAGAGAGTACGATAGCTAAGGTGTAAATGCCTGTCACTCTGCTTCTGCATAGACCTGGTCTGTGCGATATGGATCAATAATCTTGCGCAAAGCCACCAGGTTAGATGCCGGAATGATCTTGATCCCTTCATCTGCTAATTGTGGTAGAGCCAGCTCAAGGTATGCCAGTGTTTCCGGGTAGGGGTGCCCGATAGCGATGGCTGTGCCCTTGCTTTTTGCCAATCTGATTAATTTTCGGAACTGTACGTCGATGTCGTAAACGGATATGTCATTGTCCAGGAATATGTCGCGGCTTGACGTTAAGAGATTGTTTCTTCTGGCCACATCAGAGGCAACAGTTCTGGGCGTTGTCCTGGAATCCACAAAGAAGAAATTCAGTTCCCCTATTTCCTTCATCAGCCATTCCATTGGCCGCCGTTCCTGCGTCAATGCGCTGCCCATATGATTATTAATTCCCCGGGCGTGAGGAACGCTCGAGACAGCCCTGAGGATGGTATTTTCGAATTCGGCGCGGCTCAGTGTATTGGTTAAGCCGCCAGGACCCATTGGATTGTCACCCAGATTTTCCATCGGCAGGTGGACCATTACTTCCTTGCCGGAACTGTGGACCACTTCCGCGAGGCGACTCGCGTGCGTGCTGTAGGGCAATATCGAATATGTCAGTGATGCGGGCAGCTCTACCGCCTGAAGCCCCAGGGAATAATTGTAGCCAAGATCATCAATGATGATGGCAATGTAAGAAGCGCCGTCAGCCGGTCTGTGTGAAGCGCCGTCAGATTGCTTATATGAAGAGCCTTCAGCTTGCCTGTACTGCGAGCCTTCAGCTTGCCGGTATAAGGTTTCAACTCGTTTTTGACTAAAACTTTCAGCCTGTTTTTGGATAAAGCCGTCTGCAAGGCAGTAAGGAGCAAAGAGCAGCAGGAAGGCAAAACCTGTCAGCGGGATTCTCATGCGATCATGCGATCATGCGATTTATCGTTACTGCATTATCCCTGTGGCTGTTTATATTGTCTTGCCAGTATATTTAACCCTTTGAGTAGCGTCAGCGCTTCATTAAGCTGGTAGTCCTCGGAGGCCAACTCCATATTTGCTGCGGTTTCTGGCTCGGCATTGCCACCGTTTCCGTTGAGGAGATGTCCTGGTAGATCTTTCTCTTTAACACGCCATGGATTGGACTTCAATTTTGTCACCGTGGATCGGTCGACCCAGATGTCCGGCACGATTCCTTCTGCCTGAATTGAACGACCGTGGGGCGTGAAATATAAAGCGGTGGTGAGTTTGATCGCTTTATCGTTGTTCAGGGGAAGTATGGTTTGTACTGAGCCTTTTCCGAAAGTATTGGTGCCCATGATGACAGCGCGATCATGGTCCTGAAGTGCTCCAGCCACAATTTCTGACGCTGATGCTGTCCCTCCATTAACGAGCACGACGATAGGAACCCCATTGGTTGAGTCAGGGGTTGTTGCATAATACTTGACATCAGCAGTGCTCAAACGGCCGCTGGTGTAGACGATCAAGCCGTCGGCAACGAAAACGTCTGATACTTCCACTGCGGCCTGAAGAACGCCGCCTGGATTATTGCGAAGATCAATGATCAGGCCATTCAAGGTACCTTCTTCCTGAAGTTTTTCTACTGCTTCCTCGACTTCTGACCCCGTTTTACTCTGAAATTGTGCAATCCTCACGTAGCCATAGCCATCTTCAAGCATCCGTTGCCGGACGCTGGCTACCTGGATAATCTCCCGGGTAAGGGTTAATTCCTTGGGCACAGGCTCACCCTCTCGAAGGATGGTAAGCTTAACCTCGCTGCCGGCGTCACCGCGCATTGAATCGATCGCCTCTGTGAGGTTCATTCCCTTAACAGGTATATCATTTAACTGGATGATCAGGTCTCCAGATTCGATTCCTGCTTTGGCTGCCGGTGTGTCATCAATGGGTGAGATGACTTTGATAAATCCGTCTTCCATACCCACTTCCAGACCCAGACCGCCATAATTCCCCGTGGTTGCCTCCTGTAGATCAGAAAATGCAGATCGATCAAGGTAAGCCGAGTGCGGATCCAGCTGCGACAACATTCCCTTGATGGCATTTTCCAGAAGGGTTCGATCATCAATCTCTTCAACATAGGCACTGCTTACGCGGTCAAATGCCTCAGCGAACACGCGGAGTTCATTCAAGGGCAATCTTGGGGGCAAGGTCGGGTCAACTGTGCTCTCTGGATTGTCAGTTGCAAATGCCTGCGTGGAGAGCACTAGTAGTGCCAGGGCAAGCAGATTTAATAAATAACTCATGGATATTCCTCTTTTAACGCGGCGCACTCACGCGGCACGTTCTGATCGGGTGCGACACCACAATTGCGGGTCGGCAGTTTTACCTGCGACCCTGATTTCAAAATACAGCCCGGATCTATTCTGGCCACCGGTATCACCTACCGCTGCGATGGTCTCGCCCGCGGTGACCCATTCACCCGTTTGCCTATATAATACTTGATTGTGCCCATAAAGGCTCATGTATCCTTCTCCATGGTTGATGATCAGCAACAAGCCAAAACCCCTTAGCCAATCAGAGAATACAACTCTTCCGTAGTGCACCGCGTGCACAGGCTCTCCCTCCGGGGCCTCAATCATGACCCCGCTCCATTTCAACCTACCGGCGAATCGGTTGTTGCCATAGCGGTGGCTGATCCGGCCAGCAACGGGTAGTAATAACTGACCCTTAAGGGTTACAAAAGGCGCCAGGTCCTTTGGCCCGGGAAGATTAACGATACCTGCCTGAATGCGTTCAATCAGCTGTTCAAGCTGGTCTCTATCGCCAATCTTCTTATCGAGCGCCTTACCGGTGGTCGATATCTCACGATTCAGCGTGACCAGGATTTTTCTCTTCTCTATTTGGACCCTGATAACCTCCTTCTGTTCAACCTGGAGGCTTTTCCGATTATCTTCGAGAATGAGGTTTTCAGTCTCAATGAGACTGGTAATGTTTCGCAACTGCACGATGGTTTCATTGTAAGACTCAATTTGCCGGGCTCTGGCGCGGTTAAAATAGTCGTAGTAGGTCAGCATCCTTGATATCTTGTTCGGGTCTTCCTGATTTAACAGAACCTTTAAATATTCCTGGTTTCCTATCCGATAGGCTGCACGTATTTGCCGACCAATGTGCTTCTGTTGTTCTGATTTTGCGACTGCAAGTTCTTTTTGTTCGGCTGTTAAACGACTAATTTTGTTCTCGCCCTTCTCCAGGTCAGTTTCAATAGTCTGGATTTTCTTAAGCAGGTCACTAATATTTTTCTCGTTGGTCTCGAGGTTACCTTGGATAGTGGATTTCTCTCCACGAGTCCTGTCCAGCATTGCTTTGAATTTGCTAATTTCGGATTCGAGTGCTTGTAACTTCCGTTCCAATTCTGCCGGATCAGTTGTCTGTTCAGCGGATAAGGACACTGTGGCTGTTATAGACAATCCGAGAAACATTGAGAATAGAAGTGAAGATATGCGCATAATTTACTCGTCGACTTTGCTTACTATTGTTCAGGAATCGGAATAATGAGGGATTCACCTGTCATTTCGGGAGGCTGTGGCAGGTTCATCAGGGTCAGCAGCGACGGCGCAATATCGCTGAGGGTGCCGCCAGCCTCCGCCAGCTTAAGGTCTTTGTCCCCGATATAGACCAGGGGGACCTTCCCGGATGTATGGGCGGTGTGAGCCTGGCCTGTCGAGTGATCTGCCATCTTCTCTACATTACCGTGATCCGCAGTAATCAGGCAGTGCCCATGTACAGATTCGAGAGCCGCAATAACCCTGGCGATGCAGTGATCCAGGCACTCCACAGCTTCAATGGCAGCACCAAGATTTCCTGTATGGCCCACCATGTCGCCGTTGGCATAGTTGCAGATAATCAACTGATATTTTTTTGACTCGATCGCAGTGACGAGTTTGTCCGTTAATTCAGGTGCGCTCATCGAGGGTTGCATGTCGTAGGTGGCGACTTTTGGAGATGGAATGAGCACACGATCTTCGTTTATAAATGGTGCTTCCCTGCCGCCTGAAAAAAAGAAGGTGACGTGAGCGTATTTTTCCGTCTCGGCGATCCGAAGTTGATTCAGGCCCATTTTGCTGACGTATTCACCCAGGCTATTCTCCAGTACGTCTGCTTCGAAAACACAAGGCGTCACAATATCCGTGGCGTAGCGGGTTAAGGTTACAAATTCGCCCAGTTGCGGGCGTGAGCTTGAATCAAAACCCGAAAAGTCAACTTCTGTAAATGCGCGGGTGATCTCTCGTGCCCTGTCGGCCCTGAAATTCATGAAAATGATGGCATCACCTCTGGATATCTGCACCGCTTTGCCATGATGTGTGATTGCGGTGGGCAGAACGAATTCATCACTTTCACCCCTGGAATATGCTGCTTCCAGGGCCGCCGCAGGAGATTCGGCGCTGAATTCCGATTGCCCCTGGTTAATCAGGTGAAACGCCATTTCGACACGTTCCCAACGATTGTCTCGATCCATCGCGTAGTAGCGACCTACTATCGATGCGATGCCACCCTGCCCATTCTGTGGAACATGTTCCGTGATGAAGGCTTCGGTCTCATTTAGCGAATTCAGTGCCGATTTGGGCGGCACATCCCTGCCATCAAGAAACGCATGAACCCATACTTTTCTTACACCCGCGTCAAAAGCCATTTTAACTGCCGCCTTGATATGCGCCTCATGACTGTGCACACCGCCAGGAGAGAGTAGCCCCAATATATGCACAGCCTTACCTGACAGAGCAATAGCCCGGTAGGTGGACATTAGTGTGGGATTGGAATAGAAACTGCTATCTGCTATGGCTTTGTTGATTCGGGTAAAATCCTGGTCAACAACCCTCCCGGCACCAAGGTTCATGTGCCCAACCTCAGAATTGCCCATCTGCCCGTCCGGTAGGCCTACATCGGTACCGGATGCAGAAATAAGGCAGTGAGGCCGATGCTGCCAAAGGTGATCCCATGTGGGAGTTTTAGCCAATGCAATGGCATTGTCTTCAGAGGCCTCGCGATAGCCCCAGCCGTCCAGCAAAATTAGCACATGGGGAGAGATGTTGGTCATGGCATTTCTAGGGAATGAATCAGACATAAGTTTACAGATATCGTGAATTTGAGTGAACAGGCGACACGTTTATTTTTAAGGCATCGCAAAAACTGGCCTGATGGTGCTTATTTCGAGTGACTTTTATTTCTGATGACTTTTATTATTGTGTATACTGCGCGACTGATTTTTATACTCGGAAGTACATCTAGTTGTTTGAACAACTCATCGAGTTTGCCAGTAATCACTTTATCCTGGTGAGCCTATTCCTGGTCCTGATCGTTGCCTTCATGATAAATGAAGGTAAACAGGGTGGTGCTGCTATCAGCCCGTCAAATCTTGTGACACTGGTCAACCGGGAAGGGGCAGTGATTATCGATGTTCGTGACGGTAAAGAGTTTGGTAATGGTCATATTGCCGGTGCGGTCAATGTACCGGCGTCCAGCATCGATTCAAGAATCGGCGATTTACAGGCCTACAAGGAAAAGCCAGTGGTTCTTGTCTGTAAAATGGGCCAGCATGCCGGTGCAGCAGGGCGCAAGCTTAAAGCCCAGGGTTTTGAAAATGTGCGACGCCTCTCCGGTGGTATGGCAGAGTGGACAGCCAGTAACCTGCCAGTTGTGAAATAGTGATTCTTAAGAACCTTTTTAGAGGCACGTTTTTAGAGGCACGTTTTTAGAGACCAGTTCGCCGTGGAATCCGATACTGAGGTAAGTAGATTGAACGATGACCATCAACCCCTAACGCAACAGGCACGAGCAGTGTCCGATACTCAATCCTCTTCCTTAAGCGGCAACGGCGTAACGACGGGCTTGCAGAAGAGGCCTGAAATCACCATGTACACCACCCGGTATTGTCCCTACTGCGTGCGCGCCAGAGTTCTGCTGGAAGGAAAAGGGGTTGCCTTTGAGGACATCGCTGTCGATGGAAATTCGGCTTTGCGTCAGGAAATGGTGGAAAAATCGATGTGTTATACCGTGCCACAAATTTGGATTGGAGACCAGCACATAGGCGGCTGTGATGAATTGTATCAACTGGAGCGCCAGGGTGAACTTGACGCTCTTCTATCGGAATTGACTAATGAGTGAACAACAAGGTACGGACGACAAGCAGGTGAATACCCAGTTTTCAATACAGAGAATCTACCTGAAGGACTCCTCATTTGAATCACCTGACTCACCGCAAAGTTTTCGCGCGGAATGGAAGCCGACAATTAATCTCGAATTGAACAGCAGGCATTCCAAACTAGAAGATAAGTTATGGGAAGTCATATTGAACCTGACGATTACGACCAAGTCTGAGCAGGATGAAGTCCTGTACCTGGTTGAAGTTCAGCAAGCGGGTATTTTTCGTATTGATGGGCTGGATGCGGAAGTACTGGCCCGCACCCTGGGCGGTTTCTGCCCAGGTGTGCTTTTTCCCTATGCCAGGGAGGTGGTTGATGGGCTGGTGGTAAAGGGTAGCTTTCCGGCATTAATGCTCGCGCCAGTGAACTTTGATGCCATTTATGAACAGTCAAAACTCGAGCAGGCCAGGCAGGAAAATAAAATCCAGTAATTCAACGGTGAATCGATCACATTTTGATTCCGCTGCCCGTGTAATCGAACTGTCTCCAGGCCTCATAGACCACTACTGCCACGGCATTTGACAAATTCAGGCTTCTGCTATTGGCAAGCATTGGAATTCTAATTTTCTGTTCCGGTGGGAGATTGTCCAGAATCTTGCCTGGTAATCCCCTGGTTTCTGGCCCGAACAGGATCAGGTCATCATCTTCATATTTGACGTCGGAGACTGTCACGCCGCCCTTTGTCGTCACTGCCAGTACCCTGCCCGGGTTCAGTACTCTGGTCATCTCTTCTATCGATTTGTGGGTGGTAACCCGCGCGTATTCCCTGTAGTCAAGACCCGCACGCCTGAGTTGTCTGTCATCCAGGTCGAAGCCGAGAGGTTCAATGAGGTGGAGGCGTGCGCCAGTGTTGGCACATAAACGCATGATGTTGCCTGTATTGGGCGGTATTTCGGGTTCGAAGAGTGCTATGTCAAACATACTGGGCCGGTCGATGGTCTGCTCTACAGTTTAGCAGGTGAAGAGTCTCAAAATGGCTCCTAAATAGACATGATCTGACGGTATTTGTCATCTAACCCGGCCGCAAAAATAACGATGTAGTTGATTAAGACAGAATTCTATTTGCTTGTTTTATAAGGTTATTCTTCATTCCGTTAATAGTTGGCACGAACATTGTATTAGATTGCCAGGGTAAGAAAATATTAGTCAATGGGGTTAGGTGGAAGGAGAAAATTATGAACGAACTAAACAAAATTATGACAGGCATGGCCTTCGGCGCATCGGCGACCATGACAATCCTGGTAGAGCCGATTTAAACAGAACTCCCAAGCGTGGTACCCAAGGGCTCGAGAGAGCCCTTTTTATTACTTTTTCAAAAATGCCGTTCGGCGCTAGAAAGCAACAGTTTTGGTCACCGGCCAGTAAAAAAACATCACTGCGAGACCTGTCGCTAGTTTCAGATAGCTTTTCATTAATTAAAACTCGATGTTCAACGAACCCTATTGGTGGCCTGTTATCAAAAGCGTTATCACGCCGGAGTGCAAGCACCTTATCGCCGCTAAAGTTACCAGGTTTTAGCCCAATGAGTCTGTTTTCGCGGCCCTGCTTTGCCCGGGTTGCACTGTCATAATTTTTCTGACGTAAGACTATTGTCTATGCCAAGTTCGCTGATTTTCCTGCTTAAGGTATTGCGTCCCCAGCCCAATAGAACGGAAGCGTCACGCTTGCGGCCACCCGTCTGCTCTAGTGCGCATTCAATCATAATTCTCTCAAATCGAGGCAATGCTTCTTCCAACAGCCCGGCTTCCCCGGTTTTCATCTGGGACAACTTGTGAGAGGACCAGTTTCGCAGGTTTTTTTCCCAGCTCTCGTTAGCATTTGGGGTAATTCTTTGTCCAAGAAGTTCTGGTGGAAGATCTTCAATGTGAATTTCACGGCCAGTCGCCATCACCGTGATCCATCGACAGAAATTTTCTAACTGCCGAACATTGCCGGGCCAGGGTAAATCACAAATGTAGTCAAGTGTTTCGGGTAGAAGTTGCTTGGGTTCTTCCTCCATCTCGGTGGCAGCTTCACTTAAAAAATGCCTGGCCAGTAAGGGGATATCATCACGGCGCTCTGATAGTCTGGGGATGTGAATGCGGATCACATTCAATCGATGATAGAGGTCTTCACGAAATTTGTTCCTGGTGACCAGATTTTCCAGGTCCTGGTGGGTGGCGGCGATAATTCTGACATCTGTTACCAGGGCGTCATGACCGCCAACACGATAAAATTCACCATCTGAAAGTACGCGCAGCAACCTGGTTTGGGTTTCCGGCGGCATGTCGCCGATTTCGTCCAGGAACAGGGTTCCACCATTAGCCTGCTCGAATCGCCCTCGCCTGAGTTGATTCGCGCCCGTGAATGCGCCTTTTTCGTGACCGAAAAGTTCAGATTCGATGAGGTCATGGGGAATCGCCGCCATATTTAATGCAACGAAGGGTTTTGTCGAGCGTGGGCTATGGCGATGTAATGCCAGGGCGACCAGTTCCTTACCCGTGCCTGACTGCCCGTTGATGAGTACAGAAACATTTGATTTTGATAGCCGGCCGATAGCGCGAAAGACTTCCTGCATGGCAGCCGCTTTGCCAATAATCTCTGTTTCGGCGGGCTGTTCATCTACGCTGCCTGTTTTCTGACTATCTTTTTGGTGAAGTAGCGCTCGTTTCACAATGGCGACGGCTTCATGAATTTCAAATGGCTTGGGCATGTACTCAAATGCACCACCCTGAATGGAAGATACGGCGCTATCGAGGTCAGAATGTGCAGTCATGATAATAACGGGAATATCAGGGTGATCTGCTTTGATCTGTGCCATCAGGGCAAGCCCGTCCATGCCCGGCATGCTGATGTCGCTAACAATAGCGTTGGGGGCTGCAGTCCTGAGCTCTGACAGCAATGAATCACCATCCTCGAAACAGGTCACGCTCAATCCTTCCTTTGACAGCGCCTTTTCCAGCACCCACAGAATCGATCGTTCGTCGTCGACCACCCACACACTATTTTCGGACATTAGGAATTGTTCTCCAGAGGGATGATGATGGTGAATCGCGTACAGCCTGGTTCACTGTCGAATTCAATGATGCCATGATGCTGGTGGATGATTGAGTGGGCAACAGAAAGACCCAGCCCGGTTCCACCCGGCCTGCCGCTGATCATCGGATAAAACAAATACTCCTTCAACGATTCAGGAATACCTGGTCCGTTATCGATAATGTCAATCCTGAGTACGTTTCGGTGCCGGGTGGATGCGATGGTAAATTGTCTCTCGGTTCTCGTAACAATCCTGATTTCTGCATCTGGCGTCCCCTCGAGACCTTGCATGGCATTGCGCGTAACATTGAGGATCGCCTGCAGCATCATCTCGGTGTCCATGTTGATCTCAGGGATGCTCGGGTCATAGTCGCGAATAAATTTCAATGGCGGGTCTGCTTCCAGTTCGATCAATTTACGAACTCTTTCGAGAACTTCATGCACGTTGGCCAGGTGGAATTTGGGAACGGCACGGGGTCCGAGGAGCCGATCTACCAGCGCGGTCAGGCGATCAGTTTCCTGAATTATGATGGTGGTGTACTCCTCGAGATCGGGGTCCAGCAATTCGGCCTGGAGTAATTGTGCCGATCCTCGAATACCGCCCAGGGGATTCTTAATTTCATGGGCCAGCCCGCGAATCATCGTTCGGGTAATTTCCTGATGCTCCTGCAGTACAGCATCTCTATCGATTCTGAGATAGCGGTCCATTGGGTATAATTCAACGAGAAGCCGCGGCCAGTTGGCTTCCGATGAAGGAGAAACGGTGAAATCCACTGTTATTTGCGATCCGGACGTGAGATGAATTTGCGCTCTGCGTTGGGTGTATTGTTGTCCTGTCTGTAATGTGTCGTAAAGGATTGCTTGCACGGACCCGGCAGCAGGGATCAACTCGGCAAAAGTGTGGCCGAGGGCGCGTTTGGAAGACAGTTCCAACAGGCTTTCTGCGGCGGGATTGATGAAGCAAAGGCGCAATTCATGGTCCAGGGAGAGAATCGCCGTATTAAGATCATTGAGGATATTGTCATTCATTCTTGCACCAGTTCCGGGCGCTCATGGGGATAAAGCAAGCTGGAGATAAGTTCAGATAACCAGATTGCAAGAAATGCGCCAGCTATCGAATGGCTAAGACCCGCTCTGTGTGGCGATGGGGTTATCTATTCTACCTCGAGGTGAGGAGAAATGCACCATTGTGGTGCAAGCTAGCTAATGGCTGGCTCGCGGCGGGGCTCGTCGAAGAACGCTCACGGATGTAACAGGACCGGCTTGCAATTTCGAGTTATCGGCGGCCCGGATTACCTGTAGATAAAATTCATGGGTCCCGCGATCTACATTTTCCAGCTGGACGGAACCTGTCCCTTTTACGTTGCTGTGTTTTACGCCGTCCATAATAAGCGCCACACTATGGCCGGTCTGTACGCCTGGTTTTATTACAAAGAAGAGTTCCAGGTTGCCCGCGTTGTCACGTATCGCCTCCTGGTTTCCTGGGGCAGCGACGGTAAGTGTTTTATATTTGAATTCAACCGCCTCTTCCGACGGAACGGAAAATGTGGCCTTGTCATAGTCCTTAATGAACTCTCCAGGATCGTAAGTCGTGGGTTGACGTAATTTTACTACCTCTGACGTTTCAGATTTCTGATCTGAGAAAACCGGATTGCCCGCTTCATCCTCCGTTACGTAGATTGGGGCGGCGATCGCTGATGCGGCGGCGAACAAGAGACAGATGGTAATCAGGAATCGATTCATGTGAACGCTAGAAGTGGCTGCTGGACTATTTAAGGAATTTATAGTGTACATAAAAAAGCCCCTCGAGATAAAGGGGCTTGGTCAGAGATGGACCGAAGGTCAGTCTTTTAGACGCCGTAGTGTTAGACGCTGTAGTACATTTGAAATTCTATTGGATGGGTTGTCGAGTTAAGCAGTTCAATTTCCTCGCGCTTTAGCGCCATGTAACCATCAATCATGCTATCCGTGAAAACATCACCTTGAGTCAGAAACGCACGATCAGCATTAAGGGCGTCCAGTGACATCTCAAAGGAAGAGCTAACGGTTGGCAAATCCTTGAGTTCTTCGGCCGGCATATCATAGAGATCCTTGTCCAGTGGTCCGACGGGTTCAATCTTGTTCTTGATGCCGTCCAACCCGGCCATCATCATCGATGCGAACATGAGGTAGGGGTTGGCGCTCGGATCACCAAACCTGACTTCAATACGAACGCCATTGGGGCTGCCGCCTTGTACATAGGGGATCCTGATCCCGGCAGAGCGATTTTTTGCAGAGTAAACAAGCATTAAAGGTGCCTCGAATCCCGGGACCAGCCGCTTGTAGCTATTGGTGCTCGCATTGGCAAAAGCATTGAGTGCCCTTGCGTGTTTGATGATGCCACCGGTGTACCAGAGTGCTTCCTGGGACAAGTTGCCATATCCGTCGCCAGCAAAAAGGTTAGTACCATCCTTCCAGAGCGATTGATGGACGTGCATGCCGTTTCCGTTATCTCCAACCAGGGGTTTTGGCATAAAAGTGGCTGTCTTGCCATAAGCGTGGGCAACGTTATGTACGCAATACTTGTAGATCTGTACCTCATCCGCCTTTTTTACCAGCGTGGTAAAGCGGGTGCCGATCTCAGCCTGACCGGCCGTACCAACCTCATGGTGATGCAACTCAACATCGAGACCCATGGATTCCATTGCCGCACACATGGAATTTCTGACATCAAGAAATGAATCAACAGGAGGGACTGGAAAATAACCCCCTTTGATGCCCGGCCTGTGCCCCATATTGCCACCCTCAAAATGCGCATCGCTCATCCATGCGGCCTCTTCAGATTCGATCTCATACATCGCGCCGGACATGTTGGCCTTGTATCTGACGCTATCAAAGATAAAGAACTCTGGTTCCGGGCCGAAGTAGGCTGTATCCCCGATTCCTGTGGAACTCAGGTAGGTTTCTGCGCGTTTGGCCAGTGCCCGGGGATCACGTTCGTAACCCTGGAGCGTACTGGGTTCAACGATGTCACAACGGAGGTTTACCGTGGTTTCTTCTGTGAACGGGTCGACAACCGCAGTTTCATCATCAGGCATTAATATCATGTCTGCTTCGTTAATCGCTTTCCAGCCCGCGATGGAGGATCCATCAAACATGGCACCATTCTCGAAGAATTCTTCGTCAATCAACTTTGCGTTATTCGTAACGTGTTGTTCTTTACCGTGTGAATCTGTAAATCGCAGGTCGACCCACTTTGCTTCACTTTCTTTTAATAGGTTCAGAGTCTTCTCTGACATCTTTTCTCCTCCAAATGGATGTTCATTGCGGTTAATGCATATTCAGACAGCAAAGAATATGCCATCGCGGAATAATAATAAACCCTTGTGTCCTGCGGCCTGCAGGCTAGTGTTTTCTCCTTAGGCGCACTAATATGGCGCGTTCAACCATGTCGCGCACTGTAATGGTGCCGTTCACATCACCCGGATCATAATCGTGATTTCGCGGCCCTCGGTTCGGGTCGAAACCACCTCATGACCGTGAATTCGACACCAGCTTGGTATGTCGCTCAGGGCACCCGGGTCAGTGCATGTAACTTCAAGATGATCGCCGGGCTGCAGTTTCTTGATTCTGTCCTGTGTCTTTATGACTGGCATGGGACACAATAGACGACGCGCATCAAGCCTGGATTCAGACATGCCAGGCACTTACGATATCGTCGGGTGCCAGCGGTCTGACGTTGAGTTCTCTTAAACTGCCATCTTGCAACCTGACTTCTACCTGGACCTGGTCTGCATCCCGGCCCTGGCTGTAGCGCGCCACAATGGATGCAGCAAGTTCAATATCCTTATCACCCGGGGCACCATCAATAAGCGCGATCGGACCATTGTGTGATTTGGTCTCCAGACTGATATATTCATTGCGATAACCGGAGAGATAGTGATTCTCACCTTCTTCCCTGCTGACAATGATTTTGTAGTGGGATGCCGGGCGAAGATGGCGCCCCACTTTTAACAGCATGATGTCATCTAGCTCATAATCCCTCTCGCCGCGGGATTGCCAGAGATCAACCAGCTTATTGGAATAGGACTTGTCCGTCAGAAAGCAACAGCCACCGGCCGGTTGGGCGTATTCTGAAAAACCAAACGACTCGGCCAGGGCCATTTGCGGCTTTCGGTTGCGACCATGAAAATCATACATGGCTTCCCTGTCCACCCAGCCCTCTCGCTCGGGTAGCGTCGGTGGCAGGTTTTTCGCGCACAAGGGCCGTAGCAGCCGATCGTCAGCCCCGGATTCCCTGGCGATAATGGGCATCGTCTCCCGTCTCTGTGACATGGGCCTTTGGCCAATGACCTCACCAGTGATAATGAAGTCGAACTGGTTTTCTTCCATCCAGGCCCAGGCCTGCGCCTTGTTTACCATGAATATTTTGCAATCCAGGCAGGGATTCATGTTCTGTCCGTAGCCATGAACAGGATTGAGCAGCACGTCTTTGTACTCCTCAATGACATCGATAATGTGCAGCTTGATACCCAGTTGCTCTGCTACCCAGAGTGCATTGTTACGCTTGCCTTTCTTCTTGTCCCTGTCTCTTATCGCATGGGTATGCCCTTCTACGCAGAAACCTGTGTAAAAATTGATCCCTTCTACATGGACGCCCTGATCAAGAACGACCCTGGTTGCAAGCATGGAGTCCAGCCCGCCGGATATCAGGGAGACGGCTTTTCTCTTCGTATTACTCATTTATATTCTACTCATTGTAGGCCGTGGTTATTGACCTTGCATTGTTTTCCTGGGCGTTAAAAAATGGGTGCCCTTTGCCTTCCTAAAACTTAAGATTGGGTTTCAATCTGACGAGTCACGGTCAGTAATTGGCGACATTATAACGACTTCCTGCCCGGAAACGCCGATTCCGAACTGACACTGAGAATTTCGGTAGTCGCTGCAAGAAAACACCACCTGAAGCTTCGCTTGGACAGCCCTGATATCGGCATGTTCAGAATAATCACTAAAAAAAGTCGCGGTCTTACCCATTGGGCAGATTCCGCGAAGCTGGTCGATTGTGGAAGTTATACTACCGTTATGTATAATGCGCGTCCTCCAGGTACCTCAATCATTCCCATGAAACCAAAAATCCGCAATATCGCGATCATTGCCCATGTTGATCACGGTAAAACCACACTCATTGATAAGTTGCTGTCACAGGCAGGTGCCTTGCAAAGAGGCGAGGCTGATGGCGAACGCCTGATGGATTCCAGCGATCTGGAAAAAGAACGAGGCATCACCATCCTCGCCAAAAACACGACACTGGAGTGGAACGGATACCGTATCAATATTGTTGATACGCCTGGTCATGCGGACTTTGGTGGTGAGGTAGAACGAATTTTATCCATGGTAGATTCTGTTTTACTGCTGGTCGATGCGGTCGAAGGACCCATGCCGCAGACCCGTTTTGTTACGCGAAAGGCTTTTGAGAATGGGCTTAATCCAATTCTGATGGTCAACAAGATTGATCGGGATGGCGCCAGGCCAGACTGGGTTGTTGATGAAGTATTCGAACTGTTTGACAATCTCGGTGCCACTGATGAGCAGTTGGACTTCCCGGTTATATATGGTTCCGCCCTCGAAGGAACAGCGGGCCTGTTGCCGGATAAAATAGAAAGTGATATGACCTGCCTTCTGCAAACGATTATCGACAAGGTCCCTGCACCGGAAGTTGATGTCGAAGGTCCCTTGCAGATGCAGATCAGTGCCCTGGACTACAACAGTTATGTCGGTGTGATCGGACTGGGAAGAATCGCGCGGGGAGTTGTTTCCTCCGGTAGCCAGGTTATCGTGGTTGACGGGAACGGCCAGCAACGCAAGGCACGCATCCTTCAGGTAATGGGTTACAAAGGACTCGAACGTGTTGAGATCAATGAAGCCGCTGCAGGTGATGTGGTCAGTATTTCGGGTATAGAGGGTCTACAGATATCTGATACGGTTTGCGCACCTGGACATGCAGACGCACTGCCGCAATTACAGGTTGATGAGCCGACGATTTCCATGACCTTCCAGGTGAATAATTCTCCTTTTGCCGGGCAGGATGGAAAATTCGTCACCAGTCGAAATATCAGGGAAAGACTGGAACGAGAGCTGCTCCACAATGTTGCCCTGCGCGTGGAGGCCACCGACAGTGCCGATAAATTTAAGGTCTCCGGGCGTGGCGAATTGCATCTTAGTGTCTTAATTGAAACGATGCGACGAGAAGGTTATGAACTCGGTATTTCACGACCCGAAGTCATCTTCAGGGAAGTCGATGGCGTACTCCAGGAGCCATTTGAAAATTTGTTACTCGATGTTGAGCAGGTGCACCAGGGTGCTGTGATGGAAGCTCTCGGTACAAGAAAGGCGAGTCTTTCCAATATGATGCCTGACAGCAAAGGCCGGGTTCGATTGGAGTTTACGATTCCCACCCGCTCTTTGATTGGTTTAAGGTCTGAATTTATGACCATGACCTCCGGTACCGGGATTGTGACGAGCGTTTTTTCGCACTATGGTGAGGTTGTCAGCCATGAAATACACAAACGCAGTAATGGCGTGCTGGTGTCGATGGCAAGTGGTAAGAGCCTGGGTTTTGCTCTGTTTAACCTGCAAGCCAGGGGGCGCCTGTTCATTAATCCGAACACTGAAATATACGAGGGAATGGTCGTCGGACTGCATAAAAGAGGAAACGACCTGGTCGTAAATCCGCTGAAGGGAAAACAACTGACCAATGTCAGGGCATCGGGGACGGATGAGAATATTGTTCTCTCTCCTCCTGTAAAACATACCCTGGAACAGGCTATCGAATTTATTGGTGAGGACGAATTGGTGGAAGTGACTCCCCTCCATATAAGAATTCGCAAAAAGTTACTGACTGAAAATGAACGTAAACGTGCCGAACGAACCAGGGTCGCGTGAGGATTGTTTTTATTGAAGAGCCTTCAGCGGGTCTTTTGAAGAGCCTTCGGCGGCTATTTTTGATCAGCTGGGATTAAGATCAGGGGATTAGTGATGTTACCGTTGTATCCGGAAATTAAGCCATACGCGCGTCACAAGTTAAAAGTTGATGACACCCATGAAATTTATGTGGATGAGAGCGGTACTATAAATGGTATCCCTGTTCTATTTGTGCATGCGGGGCCTGGTTCAGGTTGTGAGTTTGACAGCCGCTGCTTCTTTAATCCGGAAAAGTACCGAATCATTCTCTTTGATCAGCGCGGCTCTGGACGGTCTACCCCGCACGGCGAACTGAAAAACAACCGTACCCCTGATCTTGTGGCAGACATGGAGAAGATCAGGGAATACCTCGGTGTTGAAAAGTGGGTCTTGTTCGGTGGAGGCTGGGGTTCGACATTAAGTCTTGTTTACGCGGAAACCTACCCACAGAGAACATTGGGGCTTGTTCTTCGCGGTGTCTTTCTCGGTCGTAAGAAAGATGTTGACTGGTTTTACCAGGAAGGTGCCAGTCAGTTCTTTCCTGATCACTGGGAGGACTTTGTAGCGCCTATTCCAGAACAAGAACGTGCCAACTTCCCGGCTGCCTACTATCATATGATGACGGGCGCCAATGAACTGGCGCGCATGGGCGCTGCTAAAACCTGGTCGAGCTGGGAAGCGCATTGTGCAACCCTGCACCCCAACCAGCGGCTGATCAAGCACTTTTCAGATACACATCGAGCCCTCGCCCGATGCAAGATTGGCAGTTATTACTACTCCAACGACTGTTTTCTTGATGATGGCCAGGTCATTTCTTCCGCCGGGGCTTTAAGAGAGATCCCTGGCATCATTGTCCATGGTCGGTTCGACATGGTGTGCCCGCTTGAGAATGCGCATTCATTACACAGGGCATGGCCGAATTCCCAGTTGTACATTGTTCGTGAAGCAGGACACTCAGCCACAGAGCCGGTATTGATTGATGCGCTGATAAGGGCGACCCGAGACATGTCACTTCGCTTTGAGGATGAATTCGGCGTTTAACGTCGATTGCCAACTCACCCGGGATGTCCGGGTGATGGTTGAAATCGGATCAAGGTTAGTTCGAGGTTTTATTCATTGCCGAATTGCTAAGGAGAGTCAGGTTTGCTCGGTTTAATTCAAAGGGTGAGTGAAGCGAAGGTGATCGTTTCCGGGAAGGTTACGGGGCAGATAAACAGGGGAATTTTGCTGCTGCTCGGCGTTCAGAAAAATGATACAGAAGCGAATATGACCAGATTGCTGCACAAGGTCATTCACTACCGGGTATTTCCGGATGAGAAAGGGCACATGAACTTAAACCTTCAGGATATTACTGGAGAGTTGCTGGTCGTACCCCAGTTTACGATTGCAGCAGACACCAAAAAAGGGCTGAGACCGTCCTTCTCGTCTGCGGCAAAGCCTGGTGAAGCAGAGTTTTTATACGACGAATTCGTGCGTGAGGCTGGTAAATTGTGCCCGACCCGGACTGGCGTATTTGGCGCAGATATGAAAGTGAGCCTTATCAATGACGGCCCTGTTACTTTCATGTTGAATTGTTAACCTTCAAACCCATGATAAGCGTTTAGATGAACATATCACTCCTGATCAAAGTGGTTATCTCAACGTCTTTGCTGGGATGGTTTCTGTCGCAATGTGACATTTTGGCGATGCGTTCTGTATCATCTTAAGTGTACCGGGGCGTTTCCCATCAAGCGGAAACTGGTGAGGTGTACCAATGGTATTGATCGTCGCGAGTCCCGCAATCAGCAAGCTGTTCATATAATGGTATTGACGGTTTGTTTCACGTTGTCCGGGGTCTTTTATGGTTTGGTAGAATCTTCAGGAGCTCGAGACTATTCGCTGCTCTGCTCCGCTCGATTGACGATAAGCTGCGAAAACAGGATCCCAAATTCGTATAAAAGATACATTGGCAGTGCCAGAAGAACCTGTGAGATCACATCCGGTGGTGTCAAAAACATACCTAATACAAAACAACCAACGATCACGTAGGGGCGCTTGCGCTTCAGGTTTGGCACGGTGGTAGCGCCTGTCCATACCAGCAAAATCGTCGCGATTGGTATTTCAAAGGCCAGGCCAAATGCGAAAAAAAGTTTTAACACAAAATCCAGGTAGCGGTTGATGTCCGTCATTATGGTAACGCCTTCGGGCGCAACGCTGGTAAAAAACCCGAAGATCAGGGGAAATACTATATAAAACGCAAAGGCGATGCCTGCGTAAAACAGAATGATGCTTGAGGTGAGTAGTGGCAAGGCTATTTTCTTTTCACCTGAATATAATCCCGGTGCAACAAAGCTCCAGATCTGGTGCAGGATGTATGGCATTGCAATAAATATGGATAACACCAGGGTTAATTTGAATGGTGTCAGAAAGGGTGAAGCCACCTCCGTTGCGATCATCGTCGTACCTTCCGGAAGAAATACGCGCAGTGGGCCAGAGATGTAGGTGTAGATGTCGTTGGCAAAATAGAAGAGCGGCAGAAAGATAATCAGGACTGAGAAAATGCCGTGCAATATCCGGGTCCGGAGTTCAATCAGGTGCTCGATTAGTGGCTGTCCCTGGTCAGACTCGGCGGAAATGGTATCGGCTGGTTCGCTTTTGCCTGTCATTCCTGTTTTTGCAATGGTTTAGTTTCTATGGATTCGCTGGAGGATTCGTCGGTCGCTTCAACTGACAATTTAGCAGGTGTGGCTTTGATCTCAGATAATGAAGAATCAACTTGATTGATCGCCCCGGCTACATCGTCTTTCACGTCCTCAAGGGTTTTCCTGGATTTCTCTATGTCCTGCATAATTGATTCGTTGTAGAGTTGCGCCTTGATTTCATCTGCACCGATCTCGTTTTCGATTTCCTGTTTGATTTTGGAAAAGCTGCGGCGAAACCTTCCTATCCACAAAGTTATCGTGCGGATCGTTTCGGGCAATTTTTCTGGTCCGATGACCAGCAGTGCCACGATGCTTATAAGCAGTAATTCAGGGAACCCGATGTCGAACATAAGCTGGCTAGGACTTGCTTTCGCTCTGCTCGGTTTGTTGCAGACTAGGGGATTCTTCTTCGCTGCTATCGGTCACTGACTTGATTTCTTCTTCGTCGCTCACTGCAGTCCTGAAACCTTTGATGGCTGATCCCAGGTCACTTCCCAGGGATTTCAGTTTCGTGGTTCCGAACAGAAGCAGCACGATGACAAGCACTATCACGAGTTCTGTTATTCCAAATGACATATGACTCTCCGTTTACATTTCAGTTATTAATTGTTCCTGGACTGCTTCTCAGCAATACCCGAGGTACCGAATCGATCTTCAAGTTCCGCAAATACGCTGGCGGGATTGATATCAAGGTGGTCCAGCATAACCAGTGTATGGAACCAGAGATCCGCTGTTTCCTTGATGACTTCTGTAACGTCCTTGGAAACAGCCGCATCTTTGGCCGCAATGACAGTTTCTATTGTCTCTTCTCCCATCTTCTCCAGGATTTTGTTAAGACCAGCCTGATGCAGACTCGCTACATAGGAGTCAGATGGGTCGGCATTTCGTCTCTCCTTTAGAACGAGAAAAAGTCTCTCAATTACATCAGACATAATTACAAGGTCCTGGTTCCTGCACGGGGAATACCCATCTTCCTATTTCCGCCGGTAAATCTCATCAGGATCCTTGATTACCGGATCGACGGTTTTCCATTCTCCTGCTTTAAGGACACGGTAAAAACAACTGGTTCGCCCTGTATGGCAGGTTATATGGCCGACCTGTTCAACCTGCAATATTATCACATCGCTGTCACAGTCCAGACGAATCTCGTTAATAAGTTGCTCATGGCCTGATTCTTCTCCCTTTCGCCATAGCCGGTTTCTGGAGCGTGACCAATAGACTGCCTTGCCTGTTTTTATGGTTTCCTGCAGCGCTGCATCGTTCATCCAGGCCAGCATCAGGACGCGATTGTCTCTTGCGTCCTGCGCAATTGCAGGAATGAGGCCTCTGGAATCAAAATTGATCTCCGACAACCAATCTTTTTGTTCGTCTGTCATATCAGCCCTGTCAGCTATGGATGTACATCCAATAAACCCCGAGACTTCCCAGCAAGGAGGTACCCAGGAGTAGTTCATTTCCACTGGCATAACCTGAAAGGGGAACCAGGGTGCTGAATAAAGCCGCGATTAATGCCATTCCGCCAATTTGTTGATATCTGCTGCGCCTGGTTGTTCGTTCGAGTTCTTGTCTTAGATCCTTTAGCGCTTCGGTTTGTAGTTGCGTGCTCTCACCTAATTGCTTTAATTGCATCATCGCCGAAAATGCCAGATCTGGAATCTCAGGCAGTTGCGCGAGCCAGCGCGGCGCATTTTCCCCGATGGTTTTCAGTATGTGCCGGATCCCCACTTGATTGTCCATCCATCGTTCCATGAAAGGCGCGGCAGTTTCCCATAGATCGAGTTCATCGTAGATTTGCCTGCCTAATCCTTCAATATTGAGAAGTGTTTTCTGTAGCAGCACGAGTTGTGGCTGGACTTCCATATTAAACATCCGGGCAGTGTGAAAAAGACTGACCAATACCTTACCGAACGAAATGTCTTTTATTGGCTTCTGGAATATAGGTTCGCAAACACTCCTGATAACGCCTTCGAACTCGCCGATATCGGTGTCGCTCGGTACCCACCCGCTTGCGACATGTAACCTCGCGACCTCATGGTAGTCCTGGTGGAAAAAGGCGAGTAAATTTCTGGCCAGGTAATTAGTGTCCTCGTCCGTTAAGGATCCAATAATGGCGCAATCCAGCGCGATATAGGTTGGGTTTTCCGGGTCCGATATATCAACGAACACGTTCCCCGGGTGCATATCGGCATGGAAGAAATTGTCTTCGAACACCTGGGTAAAGAAGATTTCTACACCCAGGTAAGCCAATTTCTTTAGATTTACGTTGTTGGCTCTTAATGTTTCGATATCGGATACAGTGACACCATAGATCCTCTCCATCACCATCACGTTGCGATTGGAATAGTCCCAGTAGATTTCCGGAACATAGAGTTTCCCGGAATGCTGCCAGTTATCTCTCAGCCTTGATGTGTTGGAAGCCTCTAACTGCAGGTTCAGCTCATTGAGTATGGTGTGCTCGTAATCCCTGACTATTTCAACAGGATGTAAGCGCTTACCTTCTGCCCACAGTTTTTCCACCAGGCCCGCGGCCAGGAACATGACTTTAAGATCTTTTTTGATGGTGATTTCAACGCCAGGCCGAATAACCTTGATCGCGACTTCCTCTCCTGAATGCAAGGTTGCGACATGGACCTGCGCGAGTGAGGCCGAGGCAAGGGGAGTTTCCTCAAAGGTTGCAAACACTTCCGGAATTTTCAGGCCAATATTGTCTTCAATAATTCGCATCGAATCCCGGGAGGAAAAAGGCGGGACCCGATCCTGCAGTTTCTCCAGTTCAGTGGAAAATTCACTACTGAACAGGTCTTTTCGAGTAGACAATATCTGACCGAACTTGATGAATACCGGACCCAGCTCTTCGAGTGCAAGCCGCAGGGATACAGCGGCAGTATTTTTCGGTTTTGGTGCGAGTTTAAGCGGGCCCATCAGTAACCTGGCCCACCATGGAAGTCTGATATCTGCGGGTAGTAACCTGTCCAGCCGATGTCGGGTAAATACTTTGAGAATTTTGATAATTCTGAAGAGGCGCATGGTTACACCCTGGTCCCCTGGTGTATTGCCACCACGCCGTTCAGTAAGTTGTCATACTTGACTGCTGTGAAACCTGCGCCTGTCATCATGCTGGCGAGTTCTTCCTGTGCCGGATGCATCTTGATCGACTCCACCAGGTATTGGTAGCTGTCCTTATCCCCTGTAATCAGTTCACCGACCCTGGGCCAGAGGGTTGAGAAAACTTCGTAAGCCCGTTTGATCCCCGGGTTAACAGGTTGCGAAAACTCAAGAATGATCAATCGTCCGCCCGGCTTCAATACGCGCAGTATTGACTTTAGTGCTTTATCCTTTTTAGTCACATTACGAAGGCCGAATGCGATGGTGACAGCGTTAAAATAACTATCGGGAAACGGTAAGTTCTCTGCATCACCCTGGACGAAATCGACATTGGAGACGATACCCTTGTTGTGCAACCGGTCCCGACCCAGGTTCAGCATTGATGCGTTAATGTCACAGAGTACAACCTGCCCGGTACTGCCCACCAGCGGCGATAACTTCGCTGTAAGATCCCCGGTACCACCGGCAAGGTCCATAATCCTGTCGCCGGGTCTGGCACGAGTAAGTTCAACAGTGAACCGCTTGATCAGCCTGTGGCTACCCAGGGACATCAAATCGTTCATCAGGTCATAACGACGGGCAACAGAATGAAATACACCAGCGACCCGGCCTGCTTTCTCTGCAACCGGAACCGTCTTGAATCCAAAATGTGTCTGATCACGCCCGGACATTCTCACCAATCCACCTGAAGGGGGCAGCCATTTTACACCATTCGGCTAATGACGGTGTAGATTGTAGAAATCCCTCCGTGGGAAGCAAACGGTGAAATCTATGTATTGAAGTTAAGAATCGAGCTTGCCATTTTTCACTGACATGCTACGGATAAATGACAACTTCGGGAGGTGAAACAAGGGGGTTTCGCAGTAGGTGCCAGGGTACCCTTACCTACGCGGCTTACGGCCCTCCGGGCTCCCCTCACTTGGTCGAGAGCCACTACGTGTCTCTCTCCACGCGCTCGGCGTTACGCCCTAAGGCTTCGGCAAGGGTACCCTGGCACCTACTGCTAGTAGCTTCAAGAATGTACTATGTATGGCAGAACTAGCCAAAGTATGCGCCTTGCATTGACGGCAATATAGTGTGTATTGGAGCCAGTTTCGGCCGTGAATCACTCACAAGCATGGAAAAGGTAGGCACATCCCCTTGTCGAGGCCATAAAAGCGAAACACCGAGGGAGTGCTGGAGACTACAGGCTCCAGTGCGACTGAGGGAAGCACGAGGGGGACGCCTAGTCGGCTGTGAGCTTGCGTAGATAAGGGGATGTGCCTACCTTTTTCATGCGGATCGACCAGATACGTCATACTCTTGTGAGAGACTACAGGCTCCAGTGCGACTGGGGGAAACACGAGGGGACGCCTAGTCGGTTGTGAGCCAGCGTAAATAAGGGTAACTATCTACCTTTTTCATGCGAATCGACCAGATATGTCACACTCTTGTGAAGAAACATCCAGTCCCGCGAGTTGGTAGTGTTTGGAGTTTTAAGTGCTTACCGCGATAAAGAGTGCGTCGCGGGTTTTACCGGCTTCTTTTAGTCGGTTCAGATAGTCTTGCCAGTTTGATTCGTGGTTGTCGCCGAGTTCTTTTAAGTACTGCCAGCT
>SMVA01122189.1_pt1 | contig 24855 bp, 21 predicted proteins | sample 2456451 | NCBI WGS metagenome assembly SMVA01 (sample SAMN11095933, study PRJNA526329) | marine sediment metagenome | biome: Marine sediment; feature: Surficial sediment; material: Deep marine sediment; isolation source: Hadal surficial sediment | place: Pacific Ocean | collected 2014-05 | depth... | reverse complement strand
GAGCAGCAAGGCGAAGAGTCCCATCTGTTTCGGGCTACATCGGGCCTGGGAGGAGCGCGACAGGCCATAGAGCGCCAGGGCGGGATAGGTCAACACGAAAAAGACGTGCAGGCTCGGGAGCACAGCGGCGAGCAGGCCACAGAGCCACGCGTCGCGCCAGCGGCCCTCTTCAATCCATCGAATCAGACTGAGCGCCAGACAGAGCAATACGAGTAGGCCGAGCGTATAAGAGCGCGCATCGACGGATTCGCGGAAGACGTTCCAGCTCGATGCAAAGACGACGGCGGCCAGCAATCCGGTTTCGCGATCGCGGGTGAGTCGGCTGCCCAATCGTGCGATCGCCACACACGCGCCAAGCGCCGCAATCAATGAGGGGATGCGCAGCGCGATCTCGCTGAGCCCGAAGATCCGGGTCCAGAACCACATGAAGATGTAGTAGGCGGGTTGTGGCTGGTAGTTCACCGTTCGTTCGAGGGTCTCGGCGAGGCCGTCGCGAATCACCCAATACGTCAATGTCTCGTCGAGCCAGAGAGACGCGGAGAGATGGGGGACCCAAGACACCGCGGCCAGGACCAGAATGATCCCGCTGGCGATCGCGAGATTGACGCCTTGCGAGTCGGATGGGCGGGCGAACGCAGATGGATGGGTCACCCGCACATCCTCGCACCGTGCGATGGCAGTCGCCACTTTGCCGAACTCCTCGGTAGAAATCGCTGACCCGATCGACCCCGGCGCCGAGCTTCGCCTATACTCGTCGCCCTGCCGCTTTGAACTCTTCTGGGATGTCCGCTGTCCGATAGGTTTCCCATGGTTTCGCAAACGCCCACGAGGAGAGTCCGTTGGTAGGCGCCGCCAAAGCCGATTCCGCGATGATCGCCGACCTCGCCGCACGTCGCGACGAGCTTGGAGACACAGCGCCCCGCTTTGACCTCTTCCTTTGCGATTGCTTCGATGCCGACGCGATCCGCAAGACGCTTTCGAGAATCCCGGCCGAGCTCGGCGACTGGTTCGAAGAGGTCATCGTCATGCTCGACCGCCCATTGGGCGCAGCGGGCGATTCCTTCTCCTCGGCGGACAAGCTGCAGCACGAGACTCGATTCGAACTTCGTTTTCACCGCCCGCCGCGTGATTCCGGGTTCGGCGCGGTACGCAAGGCCGCCTTCGAATACGCGCTTCGAAAGCGCTTCGACCAGATCATCCTGATGCGCGGCGATACGACCCATCCGCCCGAAATGCTCCCGCAGCTCATCCAACTCGCACTCGCGGACCCCGCCCGCTTCGTGCTCGCCACGCCTTCCGCAAGACCTTCTTCCTCTCGTCGTCGAGTCTCCCGCCGAATCGGGACCTTCGTGCGCAATCGCATCCTGGGCATGCGTCTGCGTAACGACCATACGAGTTTTCGACTCTATCCCGGCGACGCGCTGGCTCGAGTGCCCTTCCAACTCGACGCCGACGACGCACTCTTCGATTTCGAGATCATCCTTCAATTGCGCGCACTCGGAATCCCGATCCTCGAAGTGTCCTTCGACGAGGCGGGCGACGACGAAGGCCTGGGCCCGGTCGAAGAGGCGCAAGGTGATGCGACCGGAAGCCTACCCGGAGAGCTTCGCGCCTGCGCCGCGGCGATCGGCTACCGCCTCCACCAGATCCATATCACGCGCGACGGTCGATACCTGATCGATCACGGCATCCACTACACCCTGAAACATTCGCACGCGAGTTCCCATGCCCAGATCGTGTCGGCGATCGCCCGGGGCAGTCGGGTCCTCGACCTCGGTTGTTCGAACGGTCTCCTGGCAAGGCCGCTGCGCGAGAAGAACGTCCGCGTGACCGGCGTGGATGCCGGGCCCGGCGAGCGACTCAGCCAAGATCTCGAGGACTATTTCCAGCGCGACCTCGACCTCCCCCTCGAATTGCCGTATGAACGTGTCTTCGACTATGTCGTCTGCGCTGATGTGATCGAACATTTGCAGAACCGCGCACAGCTGCTTCGGGGCGCACGACGCTATTTGAAGCCCGACGGAAGGTTGATCATTTCCACGCCTAATATCGCGCTCTGGTTCTACCGGCTCTCCCTGTTGATCGGCCGTTTCGAATACGGTCCGAGGGGCGTCCTCGACGAAACCCACGTCCATCTCTACACCGGAGCGACCTTTCGGCGTGAAATCGAAAAGGCCGGTTTCACTGTTCTCGAACAGCGGGTCACCTCGCTTCCCTTCGAAATCGTCTTCGAGTCGACGGGACGCAGCCGATTCGTTCGCGGTCTCGAATCCGGATACCACTTCCTGGCCCGGCTATGGCCCTCCCTATTCGCCTACCAGCACATCCTCGAGGCCCAGATCACAACGCTCGACGAGGAGTCGACCGAAGGATCGATTCGAACGACCGAACCCGAACCCGAAGCTTCCGGCACGCAGTCGGACCGGAACGATTCAGACCGTGACTCGAAAGGCTGAGTCCGAGAAGACGGCGCGTCCGGCCGGATTGCGCGCTTCCGCGTCGTTCTTTCCAGAACTCGAATCGCTTCGGGGCTGGGCCATCCTATTGGTCTTCCTGTTTCACGCCGACGGCATCGTCACCGGCAACGATCGCATCGGAACCCTCGTCTCCCCTCTCCTCGCCTTCATCACTGCGGGTCATACCGGCGTCACGCTCTTTTTCGTGCTGAGTGCGTTCCTGCTGGCTCGACCCTTTCTCGAAGAAGGCCGAGGGGGGGCCGCGTCGAGCGCAAGAGTTTCTTTCATCGCCGCGTGCTGCGCATCATGCCGCTCTACGCCGCGGCGATCCTCGCCGCGGTCCTCTTGTCCTACGAAAAACCGAACGCCGTATTCGAAGGCCTGTGGGCGCTCTTCTTCCTGAACTCGTTCACGGGGGCCGTCACCAGCCTCAGCCCCTACAGCTCGGTATGGTGGAGCCTGGCAACGGAAGTCCAGTTCTATCTCGCCCTCCCGCTCTTCGGACTCGCCCTGCGTACCCGCACGGGTCGCCTCCTCGCGCTCGCGATCGTCGTCGCCTGGGCGATGGCCTACGCCATCGTCGCGACGGACGTCGGACTGCTCTCCAATGTCACGCGCTTCCGTCTCAGCCTGTCGATCGCGGGCCGTGCCCCCGCTTTTCTCGCTGGAATCGCCGCCGCTTGGATCGCCATGCGCCACGGCGAGCAGATCCGCCGTGCGATGCACGAGAGCGCCTGGCTCCGAAATGGGGGCTCGGATGTCGCGCTATTCGGCGTCCTCTTCACACTGGGCTTGCTGCTCCAGAAGGTGACGGCGCGCGGCTTCATCCCGGCCGAAATCACCATGCCCGCCTGGCATGTCGCCGAGAGTCTGCTCTGGACGACGGTCCTTCTACTGGTTGTTCTCGCGCCACTGCGAACGCGAAGGCTGATCTCGAATCGCGTGATGGGATTCTTGGGGCTGATCTCCTATTCGATCTATCTGGTTCACGAACCGATCCTCTACCGCGGCCTCGGGCCCTTCGTCTGGCGCGGGGTTCCACTGGATGTCGATCTTCCCCTTCGCGTGCTGGCTTTCCTCGCCGCATTCGCGGTCTGTGTCGCGATCTCCTGCCTGACCTACCGCTTCATCGAACGGCCCTTTTTGGTTCGCAAGGCAAAGATCGAGCGTTGAAGTCGACTGTGAGCCGGTCCATCGGGACGAACCACGAAGCAAGGTCGAGCCGCTTCAGGCGGGCCAGCCCGTTCGGTTGACGAATTGCTCTCCGCGCCAGAGCCTCTGCGAATCCCGACGATGTCCGCGAGCTGGGCGTTCGTGGCGTTCTCGATCGCAGACTCTTTACGAGATCGCTTCGAGTGTGCCTGGCGCAGCATGGCTCGCTCCTCCCTCCTGGTCGCGGCTTGCCAACCTGGCAAGGGGGGGGCCGCCGGACGAATTCCGAGAACCCACAGTCTGTTTGTCTAAGAGATCGTCGGGTCTGGCTCTCGCTGACGAGCGACGTGGCGACATCGAACGAACGTCCCGACGATTACCAGGATCGGCAGCAATACCGACACGGGCCGCTTTGCTATCAGTACTCGAACTCGCGAACCGATCTGCGTGTCGTCTAGACTGAACATATCCGCGGCCCCATGAGAATCCATCCAGTCCACGTGGTAGCCGAATACTCCCACGAACTGAACAGTCACGGACGCGAGGATCAGGAACCAAGCGACACGACGCCCGTTCGCCCCCCAACGGTCGCATACGTATTGATAGGCGAATGCGAAGAGTAGAACCCATACCGGGATCGCTTCGATGAGAAATCGTGGACCGAACGTCCAGCCACCCCACCAGGCGTGCCACTTGGCGTAAACGAGTACGGTTGCAGCCGTCGCGCCAATCCAGGCAGCAACCATTCTCCTTTCGTCGGCTGACTCCGGACTGCCCGCCGCCAATCGAATGAGACCCAATGGAAGGAGTATGAATGCCGGAATGTAGACCAACAGTCCACGCGACGGCGCCACGAGGAGACCCCACAACCCGACATGAAGGGGTGTTGACCATGCACTGGCCTCCTCCAAGTAGCCCCCAGCCAAGAAATTCCCGAAGTAGTGTTGGTTGTATGCGACTAGAAGTCCACCAATCACCGAAACTGTAGCGATCAGCACCACGCTCTCGCGCCAACGCTTGCCAAACAAAAGGCCAAGAACGCTTGCGACTGCAAATAGACCGGTCGTGGGGCGCGAAAGAATCGCCATTCCCAAACAAATCCCGGCGCAGGCAACAGCGACGAGACTGAGATCGTTGCGGTTTCCAAGCAACAAAAAGAGAGACAAAGCCAGGAAAAATGTAGCCGGGCCGTGCGCCCAAAAGCCTTGGCTCGCCGTGCTCCATAGCATTGTTCCGGCGCCAGCCAAAAGCGTCGCCGGAACCGCCGCCGACGGAGCCAATCGGCGAATCATTGCCCAAATCAGCACGATCGTCGCAGCCACGTAGCTCGAAGCGATGAGCTTTCCCAATCGTCGCATACGGGAACGCTTGCTGAGCGGCTCAGCCTGGAATGAAGCGAGTGGAGCGACGAATGGGATGGCTGCCAAAGTGCTACCTGGAGGATATTTCGACACGAGCAACCCATTACGGGTACGAATTGCCGCGGCTCCTTCCAAGGCTCTGGTTACCGGGTACGCACTAACATCGAAGCTTCCGTGTCGAACGATGTTCCAAGCCGCGTATGGCGCCACGTCACAGTCGACCTCTGCGATAGATCTGCCATTGATCGAGTAGAGGGCGAGGAAGCCGACAAATATCCAGATCCAGAGAAGAGAACCGCGCGTCCATCGAAGCGGAGAGTCGATCGTCATCGGGAGAAGACTAGCCATTCCCTCGCTTAGCGTAACCAGTCCGCAAGAGCTGACCTCGATTCCCCTTCCAGAGCGGAGTCGGTACCTGGTCAAGTTCCGCGACCCGTGAACGTCGTCAACAGAGCTGGACCATGGACGGCGCTTATCAAGTGGCAGGTCTTGGCGGATAGAAAATTCGGCGCTTCAGGCTTTGGTGTGGGGCCTTTCCGGCTCAGATCGGGCGGTGCTGGAAGCCAGTGGAACGTCGCAATACAAGATCGAACTCTCTATCGCGCGACGGTTGGGAATGGACGATCCATGGCGGGTGACGGATGTGACGCTCCAGTCGGACGAAGAGAACGCGGTTGTCGTGTTCCGTCGTCGATGGCCTGCATCGGCTCAAGAAAGCCGAAGTCGCACGCTAGGCGAGCGAGTCAGGCCTCTCCGCAATGTCCAGCCGGTTCAGGCGGGTCAGCCCGTTCGGCCGACGAATCGCTAGGGAAATCTGGGAACGCCCGCTCAATCCGGCGCCGCATCCTTTACGCCTAACGTTCAGGCGAGTCTTGACTCTGTCGGTTGGCCCAAAGAGCCGGACGGGACGCACGCCGTTTTCATCCTGCTCGACGGAGGCCTCTACTATGAATGACCCAGATCTGCGCGACCCCGTCACGGCCCTTGGCGCATGGGCCAACTGGTTGGTCTATAGCGCGGCCCCATCCGTGAAGGGCGGGCGGCGAGCCCAACGAGAACGAGGCCAGTCGACCCGGGGTTGACGCAGAGCGACTGAATGACTATTCATTCATCAATGCCCGACCGCCCCCAGAAACGCCCTTCGCCCGAGCAGACGCGCCAGGCGATCCTTCGGGCGGCGCGCGACTTGATGAGCGAGCGCTCCTACGACGCGACCACCGTGCCCGAACTCGCCCGTCGCGCCGGCGTGGCGTCGGGCACGATCTATCTCCATTTCGCCAGCAAACAGGCGCTGGTCAACGTCGTCTATCGCGAGAGCAAGCTCGAAATGCAGCGATTCCTGATCGCTGCGATGGCCGAGGCCCGATCGCCGCGCGAGGGCTTCCGGCTTCTCTGGCGTGGCCTCTTCGAGTTCTTGCGCAAGGAACCCGAAGCGTTTCGATTTCTCGAGCTGCATCGCCATCTCCCCTATCTCGATTCGGCCAGTCAGGAGGTCGCACGGGAGGTCTTCGAGAGCGTGGCGGACTACGTTCGCCTAGCTCAAAAGGAAGGCGCGATTCGTCCAGATTCGCCAGAGCTGCTGATCGCCCTGGCCTTCGGCGCCTTCGTCGGACTCGTCAAAGAAGCCGAGTGCGGCCACGCACCGCTCGATGAACAAAGCATCCGGGTCAGCGAAAACGCGGTTTGGGATTTGCTTTCCAACTCACACGAACCTCGGGAGCGGTAAATAACATGCGTATCTTCATCACTGGAGCCTCTGGATTCATCGGCGGGGCGATCACGCAAGCGATGACCGGCGACCACGAAATCCTGGCGATGTCGCGATCCGACAAGAGCGACCTGCGCGTCCAAGAACTGGGTGCAACGCCCGTGCGGTGTGACCTCACGACGCTCGAGCCGGGCGAAATCCCCGAATGCGATGCGGTCATCCATTGTGCGGCCTACGTCGAAGCCTGGGGCACGCGCGAACTCACCTGGCAGATCAATGTCGAAGGGACGGAACGAACCTTGAATGCGGCACGGGCCGCAGGCGCCAAACGTTTTCTGCACATGAGTACCGAGGCCGTCCTGTGGAAGGGCCAGGATCTGATCGATATCGACGAGGACCACCCCTACCCCGACCGCACGCCCTTTCTCTATTCGGAGACCAAGGCCGAAGCCGAGCGTCTCGTCCTTGCGGCCAACGAAAAGGCCGGCATGGAAACGGTCGCCCTGCGCCCGCGATTCGTCTGGGGCCCGGGCGACCAGACGCTCGCGCCCGAAATCGAAGCCATGGTCGAAAAGGGCGCCTTCCTGTGGATCGACGGCGGACGTGCGCGAACGTCCACCACGCATATCGACAACCTGGTTCACGGGGCGAAGCTCGTCCTCGAACGCGGCGCGGGCGGCGAAGCCTATTTCGTGACCGACGGCGAAGTGCGCAGTTTTCGCGAGTTCCTGCCGGAACTGATGAGCGCCTATGGCGTCGAACTTGGCGAGCGATCGATTCCCTCGGCCATCGCCCTCCCCGCTGCCACGCTGATCGAGGGGATCTGGCGCGCCTTCCGGATCTCGGGCGCGCCTCCGCTCACGCGTCACGCGATTGCTCTCATGTGCTGCGACTGCATCCTTCGGATCAACAAGATCGAAAAAGAATTGGGATACCAGCCCGTCGTTTCCGTCGTCGATGGCCTGCAGCGGCTCAAGGAAATCGAAGCCGCACCCTAGGCGAGCGGGTCAGGCCTCTCCGCAATGTCCAGCCGCTTCAGGCGGGGCAGCCCGTTCGGCCGACGAATCGCTCGCTCGGCCGAATTTTTTCGTATTCCGTGAGGACGGGGGCGAGTTCCTGGGGCTTGCAGGCGTGGACGATGATGCCGTCCGCGCCCGCCTCGAATTGATCGACGAAGCGAGCCGCACATTCTTTGGGCGTTCCGGTCGCGGCCGGCAGCCATTCGTCGGGAATCAATTCTCGGATTTCCTTCAACTGATCGAGTGTCGCTACTTGATCGATGCCACCGGGGATCGATCGAACGATCTCCGACGCGCGGAATCGTTCGAGCACGGCCGGATCCCATTCGTTGATGCCAACCAAGAGCTCGCCGTAGCGAGGAACCTGCAAATAGGTTCCCATGCGGGCCGTCAGGTAGCGAAGCGATCGCTCCTCATCCAGGTCGGGCCCGGTGGCGAGCACCGTCCAGACCTTGATGTCATCGGGGTTGCGGCCCGCATTCTCGGCCCCCTTGCGAATCAACCCGATCGCCCGCGTGACCGCCGCATCCGACATGAAGGTATGCAAAATCACGCCATCGAAGACGCTGCCGACGAATTCGAGACTTCGCCGTCCGAACGCACAGATCAGGATCGGGATGCGTTCGTTGAACCAACTGGCCAGATGGAGATAGGGAAAACGACCGGCGGGTCCGTCGTGGCCGACGACGCGCTCCCCACGCCAGAGCCTCTGCAAGATTCCGACGATGTCCGCGAGCTGGGCGTTCGTGGCGTTCTCGATCCCCATCATCTGGCTTCGAACGCCGATTCCGCGACCCAGGCCCAGGGCGAAGCGCCCCTTCGACAAGCGCTGCATCGTCGAAGCGAAGGTCGCGGTGACCTGAGGGTGGCGAATGAAATGATTCGTGGCACCCGTTCCGATATGGATCTCGCTCGTAATCGCCGCGGCCGCGCCACAACACGTCGGCACATCCTTGACATCGAAACGCTCCGAGATCCAGACACTCCCGAGCCCCAACGCCTCCGCCCCGCGCACCTCGTCGTAGAGTTCAGACGGGTCCATCGTATGGCCGGGCAATGTATAGATGCCGAGTTCGGGAAATTTCATTCGAGAGGACTCCGGTGACCCAACATCAGCTCGCCAGCACTTCGACCGCGATGCCGGTCAGATGCTCCATCCCACTCACCGGGTCGAAACTCCCGGCGCCCGAGGGCGAGAGCCGATTCACGTTCACGCCGGGATGTGCCTGGGCCACCGGCATTCCGGGTGTGCGATCGTTGCCGAAACCGTGCGACATCGCGACAACGCCTTCGCGTAGCCGCACGTCGAAGGCCAGCTCGGCCAACAGCTCGCCGTGCGCATTGCGCACACGCACGGTTTGTCCTTCGTCGAAATCCCGAGCCCGTGCATCGTCGGGATTCATATAGAGCGGATTGTTTCTCGATCCCGCCGCGGTCTTCAGGACCTTCATGTTCTGCAGGGCCGAATTCAACATGTGATGGGTGCGGCGCGTAATCAACTTGAGCTGATTCTCGCCCTCCCCATCGAGCTGCTCGAAGAGACTCTCCGCCCTCGCCATCGTCGACGAGAGCGCGTCCGGACAACAGTCGAAACCCTCGTCGCCGCCCACCCGTTCGAGAAATCCTCCATGGGGCGCCTGCGGAATTTCCACGACACCGCCGGGCGCCTCACGCAGGGCCTCGATCGAATATCCGCCCTCGGCCAATCGACCGTCCCACAAAGCCGTCATGACATCATCGCCGGGAAGATCGAAGAGAGACGGCAATCCCATCTCCTGTTGGATCCGGGACAGGATCCACCAATCCTCCTTGCGCTGATGGGTCGGTGCGACGACCCGATCGGTCCACTGGAGGTAGGGGGCCCGCTGGACGCCCTGAACGAAGAAGTTGAGATCCTCTCGTTCGAACCAATCGGCGGCGGGCAGCACCCAATCCGCCAGCTCGGCCGTGGCATTGCGGTAGAAGTCGATGCTCACGAGCAGCTCGAGCCCGGCGAACGCCTCGCGCATCCGATCCTCCCCGCCGATCGAAAGCAAAGGATTGCCCGCGATGACGAAGAGAGCGCGAATCGGCTTCTCCTCATCACGAATCATGTCCGCGATCAGACTGCCCGGCGGCGTCGAGCCACGCGACGGACGATAGACGCCCCATTTCGTCTCTTCGAGTTCGGGCTCCTCCGCCATTTCCATTCCGGCGAAGGCACGCGAGGCGATGATATTGCCACCGCGTCGATCGAGATTTCCGGTCACGAGGCTCAGCATCTGTGCCAGCCAGTAGGCGAGCGCGCCCTGCTGGCCCATGTTGACGCCGGTCGAGATATGGATCGAAGCCGAAGCCGCGCGACTGAAGTCCCGCGCCACTTCGCGGATCGTCTCGGCGGGAAGACCCACCAGATCGGCGACACGATCGATTGGAAAATTGCGCACGAAATCGCGCAGACGATCCACATTCCGCACGCCACTCAAGGCGGCTTCATCGAAGCCCTCGGTCGACTCGATCTCCGACAGAAGAGCCGCCAGGAAATAGGCGTCGGTATCCGGCCGAATCTGAAGCGTGTCGCCGACGTCGGCGAGATCCTCGATCTCGAGGGGATTGACGAAGCGCACGGTCGCCCCCCGATCTCGCGCGGCGCGAAGGGTCGCGACCGGGTCGGGGGTCGAGAGGAACGACATCTTGCTGATCCGGGGATTCGTTCCCATCAGCAAGACGTAGTCGGAATGGTCGAGGTCGGCGATGGGATGGATCTCGGCCGAGCCGTAGAGAATTTCGCTGATCGCGAATTTGTTCGTGCAGTCCTGGGTGCCCGCAAAGAAGAATCGTTTGATGCCGAGGGTCTGTGCGAAGATGCCGGCACTGACCGCGCCAATCGCATTGAACGCGGACGGATTCCCCATGTAGATCGCGATCGACTCGGGTCCGTGTTCGTCGAGCAGCGCGCGCAATCGCGTCGCGATGTCGCCAATCGCATCGTCCCAGTCGGCAGGCAAGAATCCGCCTGTTGCGTCGCGACGTGCCGGTGCGTTGAGGCGATCCGGATCGCGATGGACCTCCAATGCGAGCAGACCCTTGTGGCAGGCGAAGCCCGCGCTGACCGGATGAGATTTGTCCGGCTTCAATGCGACGATTCGCTGGTCGGCGTCGACGGTCGCCTCGAGTCCACAATTGACCTCGCAGAGACGGCAGAAGGTCTTCTTCTGGGTCGAGGTCTGGGTTTCGGTCATAGGGAGCGCCTCCTCGTGTTCGCAAGCTCGCGCAATCAGTCTAGCCGGAACACGCCGCCGGGAGGCGACTCGTTTTCCGCGCGAAACCGGCTCCGGTTCAGAGATTCACGGGAGGCATCTCGACCTGGAGTTGGGTCAGCCCGCCCGTCACCCCGTACACCTCACCCGTGACGTAACTGGCCGCCGGGGAGACCAGAAAAAGCGCGCACGCGGCGATATCCTCGACCTCGCCAAGCCGAGCCATCGGGGTCTTCGAAAGCATCTGACGTTCGAGTTCCTCGTTCATGAAACCGGCCAGCGCATCGGTCAGGATCGCCCCGACCACGATCCCGTTCACACGAATCTTCGGCGCAAAATCCTGGGCCAGGCTGCGCGTCAGGAACGAAAGGGCCGATTTGGCCGTCCCATACGCCGCGAAGCCCCGCGCACTAAATCGCCCGGCCGCAGAAGAGATGTTCACGATCGCCCCGCCACCCGCCGATTCGACCATCCTCGGGACGACCAACTTCGTCATCGCGAAAGCCGTCGTCACGTTGAAGCGAAAGCAGTCCTCGAACTCGCTATCGCTCACCTCGAGTGTCGGCTTGGGGGGCCAGCCACCGGCGTTGTTGACGAGAATGTCGAGACGACCGAATTCCTCGAGCGTCTTCTCGACGAGTCGTTCTCTTTGATCGGATTCGAGGACGTCACAGGGAACGACGAGCGCCCGACGGCCTCGTTCCCTCACCTTCTCCGCCGTCTCTTCGAGTTGCGACAGAGTGCGGGCGGAAAGGACGACGTCCGCGCCCGCATCGGCAAAGGCCAACGCCGTGCCCGCGCCAATGCCGCGACCCGAACCGGTCACGATTGCGACCTGGCCATCCAATTTGAATCGATCCAAAATACTACTCATTGGGCATCCTTCGTCGCTCGGGTTCTCGATCCAGGCTCTTCGCGACGACACTCGATCTTCCGCCCACCCCGTCTCGCATACTCCGGCGCGAGACGAGATGAATCGGAAGATCGGTTCGGCCGAGGACTCAGCCCGCCATGCTCTTCAGCAAGGCCTGCTCTTCTTCGATGATCGCCTTGAAACTCGGTCGCGTGAGCACGCGCTCGACGTAGGCGGCCAGCTTCGGCCAGCGACCCGCGTCGACCTCACCCTTGCCGTGGGCAAAGCTCACGAACTGGGTTCCCGTCGCGATATCCGCGATCGAGAAACGGTTCCCGACCAGATAATCGTGGTCGCCCAGCTCTCGCTCGAGGTAGTCGAAAAAGGGCGGGATCGTCTCGTTCAGGGCCGTCTTGACCTTTTCCTCATCTCCCTCGGCCTTGAAGAAGAGAGGCTGGAGCACGCGCTGCTGGAACAAGACGATCGTGCCGTTGATGAAACCCGAGTCCGCGAACTCCTCGAACCAGAGCGCCCGCGCCAGCTCGTAGGCGTCGCTCGGATAGAGCGCCGGATCCGCGTGCGTCTTCTCGAGATAGACACAGATCGCCGACGAATCGGGAATCACTTTGTCGCCGTCCGTCAAGACGGGAACCTTGCCGAGCGGATGCATCCGTTTGTATTCATCCGAGACACCAAAGGGCGCCATCGGATCGTGCTCGTAGGTGATGTTCTTCTCTGCAAGAACGACACGCACCTTGCGTACGAAGGGCGAGATATGGGCACCAATCAATTTCAGACTCATGGGGATACTCCTTTTTGGGCGCGTAGGTTGTAGGTTGTTGGGGTTTCAGTTCATTTCAAAAAGCTTCGGAAGATCCGAGAGGGCATCGACATTCCCCTCGATCTCGACGTCCTCGGCCGCACGGAGGGTTGCGAGTGTAATCTCGCCACTCATCAATCCCAGCATGACCGCCATGGGCGCTTGGATGCTCGCATCGACCGGGAGGTCATCCCGAATCGATCGCGTCCCGGTGGGACCGCCCGCGACGCGCAGTACCGCCATTCGATCATCGCAACACGGACGTAATTCGAAGCGGCGCGCCGGCGTCGGGTCCGTCCGGGCAAAGGCGTCGATGGCGAGCCCGAGCCAGTCGGGTTCGACGTGGTCACCGGGTTCGGAAGCGCCCAAGAACCGCGCGCCCCATCGCGCCAACGCGAGCAATGCAGGCCGGAGGGCTTGCCCGTCCTGGGTCAGCTCATAGACCGTGGCCGCTGCGGGCGGCGCGAGATCCCGGCGACCGACGACGCCCTGCTCTTCGAGGCCCGTCAGGCGATCCGCCAGGACGCTGCTGCTCAAGCCGGGAAGCCGCCGCCGCAGGTCGCTGAAACGTTGCGGGCCGATAAAGAGTTCTCGCAAGATCAGCAACACCCAGCGGTGGCCGAGAATTTCGGTGGCACGGGCCAGCGAACAGAATTGCTTGTATCGAAAGGAATCCACGGGGACAGACGATTGCATAGTTGGTTCTAAAATGAAACCACTAAATTCGTTTTTCGAACCAAATTCCCATTGTCGGGCGAATCGACCGACGAAAAGGAGAACGCTCGGGCGTTCCGCGCGGGGAGCCGGAGTCAATCTGTACCATCGAGAGTCGCCCCAAGACCCCAACTGAAGGACCCCTCTATGACCGATCTCGGTATTCGATCCGCCCGTGAACTGGCGGCCATGATTCGGCGCAAGCAGATTTCGAGCCGCGAGCTGCTCGACTTTTTCGTGGCGGCCATCGACGAGCGCAATCCGCCACTGAACGCCGTCGTCACACTCGATATCGAAAACGCGCAACGGGCCGCCGACCAAGCCGACGAGGCGGTCGCCCGCGGCGACGCCCTCGGGCCGCTCCACGGATTGCCGATGACGATCAAGGACACCTTCGAAACCGCCGGCCTTCGCACGACGGCCGCCAATCCGATCTGGAAGGATCACATCCCCGATCGCGACGCCGATCCCGTCGCCAAGCTGAAGGCGGCCGGCGCCGTGGTTTTCGGAAAAACGAATCTGCCCTTCATGGCCAGCGACGTCCAGTCGTACAACGACATCTTCGGATGCACGAACAATCCCCACGATCTTTCGCGCACATCAGGCGGTTCTTCGGGCGGCGCGGCGGTCGCCTTGGCGGCTGGCTTTACGAGTCTCGAACTCGGCAGCGACATAGGGGGTTCGATCCGGACGCCCGCGCATTGGAGCGGCGTCTACGGACACAAACCGAGCTTCGGAATCGTTTCCAATCGAGGACATATACCGGGGCCTCCCGGCGCCCAAGCACAACCCGACCTCGAAGTCAGCGGGCCGCTCGCACGAAGCGCCGAAGATCTCGCCCTCGCGCTCGATGTTCTGGCCGGGCCAGACGAGAACGAGATCGTAGGCTGGCGGCTCGACCTGCCGAAGTCGCGCCACGAGCGCCTGTCGGATTTTCGCGTCGCGACCTGGTTCGACGATCCAGCCATCCCGGTCGACGGCGCTGTCCGCGCTCGCTTCGAGGCGACCGTCGACGCGTTGCGCGGTGCCGGCGTTCAGGTGGACGAAAAGGCCCGCCCGGGCTTTGATCTCGGAGATTTCATCCGCGCCTACTATCGGCTTCTGATGCCAATCATTCTGGCCGAACTCCCGAAGGACGCGGTCGAAGGCTTGCTTCGAAACGAGGCGAAATTCGACGAGAACGATTCGAGCGATGCGGCCGAATCGGCCCGGGCGCCGATGATCCGACACCGCGATTGGCTGCGAACCGACGAAAGGCGCGCCCAATGGCGCGTGGCGTTTCGCGAGTTCTTCGCAAACTACGACGTCTTGCTCTGTCCTGTGACATCGGTCGCTGCGATCCGTCACGACCATTCGCCCATGGCTGGGCGCACGATCGAGGTCAACGGCCAGGCGCGGCCCTATGCGGATCTGTTTGGTTGGATTTCGATGGCCACCGCCTGCCATCTTCCGGCGACCGTCGCTCCCATCGGGCCGACGCCCGAAGGCCTGCCGGTCGGCATCCAGATCATCGGACCCTACCTCGAGGACCATACAACGATCGAATTCGCGCGTCTGCTCGGGGATGTCATCGGAGGCTTCTCGCCACCGCCGAGATGACTCAGCTCGCCTTTCGCGCGGTCACCTTGATCTCGGCACGGGCGCCGGGAATGACCAATTCGGTTACGCCGATCCAGGTCGAGGCCGGATAGGGCTCCTTGACGAACTCGTCCTTCACCTTGGCCATCGTCGCCGCGTTCTTCTGCAAGTCCACGACGTAGAGTGTGCTGTCCACGATGTCTTCGTAGCCGACGCCCGCCGCCGCCAAGACCTTGCCGAGAGACTGCCAGGCGTTCCGGAATTCGTCTTCGGCCGTGTCGCCCTGGCCCACGACGCCCGAACAGAAAATCAGATCGCCGTGGCGAACCGCTGGCGCGTAATGCCAGTTCTCGTAGGTCTTGCGGTCGGAATCGGGAACGATGACATCGATGGCCATGTCGAATCTCCTGTGAGTGTTGGACGCGAGTCTAGTCTGCTCGGCCCGTCATAAAAAGGCCGCTCACGTGCCGACTTCGGATTCGGTTTCCGATCCCGACACTCGGGAACGCGGCCCACCAAAGATCCGCCCGACCTGCTTCTTCACGAATTCGCCGAGATCGTCGATCAAGATGTAGAAGACCGGCACGAATAGCAGCGTAAGCATCGTCGAGGAGAACATGCCCATCGCCGTCGCAACCGCCATCGGTGCACGTGTTTCGGAGCCTGGACCCCATCCGAGTGCCGCGGGCAACACCCCAAAGATCATCGAAACGGCCGTCATCAACACGGGACGCATCCGAATCGGTGCAGCGCGCCGCATCGCCTCGACCTTGTCGAGGCCCGTTCTGCGAAGCTGATTCGCATAGTCGACCAACAGGATTGAATTCTTCGTCACCAATCCGAATAACAGAATGATTCCGATCAGACTGAAGAGATTCAGGCTGTAGCCGAACATCAACAAACCGCCGAGCGCACCGACCATCGAGAGTGGCAGGGCGAGCATCACGGTGATCGGTTGGAGCAGGCTCTCGAATTGGGCCGCCAGCACCATGTAGATGACCAGAATTCCGAGCATCATGGCGACGGCGAATTGAGCGTTCCCCTCGGACATCGTCTCCGCATCCCCGATGACATGAAAGGTCATCGAGGCCGGAAGGATTTCGCGACTGACCTGCTGGGCGATCACGATCGCTTCCCCGAGCTTCAATCCATCGAGATTGGCGCGGATGGTCACGCTACGTTGCCGATTGGTTCGCGTGATATCCGAAGGAGCGGCGCCGCGCTCGATCGTGACGAGGTTTCGGAGAGCGACCGGATCTCCGTCTCGATTACGAACATAGAGGGAACCGATCGACTCGATATCGTCGCGCAGATCTTTTTCGAGTCGCATCCGAATGTCGAAGCGCCTTCCCGCCTCCTTGAAAACGCCGACATCGAGTCCCCCGACCATCAATTGAACGGCCTCGGCGATGGTCCGCGCATCGACGCCCATCTCGGCCGCCTTCTCCCGATCGGGTTGAATTCTCAGCTCGGGAAGCCCGAGTTTCAGGCTCGTGTCGAGATCGACGAATCCCGCATGCCTCTCCAAACCCGCGATGAACTCGCTCGCGACCCGGTCGAGTTCTTCGAGCGATAGATTCCCGCGCAGTTGGACGCTGAAACCGCCGCCGCTACTCCCGGACATCGACTCCGAGGGATTGAAGACGCGAATCGTCCGACCCGGGACGTTCGCGAATGCGGCGCGCGCTTCCTTGATCAGGGTCATGACACTCTTGTCTCGATCCGCGCGATTCGAGAGCGTGCCGAAAATCATTCCCGCGTTGGACTTCGGCGGCGTAAATCCGCCCGACGAACCGGCGGCCGAGAAGATGCCAATCACTTCGGGCTGATCGAGAAACCATTTTTCGTCCTGCTCGAGATATTCCAGCGTGGCCCAAACCGAAGTACCCGGCGCCGCTTCGAATTTCGCAAAGAAAATCCCTTCGTCGGCGGGGGGGAAGAATTCCGTTTTGAGCTGTGAAGCAAAAACATAAGCGAGCAAGAGACTGAACACGGTCAGGCCCACTGTGATCCAGCGATGGTCGATGCTGTAATTGAGAAGCATCTTGTAGGAAGCTTCGAGGCGTTCGAAGCCCGACTCGAGCCGATCGTAGATACTGCCGGGCTTGCGCGGCTCCGGTGGGGGCATGCGAGCCGCCAACATCGGCGTCAACGTCAACGCGACAAAGAGCGAGATCATCACCGATCCCGCCACCACCAGACCGAACTCACCGAGAAAGCTCCCGACCAGGCCGTCCACGAAAACGACCGGCAAGAAGACGGCCGCAACGGAGATCGTCGCGCTGGTCGCCGCGAAGGAGATCTCCCGGGTGCCGACCTTGGCGGCTTCGGTCGAACTCTTGCCGCCCGCGCGGTGGCGTTCGATGTTCTCGAGAACGACGATCGCGTCGTCGATGACCACACCGACGGCGAGCGTCATGCCGAGGAGCGTCATCGTATTCAGGGTGAATCCGAAGATCCAGACGAGCCCGAAGGTCGCGACGAGGGAGACCGGTATCGCCAGTGCAATGATCAGCGTCGGACGTGTGCGACGCAGGAAGATGAACACGGTCAACACCGCGAGTGCCGCACCGAAGATCAGAGCGAATTGTGTTTCGGCGACGGCCTCACGAACGCCCTTCGAAAAATCGATGAACCCCTCCGGTTCCTCGATCTTGATTTCAGGCGGGAGAATTTTTTCGACCTCGGCAAGACGCGACATCACCTCGTCGACGATGCCGACCGTATTGCCACCCGATTGCTTTCGAATCCCCATTCCGACGGAGACCTGGCCGTTGTATCGCATGATTGTTTCGACGTCTTCCGCCCCGTCTTCGACGCGCGCGACATCCCGCAGATAGACCGCGGCGCCATCGACCTGGGCCACCACCATGCCTTCCAGCTCGCGAATGCTGCGGAACTCGGCCGCCGTGCGAACCGAATATTGGAGTCGATTGCCTTCGATGACGCCCGCCGGCAACTCGACGTGCTGACGCCGCAGGGCATCGAGCACATCCACGGCCGACAGCCTGCGGGCGGTCAGCTCGTCCCCGTCGAGCCAGATGCGGATATTTCGGTCCTGGCGACCGAAGACCGACACGCCGGCAATCCCGGGAATCGTTTCGAGGAACGGATTGATCCGCCGCCGGACGAATTCACTGGCGACCGTCGCTGTGGAGGTGATCTTGAGCGGAATCCAGAGAATCGGCTGATCGTTCGGGTTGAAGGTTCCCACGACCGGCGCTTCGACCGCTCTCGGCAGCCCCTTCCGCGCCAAGGCCACTTTGTCTCGCACGTTCTGTGCGGCGATATCGAGATCCGTACCCAGATTGAACTCGACCTTGATCACCGACGAACCGCGATAGCTGGTCGACTCGATATTTCGAACGCCCGCAACCGTGCTGAGCTGCTCCTCGAGAACGTCGGTCACGTCCTCTTCGATGCCTTCCGGCGTCGCCCCTTCGAGCGTGGCCGTCACCGTCAGCACCGGAAATTCCATGTTTGGATACTGGTCGACGCCGAGCCGGTTATATCCAAGCACGCCGAAGACGATCAATGCCAGAATCATCATCCAGGTCAGGATCGGTCGTTCGATCGAGAGATCCGAAAGGCTCATTGGGAACTCTCCGAGGCCAGATCTTCATCTGGCGCAACCACGAGGAGGGGCGCTTCGGGCTCGCTGCCGTCTGCCATCCGAACGGAGACGGCCACGCCATCATCGATCCGTGCCTGGCCGCGAACCACGACGACGTCTCCCGGCGAGAGTCCCGAGCTGATCTCCACATAGCCGTCGATCCGCACACCCGTTTCCACCAAGCGCCGTTCGACTCGTCCCGTCGCGGTCAGCCGAAAGATCACGGCACCATCGGCACGTTGAACGACGGCATCGTCTGGAACGACGATCACATCATGTCGCTCACTCACACCCAGATCCGTATGCGCGAAGAGGCCCGGCCGGATCCGACCGTCGGGATTCGGCAATTCTGCCTTCACGCGCAGGGTTCGCGTTCTCGGGTCGATGGTCGGTGAGATCATGCTGACTTTCGCATCGAAGGTTTCGTCCGGATAAGGGGCAAGCGAAATCTTCACGGGATGCCCGATCGCCACCTTCGAGGAATCGATCTCCGCGAGCGTGAACTCGACTTCGATCGGGTCGAGCGCCACCAGATCAAAAAGAGCCGTACCGATCGAAAGATATTCGCCGACACTGACATGGCGACGCGCGATCAAGCCCGAGAACGGCGCTCGGACCGTCGAGTCTTCGAGCGCCCGATTGGCCAATCCCAACCGCGCTTCCGCCCCGGTCACGACCGAGCGGGCGAGGGATTGGCGCGTGCGATCCTGATCGAGCCGCGCTTCCGAAGCCACATTCCCCTTGCTCAGCCGCTGGGTGCGAGCGTAGCTTCGCTTGGCGACAGCAAGTTGTGCTTGTGCTTCGGACAACTGCGCCTTTGCGTTCGTGACCTCCAATTGGCGTCGCTCGGACTCGATGATGAGCAAAATCGCGCCGGCTTCGACCGCCTCGCCTTCGCGCGCCTCGATTCCGGCGACCTGCCCCTCGACCTGCGCTGCGATGGTCGCCTCGGCCTTGGCCCTGAGTTGTCCCGTCGCTCGGATCCGATCGACGACATCACGTTGTTCGACGCGGACTACCATCACAGGCGGCCGAACGATTTCAGCGATCGACGCGGACTCCCCCTGCCCACAAGCCTGCAATAGCAGTCCGCAGACCAGCATCGCTCCGACTCGGCTCTTCGCCGCTCGTGGGGTTCGTCTAGAATCGCGCATCAGATTCGCTCCTGGGAGCTTTTACTCGAATTCATCTGTCTCTCGTGTTTGGGTTTGAGCCATCCGCAGATCATTCCTTCGATACTGTCGTCCAGCAGCTCGGGCTTCCAATCGACATCCGGTCGTAGGGCGTGCATCGAAACGATGCCGTGGACCATCGTCCAGATGGCCTGGCGAAATCCCTCGAGGTCGCCGCGTTCGATCCAATCTCGCTCGGCGATCTGTTCGGCGGGCGTCTGCATCAGTCGCCGCGCTTCCTCGGCCGATTCGATGACCCGCGCATCATCTTCGCGAACCTGCATCAAGAGCTGGTAATGCGTCGGGTAGCGAAGTCCAAACATCGCGAAGGCGCGGGTCAACGCGCGCAGGTTCTCGACGGGATCCTCGACTAACGGGACCCTTTTCAGATCGGACACGAGGAGCCTGAGCCGCTCTTCCAGCAACGCGTCGATCAAGCCATCCTTGTCCTTGAAGTGGTGATAGATCGTGGGTGCGCTGTAGCCACATCGTTCGACCAGCTTGCGAACGGAAAGGCCCCGATGTCCGGCTTCGAGCAGCAAGGCCTCGGTGGCGTCGAGGATCGTTCGGCGAGTGTCGACTCGGTTCTGGTTGCGGCGCTCTTCGACGGCGGGATGGGACATGGCTGGGCCTATACGGACTCTTTCCCGAGACTCTCCATGAGACGTCGAGAAGTAGAGCCGGGCGCGACTTTATCTACGTGAGATCTACGTGATCTGGGTGTCTATCGGAATCGGTTCATGTTAACGGCGAGAAAGGAAGTTAACGCCGTTAAACTCCGGGCATCATGTAGCAAAATCGGGGCACCGGACAAGCGAACCCCTCCCTTTTGAAGTGTACATTGACAATTTTGAATTTTGAACCTAAATTCAATCCTTCAATCATCGCGAGACGCTTCGGTGACGAGATCTGCTGCCTTCCCAAGACCCGAGACGAGCGAGCCCGTCCTCGGCCGACGCGGGCCCTACGCGAAATCGACTCGGACGCGAAAACGCATTCTCGAGGCCGCGTTCGAGGTCGCGGGCGAGGTCGGCCTGCATCGGGTGTCGGTTGCGGCGATCGCCGAGCGAGCGAGTGTCGCGGTCGGAAACCTCCACTACCACTTCGGATCTCGCGAGGATTTGCTGCGCGAGCTGATGGTTTCGGTGCAAATCGAACTGCTCGGCGTGGTCGAGAATGCGATCGCCCAGGTGCCGGGTTTCTTCGCGTCTGAGGAAGCGTCGATGCGCGCCTACCTCGCCTTCGTCCATCGCAACCCGGCCTATGTTCGTCTCGCCGAGGAATCCCGCCTGCACCAGCCAGCGCTCTACCGAGATGGCATCGCGACCTGGTTGCGCCTGATTCGCGAGGGGCTCGAAGAGGCCGGACGAGCGGGTGAGATCCGAGTGATGAGACCCGATGAGATCGCCAGCATTGCTCATTTCATTTTGGGCGCACGATATTTCCTCGATCAGCTGATCGAGGGCGTAGACGGCATGCCCTACCCCGGAGATGAATCGGTCATCGCCAGCTATATGGCCTTCGTACGAAACGGACTCTTGAATGAGGAGACGACATGAGCAGTTCCCGCGATACAGATTTTCCGATCGCCATCATCGGCGCAGGTTTTTCCGGTCTCGGCACGGCGATCCAGCTCAAGAAGGCCGGCATCGACTCGTTCACGATCTTCGAACGCGCCGGCGATGTCGGCGGAACGTGGCGCGACAACACCTATCCGGGCGCCGCCTGCGATGTCCCGTCCCACGCCTATTCCTTGTCCTTCGAGCAGAATCCGAACTGGAGTCGTCGTTTCGCCGAATCGAGCGAGATTCACGACTACCTGAAATCCATCGCTGAAAAATGGCAGCTTCGCGAACACACACGCTTCGACACGGAGATCATCGACGCGCGCTTCGACGAAGAACACGGTCACTGGATCCTCACGACGGGCGACAACGAGACCTTCAAGGCGCGGGTGGTCGTGTCTTGCGCAGGTGGCCTTGTCAATCCGGCAACGCCCGATATCAAGGGCCTACAGACCTTTACCGGCAAAATTTTTCACACCGCGCGATGGAATCACGACTACGATCTCTCGGGACGCCGCGTCGCCGTCATCGGCACAGGCGCCAGCGCCGTTCAGGTCGTACCCAACATCGCGCGTGAGGTCGAACAGCTCGACGTCTATCAACGAACGCCGGCCTGGGTCGTGCCGAAACACGACAAGGTCTATTCCGATCGCTACAAGCGATTGCTCGAGCGCTATCCCGTGCTGCTCCGTGCCAGCCGCTTCCTGATATATTGGCTGAGCGAACTCTTTGGTCCGATCGTATTCCTCGACAACGAATGGCTATCGAGTCTTGGCAAGAAGGGATCCCTCCTCCACCTGCAGGATCAGGTGAAGGATCCGGAATTACGCGAAAAGCTGCTGCCCGATTTTCAATTCGGTTGCAAGCGCATCCTGATTTCCGACGACTACTGGTCCACCTTCGAGCAGCCCAATGTCGAACTCGTGACCGACCCGATCGAGGAGGTCATGAGCACCGGCATCCAGTCCAGGGACGGGACCTTCCGCGAGGTCGACGCGATCATCATCGCGACGGGCTTCGACCTCGGGCTGGCCACGGCGCCCTTCCCCATCGTGGGGATCGGGGGTCGCAGTATCGACGACGCCTGGAAGGACGGGGCCGTCTCCTACAAGGGGATGTCCGTGTCCGGTTTCCCGAATTGGTTCATCTTGATGGGACCCAACACGGGGCCGGGCCATACGTCCGTCCTGGTCTATACCGAAGCACAGATCTCCCACACGGTCGGCGCCATCGAGACGATTCGCGACGAAGGCCTGCGGTATGTGACCGTCCGCCAGGACGTGCAGGATCGATACAACGAGCGTCTTCAGGGGCGGATGAAGTACATGGTCTGGCAGACCGGCTGCAACAGCTGGTATCTCTCGCCCGACGGCCTGAACCACTCGCTCTACCCGGGCTTCGCCGTCGAATACGTTCTGAGAGCGCGCCGCTTTCTGAAGCGGGACTACGAAATCGTTCGCTAGCGCCCCGCTCCGAAACGACATCGCCCGCCGGCCAAACGGCGCGGCGGGCGATCCAGTTCTCCGACTCGAACGATCCTCCTAGCGGATCGGCGCGAGGCGATCCGCGAGCTTCCGAACGATGTCGTCGGCCTCGCCGAGTGGCTGACCGTCGAGCGCCAGACACGGCGCGGTCTCCGCACCGCTCAGATCCTTGAGCGCGGCGAGCGCTCCCGAATCGTCACTGACGTTCTTGATGATCAAATCGCCGGCGTGCAGGTTGTCGACGGCGACCCGAACCCTGCGCGAGAATCCGCAAGCGTTCTTCGTATAGAGAACCACATCCGAGCCGAGGCCCTGGGGCGTCGGTGCCGCCTGGGTCTGCGTCGCCCCTTCGGCGTTGACGCCCTCGCAGAGTGCCACCAACTCTGCGATGTCCCGTCCCGCTCGCCCGCCGGTGGAAGGAGTCTGGAGCGAACTCGTCTCTGGGGGCAGATCCCTGTTCAGCAGGGAAAATACAGGGAAATTCTCCGAAACCTGACTTTTCCGGCGGAACCAGATGTGGGTTTTCGGAGCTTTTTCGCGGCGTTAGCGAGGGATTCCCTGTGATCAAGAACAGGGAATTTATTCTGACTAGCAGGGAATCCGCGGGAATTCGAAACGGGCTCTGAGCCGCGGCACTCGAGCAAATTCCTCCAATCACTTGCTCGGTCAGACGGGAAAAATCGACCGATCTGTGGCGCACCGTCGGTGAGGTAAATGGCCGATTTCGTTTCGGATTTCGATCGGCTGAGTTTTGTCACACTACGCGGTCCTCGAAAACAGCAGCTGCAATGGAGAGAACTGCGGAGAGCTTGAAGGGCATCCGGCGACAATAGCCCCGGCCCGGAGGCGCAGGAAAATCAGCGAAATCAACTTCGTATCGAATAATGACGAGGCACAGGTCTATCGTCCGACGTCTTAGCCACTTACCGCCTGGTCGCTGTAATGGGAACGCCCCTGGCATTCATTCTGATGCCGCTGATCTTCCACGGACGAGAGAAGGAAAACGTCGCGATCGGATCGATGCTTGCCGAGGTCGTCGAAGACCACGCTGTACAGACCGGCGAACACATGGCGGGCTGATCAGCTCGAGTCAGCACGCTCCGCGACACCGCCCTCGATCGCGCGCTCACAGCTCGGAGAGCTTGTCGAGCGCTTTCTGGAAGCGACCCGCGTGGGACTTTTCGGCCTTGGCGAGTGTCTCGAACCATTCGGCGACGTCTGTGAAGCCCTCGTCGCGCGCGATGCGAGCCATGCCCGGATACATCTTGGTGTACGCGTAGGTATCCTCGGCGACCGCGGCCCCCAGCTTCTTTGAGGTGCTCCCGATGGGACTCTCGGTGGCCGCATCGCCCATGGCCTTGAGGTTGTCCAGGTGACCGTGGGCGTAATTCATCTCGGCCTCGGCCCTGTCCCGGAAGAGTCCCCCGACGCCGGGGTAACCCTCTTTGTTCGCTTGGCGCGCGAAATAGAGGTACCGGCAGCTCGCCTCGGACTTGACCCCGAAGGCATCCTTCAGGTTCCGGTACGTCTTGCTGCCCCTCTTGAGGTTGGGCATCGGCCTCTCCTCCCGACCATTGTTTCCGGGTCGGAGCGAATCTTAGTGGATCCCAGTCGCGGGCCACACCAACAAAGTCCCCTGATACCCATAGGACCCCGGGGGCCTACATGGGAGCGGTGGGTCGCTTTTTAAGATCGGCGCACACCGAGCCGATCCGCGCGATTCCCCTGAATTCTCGGGCAAAGACTTGGCTAGGTGACGGAGTTACGGCGACCCCGTGGCTTGTCGAAGTCTCCCCATGGATCCGCCGAAGTTGCACCCTGGTTCGATGCCTACGGAAACATGCGGTCTACGTCCCGCTTACAAATTCTTGACGCGGTCCAATACTGGGTACATAATGCCATCATATCCATGCAGCCGTCCATCGACGCAGCCAGCTTCCTTCGCGAACACGGTGTCCCTGTCACGGCTCAGCGCTTGGCCGTGCTGCGGGCGGTATCGCGTCAGCCCCACGGCACGGCGGACGACGTCGCCGAGGTCGTCCGGTCCGAGATCGGCGCCATCTCTCGCCAGGCGATGTACGACGCCCTCGGGATGCTGGCCGACAAGGGCCTGATCCGGGG
>SMVA01430522.1_pt1 | contig 24856 bp, 22 predicted proteins | sample 2456451 | NCBI WGS metagenome assembly SMVA01 (sample SAMN11095933, study PRJNA526329) | marine sediment metagenome | biome: Marine sediment; feature: Surficial sediment; material: Deep marine sediment; isolation source: Hadal surficial sediment | place: Pacific Ocean | collected 2014-05 | depth... | reverse complement strand
GTAGAACTGGCAGAACTTGCGGTATTTCAAAGTTAATCTGATCATCCGTATCAAGAGTTTCGGACTCCGTTTCTACCGTCTTGGAGTGAATCTCCTCAGTATCCTCGTTTTCGATATTTTTGCTTTTCATATATATGACACCTATTTAATGTGACTTTTAGTCAGTTATAGTTTTAAAGTACATCTACAGCAACTTTTATTCCATCTGTTTTAGGAAGAACTCAGATCGATGTTAATTATACGTTTAGGGCATTGTTTAAGAGGAAACAAATTATCGAACTAATTGTCAAGAAGAATATTTTTAATGCAATTATGGCAGCTGGATGGATTAAAATAATTTGGCTAAAACTGCGGCACACTTCTCAAGGATTTCCTGATCGCTATCATGAAAAATAGCCTCCAAATCACTGTCGATGTCAATTTCACCGAAAACTTTATTGCCGGACATTATGGGAATCACAATCTCTGACCGCGTTTCAATACTACAAGCCAGGTACCTGGGATCCGCATTAACATCATCGACAATGATTGATTTCTTTTCATGCACCGCAGCGCCACAAATACCTTGTCCGATCGGAATCCTGGTATGTGGTGAAGGTTTACCCATATAATTATGAAGCACGAGCTCAGCTCCCTCAACCAAATAGATTCCAACCCAGCTATATTTTGGAAAGCTCTCTTTGAGTAGTTTGACCACCATACGCAACGTTTCATCGCGGCCTTTACTGTCCGGATTTGTTCCCTGCAACTTGTTGAGCACATCCAGCCCGACAAGATACTCAACTGCTCTAAAGTAGCCTTCTTTTCCTAACCCGCTTATTTGTTTTTCACAAACATCCTTAATGACTGAGATTTTTCGAAACTCTTCCCGTTGGTTAACATCGGACAAGTGGACCTCAATTGATGGCAAATTAACTGCGGCTATAGAATCTCGCAACGCATAACTGTAATGTGTCAGCGCACCCGGGTTTATCACGATTGCTTCTGCCCAGTTTCTCTGCTCATGAATAAAATCGATCAAAGCCCCTTCATGATTAGACTGGAAGGATTTTACCTGCAGACCCATTTTCTCAGCAAAACTCTCAATGGACGCATTGAGGGTTTTCAGTGAATCATTCCCGTAAATTTGAGGTTCTCTTTCGCCGAGTAAATTCAGATTTGGACCGTGAACAATAAGCAGGTTTTTCATTGTCGTTTGTCTAGTCGGTTAAAGATTTTATCAGCAACTTCGGTTTCACTCAACTCCGCAGAACAATCGATGATAAAATCGGCCCGTGCATAAAACGGTTGTCGCAATTCAAACAATCTCAAAAGGTCCGTTTGATAAGATTCCGGTGACAAATTCGCCACCAGGGGTCTTGAGGAAGCATCCCTGGCGAGTCTATTTAAAAGCACACTTGATGTATATTTTAAATAAACAGTTAATCCTGAGCGATTTATCACTTGCCAATTAGTTGGTCGTAAAATTGCGCCTCCACCGAGAGCGACGACACCCTCTTCTACCTCACTGGTTATTTTTTTAACTATCTCTTCTTCCCTATCTCTAAAATAACTTTCTCCTTTAGACGCAAATATTTCAGAGATTGACTTTTTAGTTGACGCTTCAATTATTCGGTCAGTATCATGAAAATTTCGATTTAGTTTTTCAGCAAGAATTTTTCCGACGGAGCTCTTTCCCGCCCCCATAAATCCGATTAAATAGATGTTTGTTTTAAATATCTGAATTCTTCTCCCAGGCTCTATAGGTTCGGGTTATTTCCTTCATTGAATCGCCGCCAAATTTTTCTAAAAAGGCGTCAGCTACAACCAGAGCTAAAATTGATTCCCCAATAATTGAAGCGGCCGGCACCGCACAGACGTCACTGCGCTCGATATGTGCTGCAGTTTGCTCCTTCGTTGCCATGTCAACAGAATCCAGGGGCCGCATCAAAGTGGAGATCGGTTTCATTGCGACTCGCACCGTCAAAGGCATGCCGTTGGTGATTCCGCCTTCCAACCCCCCTGCACCATTACTTGAACGAAAATATTTCTTGCTGTCTTTGTCATAATAAATCTGGTCGTGAACTTCAGAGCCGAAACGAGCCCCTGCTTCGAATCCCAAACCAATCTCTACACCCTTCATTGCAGGAATGCTCATCATCGCGTGAGAAATTCGGGCGTCGAGTTTTCGGTCCCAATGCACATGGCTGCCCAGGCCAACGGGTAAATTTAGACACGCCACTTCGAAAATGCCGCCAACGGTATTTTGGTCTTTTTTGGCCTGATCGATTTTAGCGATCATCTCTTTTTCAATCGAACTATCCAGGCATCGAACCGGCGAGCGGTCCGCAAGATCACTGATCTCGCTTAATTCAAAAGGTAAGTCAGATTTTTTTGCACCTAGACTTGCGACGGTGAAAGAATTCTTTATTGAATGAATCTGTAAAACATGACTTACGATTTTTATGGAAAACGTCCCCAAAAACTTTCTGGCAATCGCACCGAGGGCAACCCGCATGGCGGTCTCCCGAGCACTCGCACGCTCGAGTACATTCCTTATGTCTTGATGACCATATTTAACTGCGCCGGCAAAATCAGCGTGTCCCGGACGTGGAACGGTAACTTGTTTGACAGATTCGTCGATGTCTTTAATGGACATCTTTGTTTGCCAGTTCTTCCAGTCCTTGTTTTCCACGATCAGTGCAATTGGGCTGCCAAGCGTTTTTCCAAAGCGCACCCCGGAAAAAATCTGCGCTTTGTCCTTCTCAATTTTCATACGACCACCTCGGCCGTGCCCCATTTGCCGGCGTTTTAAATCTACGGCTATGTCTTCCTCGGTAATCTCTAAACCTGCGGGAAGCCCTTCAATGATTCCGACGAGTCCCTGTCCATGCGACTCGCCAGCGGTCAGATATCTAATTGTGCTCATATTTTTTAAGTTCTGTTGACAAGTATTTTCTTAGTCGCTCATGATTGAATTCAATATGTTTTTCTAATCCCAGCCAAATTTTTAAAGAGATAGCCCCTTGAAAAACAAACATATCCAAACCGTCCAACGTTTTTACTCCAGCTTGCCTTGCCGACTTTAAGAATTTCGATTGTAACGGATTGTAAATTAAATCTATTGCGACTACGCCCGGTCTATCCCGCTCAAACAGGTAGGGCGCTTTATTAATATCTGGCCACATTCCCAAGGAGGTCGCATTAACAATCAGTTGGCAAGTTTCAATTGCTGAAGAGATAGTTTTCGAATCTAAGTCACCAAAACTCACTTTAATAGATTGAGATGCCTCTAGAACTTCCCTGGCCAGATTCTTTGCTCGCTGCAAAGTGCGGTTGAAAATGAAAAGCTTTTTTGCTCCGCACCGAACTAAATTAAAAATTACAGCGCGAGCCGCCCCACCGGCGCCCAGTACAATCGCCGAACAATTTTTAAGGTGCACATTTCTTTTTTTTAGCGCTGACGTAAAGCCGTGGCCGTCAGTATTAAAACCGAAAAGGTTGTTACCCTGGATATGAACTGTATTAACTGCCCCAATGAAACGAGCTTCTTCATCTACCTCGTAGAGGTACGGGATAATTGTTTGTTTATAGGGTATGGTAACGTTAAAACCGAGAATACCATCCAGCTTCATTCCAGTAATGGTTTCGGCGAGTTGATTTTCCATTACTTCAAAAGCAGTGTAGCTGCCCTTTTGACCGATTTCGTTTAGAAAATATTTATGCATCAGCGGAGACAATGAATGCTCGAGAGGATTTCCAACGATGCCAAAGAGCTTTGTTGTGGAATCAAGCACCTGTAAGCCGTGCTAATTCTTGATAAAACCCCGGACAGCTTACATCGGCACATTCGGCATTGTTGATGACGGTTTCTCTGTCGGCGATCAGTCCTGCAATTGCAAAAGACATAGCGATTCGATGATCAAGAAAACTGTCCAGTTCTGAAGCTTTTAGCGGAAGGGGCCCAGTGATGATTAATCCGTCACTGGTTTCTTCTATTTGAGCGCACATCTTTTTTAAATTGAGCGTAATTGATCGCAATCGATCACTCTCTTTGTGCCGCAGTTCTTGCGCATCGAAAATTTTAGTCACGCCGTCAGCTTGGGTGGCTAAAATTGCTAAAATAGGGATTTCATCGATTAAATTGGGGATGGTATCAGCGGACAGTTTTACGCTTTTTAATGTGGAGCTTGTTACATGGATGTCCGCAACCGGTTCATTATTCACTTCTTTGATATTCCTCATTTGGAGGTTTGCACCCATCTCGCCCAGTAAATCCAAAAAAGCAGTACGCGTAGGATTAATCCCGACATTTTCGATGATAAGTTCCGAGCCTTTAACCAAAACAGCCGCAGCGATAAAAAATGCTGCAGACGATAAATCGCCCGGAATTGAAATCTTTTGACCTCTCAGATTAGCAGTTCTTTTTACGCAAACCCCTGAACCCTTCTTTTTAATTGTAGCGCCAAAAACCGCTAACATGCGTTCAGTGTGGTCACGTGACTTTACAGGTTCCAAAACTTTAGTCACCCCTTCAGGATACAGGCCCGCCAATAGAAGGCAGGACTTAACCTGTGCGCTGGCAACCGGTAATTTATAATTAATCGGAGTTAACCGCCCGCCTTTTATTGAGAGTGGCGCAAGGTCATTGACAGCATCAATTTGCGCGCCCATTTTACGCAGAGGTTGGGCGATTCTGGCCATCGGCCGCTTTTGGATAGAATCATCGCCTGTTATATTGGTAGAGAATTCCTGCCCTGCGAGAATTCCTGAAAGTAAACGAATCGTGGTTCCTGAATTTCCGACATTCAAAGCTCCGGTTGGTCTAACTAATCCGTTCAAGCCCCGGCCGTGTACAAACGTCCGGCCATTCTCATTCTCTATTTTTACACCTAACTTTCGCAGACATGAAATTGTGCTGTGAACATCCGCACCTGAATTGAGATTTGCGATTTCCGTGGTTCCTTCCGCAATGGCTCCAATCATTAGAGCCCGATGAGAAATCGATTTGTCTCCCGGTAATTTAATCTTTCCAGAGAACCTGCGGGCGGGATAGATACGCTGTTTCATGCCTTAAACTTATAGAATTCAGGATTAAACATCAAGTAAATTTGTGTGATGAATATTAATCTTTAGAACGGAAAAGAAAACACCCACTATAGCAGTTACATATAGTGGGTGCGTTAAAACAAATTTTTAAGTATTGATATCTTACCTAAGGTCGAATCTTTTTTGAGCTTTGGCGCGTCGGACTGCTTGTTTTTTGGCTTCTTTTCTCTTCTCGCTGGGTTTCAGATAAAAACTGGCACGTCTTGCGTCCCGGTGAATTCCGGCACGCTGACATTTTTGTTTAAATCTTTTTAGAGCACGATCGATCGGCTCGCCATCTCGTACTAAAGTAATTACCATTTTAAGACTTTCTTTTTATTTATTACGAATAATTGGGGTATTTAATAAATTAATAACTTAACGAATCTATAAAATGTTCCTGAATATATTTTCATCAGTGACGCTTAAATCTACGGTCGAGTTCGGCAAGCGAAATGTGGATGATCACCGGCCTGCCGTGCGGACAAAAATAGGGCTCTTTGGTGGTAAATAATTTATCAATGAGTGCGTTCATAGCTTCGAGCGGTAAATGCTCGCCCGCCCGAATGGCGGTGTGGCAGGCGTATGACTTGGCAACATTTTCTCTTATTTCGGCATTATCTTTCTTCCCGCGTTTGTACTCATCCAGAATATCTAACAGAACTTTTTCGTCGTCGCTGATTTTAATTCCGGAAGGCACGCCTTCAAGAACAACCGTATTTTGTCCGAAAGATTTCACAACAAAACCAATTTTTTCTAAAAAGGGAATCATTTCAAGGAGGATCGAATAATCCTCTGCAGAAAATTCGACAACCTGTGGAAACAGCAATTGTTGAGAAGACGGATTTCTTTTCTCGAAATTATCCAAAGCTTGCTCATACAAAATCCGTTCGTGTGCCACGTGTTGATCTATTACAATCAGACCATTTTTGATTTGGGAAATGATGTATTTATTGTGTACTTGCCAAACATTGGTGCGCTCAAAAATGATCTTCTCCCTGGTTACGTCCTGAGGTGAGTCAATTAGGGTTTCCCCCTTCGCTAGTTGATTTGCGTTCTCAGGTTTGCTTGCAAACAATTGCGGGAGTTGCAGTGAGTTTTCCGGGACTGGGGCCTCATTTTTTGTTTGACCCAGCCATTCTGCCTGGCGTGCAGCCTCAGGGGTTCCCCAGCGTCTGATTTCGGGCACGGCTTCCTGCGATGTAAGCGCCCTTTTGACGCTCCCCCGTACTGAGCTGAAAACCAGCGGCTCATTGGAGAATTTAATTTCAAGTTTGGCCGGGTGAACATTGACATCGGCGAGTTCAGGGTCCATTTCAATGAACACGAGATAAACCGGAAACAGTCCCCGTTGCAAGGCATCACCATAGCCGGATATGACTGCATAATTCAGGCTCTTGTGTGAAAAGTATCGGCGATTGAAAAATAAATACTGATCGCCGCGAGAACGGCGAAAGGCGTCCTGGTTTACAATGTAACCCTTGATTTTCACCGGTGCTTCATTTTCGATGGCAATTAAATTCTTATGTACCCGCGGCCCCAATACAGCGGCAATTCTCTCTTCCTGAGTTTCCTTTTTGAGTTCATAAATGATTTCATCCTCCTTGACAAAGGTGAAGGCGATTTCCGGATGCGCTAAAAAGAAGCGGTTTGCCACGCTCAAAATCTGCCTGTATTCGGTTGCATCAGCTCGAAGAAATTTACGCCGGGCCGGCGTGTTGTAAAAAAGGTTCTTAACGGCTATTGAACTCCCATGGTTCCCGGCTACCCCTTCGACGCCATGTATCACACCCCCTTCGAAACGCACCAAATGACCGGAATTTTGATTTTGCAAAACCGATTTCGCCTCCACCCTGGAAACCGAACCGATGCTTGCCAGAGCCTCACCGCGAAATCCCAGGGTTCGAACCCGGGTTAAATCTTCGTATTTAAAAATTTTACTCGTGGCGTGCCTCTGAAAAGCCATTAATAGATCTGACTCATTCATACCGCTGCCGTTATCGAGCACCTGAATGAGCGCTTTGCCGCCTTGCTTGATTATAATGGTGATCTCATCCGCGCCCGCGTCAATTGAGTTTTCAAGCAGCTCTTTTACCACCGACGCCGGCCGATCTACCACTTCCCCTGCGGCAATTTTATTGCTGAGGGCAGCCGGGAGAATTTTTATTTTGTTGGTGGTGTTTTTTTTCATTCTGAATTAAGAAGTGCAAAAAGATCCTCGGAAATCCAATGAAATTACTGAACCTTATTTTTTAAAGCACCCAGCGGGATGCGAATCAGTCCTAAAATTACAATCCCGAATATTAAAATCGATAACCACCCGCCCATGGCAGAACCTGTAAACTCAAACGCATTCTGTCCAGTTAAAAGTGATGTAATGGATGGGATTCCCAGCAAGACCAGAGCTGCTAAAAGAACTCCTGTTAGCGCCTCCCCGGCAATAAATCCAGAGGCAACTAAAATACCGATGTTCTCAACTATTGTTTTTTGCTTCTCATCGGCATTTCGTTTAATCAAAAATTTATCCGAAGCAAGCTTGAGCATCCCACCAACGAAAACTGCAAAGGTCGTGTCGAAGGGCAGGTACATGCCGACTGCAATGAGCATGGGCGCAGGCGCTTTAATCATAATCAAGGCGACCGAAGAAAAACATCCCGATAATAATAAGTCCTCAGGGCATTTCGCCACCAACAATTCCGGTAGCGAGTTGCGCCATCAGTCCGCTTGCGGCGCAGGAAGCGCGGTGTCACCAATTCCGATACCACCGGCTGCGATGTTACCTTCATGCAGAATAATAATTGGAAAAACCAGAACAAAAGAGACAACCACCGTACTAATTATTTCTGCGACTTCCATTTTCCAGGGAGTGCCGCCGATGAGGTGTCCCACTTTTAAATCCTGTATCATATCGCCGGCCATTGCTGTGGCACAGCAAACGACGGCAGCAACAGCTAAAACGGCGGCCACGCCTTTGAGACCTACCACACCAATTCCTACCATCAAATAAAGCCGCTACAATTAAGGTTGAAAGCGCCAACCCGGAAATGGGCTGATTTGAGCCACCCACTAAACCAACCAGCCAACCACCGACCCCCGCAAAAAGGAAACCGGTCACCGTCATGATGATCGCCGCGAGCAGCGCACCGGCCAAACTATCGCTAAAAATGTAATAAAGGAATGTCATTGGTATAAATAAGAATCATTCTGCGTACGAAAACACAAACATAATTTTAAGAACTAAACTTAATGTGTGAAGAATCTCCTGCTCCGAATCCGAGATTCTGGGCTCGCCGATTAGTTGCATAATAGCAGCTTTCGTGCTCAGAAGAGACAACGTTTAGAATTCACAACAACCCCGAATCCGCAAAACTGTAATACGACTTGCTGCCGACAATGATATGATCGAGCACATTAATGCCAACCATCTCACAGGCGTTTTTTAAATGCCTGGTAACGCGTTTGTCCTCCTCACTCGGCTCCGGATCCCCGGAAGGGTGATTGTGCACAAACACAATCGACGCAGCAGACTGGTTGAGCGCCTCCTTTACGATTTCTCTCGGGCTGATAATGCTTTCTGTCAGGCTTCCCTCAAAGATGGTCTTTTCATCGATGACTGTATTTCGGCTGGTCAAAAGTAGAATTTTAAAAACTTCGCGGCTGAGGTTTCTTAGATGGGGGCTGACTCGATTAAAAACGTCATCACTGTTCTCGACTTTATCGCCGCTATTCTTCTGTTCAAGGAAAAGACGTTTACCAATTTCAAGTGCCGCCTGGATTTGTGCGGCCTTTGCAGGTCCGACGCCTTTTACCTGGCAAAGCTCTGCAATCGATTTTGAATCCAGACCGCTAAAGCCGCCAAAATCCTTGATCATGTTGCGTGCAAGGTCAATAGCCGTTGTCTCCTGGTTGCCCACCCGCAAAATGATCGCGAACAACTCAGCATCGGAGAGGCTGTCGGCGCCCAGCCGAATCAACCGTTCTCGCGGGCGATCACTTTCCGGTAAATCGGGGATTTTAGGTGTATATCGAGCCATTTTTGTCTCAGAGAAAAAAGAAAAGCCGCAGCAAAATAACCACGGCTTTAAACGTATCGCGCGTTATTTCATATTATTGTATTAAAAGCATTTTTTTTGTTTCTTTAAAGCTGCCAGCCGTAAGCTGGTAAATATAAACACCGCTTGGTACCTGAAGCCCGTCGCTATCTTTTCCATTCCAAACAACCGAATAGAAACCCGTTCCCTGTTCTTCGTTTACCAAAGTTAGCACTCGAGCGCCTAATATATTAAAAATGGTGAGGGTTGTTTCAGTGGCCAATGCGTCCTTTAGGGCAGCGGTAGAAATCTGGTAATTGATGGTGGTTGATGGGTTGAACGGATTCGGAAAATTCTGATTTAACGCGAAAGCCTCCGGAACACCAACTTCAACGGTAATGATTGCTGAGAATTCAAAAGAGCCATTGGTATCGATTTGTTTTAAGCGGTAGTTATAGGAACCCAGCGCTAAATTTTCGTCTGTGTATCGGTAGGGAACCTGTGTTGTGGTGGAGCCATGTCCTGCTACAAAATGGATTTTCTCCCAGGAGTCAGACTCAACAAACTTCCTTTGAATGTCAAATCCAAAGTTATTAGTTTCAGTGGCGGTTATCCAGACAAGACTGACGTCATTTCCCACGACAGCGGCCGTAAAAGCAGCGAGCTCAACAGGAACAACCTGGTTAAATGTTTGCGAAAGTGTGTTCAGGACGAGTGGATTTTCTTCGAAGCTTGCTAATTGAGCGCCAACCGAACTCGGTTGATTCGGACCCGTTAATACAAACTTAACGGCAATCGGGAAATTCCCTTCAACATCATTGCCCGAAACTTCCAGCCCGGAATTCCCGATAGAGCCGCTGCCTGAGTTGTCTTGATAAAACAAATTCTGTGAGCTTCCAATTGTAGATGGCACTGAGAACAGGGATACAATGGTCCCCTGGTTACCGGTGACATGAGTATTATTAACCTCAGGTGAAGTTTCAATACTTGTGTTGACGGTGTCATCTACCCCATCGATTGCAATGTCGGTGTTAAACTGGTTGTCAAATGTCATTCCGATAGCGCTACTCGATAAATTAATTGAATGTTGTATTCTCACAATTTTTAAACCTAATGGAAGGCTTGTCGGTATTGATAAATTTCCGGCCATCAAAACAGTACTTTGAAAATATTGAAATGGAATTGTGACTGCGGCGACAAATGGGATTTCTGTATTAAGATGTCGTATCACTCGAACCGGACCATCAATAAAATCAATGCTTTGAAAGTTAAAATCGTCTTCGCTTATGGTCGGAAAAAAATTTGTATCCACCCGGATCTGTTGGCCTTCCAAAAGGTCAGGATTGCTATTATCCGGAAGGAACAAATTACCAAAGAAGCCTTTAGCAGTTGCGCCAATTGTATATGTCTGGCCTGCGATCATGTCATCACCATTGGAGCCCGGAGGCTCTGTGTATGTTACATAATCTTCCGTAAATTCTTTGATCAGGGAACTGGAACGAAATAAATAAACCCAGCCCTGGGCCACGCCTTGCCTCTTACTAAGAGCAGGAGAGCTCAGACTATCTGTTGCGGAAATTTCTACGCGCGGATTGGTCATGGAAATAACATCAGTTAACCAATTGCCTGGCGCTGCAGGCGGGTCGGCTGGATCCCTATCGCCGAGATCCGAAGCCATAAAAACCAGTTCATCGTTATCATCCAAAAGGCCGTCGTCTGTGATAAAAAAACTGCCGGATATATCACGCTCATCAAATTGGAACGGAATTTGAGTAAAAGTCTTGGATTGTTCGTCAAATGAATATAAAAATAGTTCACTCAACAGTGCGCCGTCAAAAGTGGCTAACATTTCCCCTGAGATGATAATGGCATCATGATCCCGGTTAACGCTGTTAGTTTGGGAAAACAGATTACTACCAGATAAAATAGTAGTCAAAAAAAATAAAAAAAGTGAGCCTCCCCATCTTAGCATAATAAACCCCTTTTCCTTTGAAGCTTTTAAAAATATAAGATTAGTTTGTCAGGTAGCGAAACTCACCTGAGGGAATCATTTTTTTGGAGCTTTAAAATCCTTAACTTAGAGCGGGCTTTACTTTGAGTATAAGGTAATAATTTAAAACTAATATTCAAGAAAGGAGAACTGGCAATGTGGCACAAGATCTAAGATTTTGCATTTTAACCTTCCCTTAGAGTAATCGTGCAGTGATGTTAAATTGAAAAATGCAAAAGCTTATTGGAAATTTTTTATCGCAATTTCGACATCATCCTCGGTATCGAAAATTGTAACGAGTTTGGTGATCATGAACAGACTTTGAACTTTTTCTGTAACGGCGGCTAATTTTAGTTCACCCCCGGCATTTTTGAGAGTCGTCATGCACCCTATCAGGATTCCCAGACCAGAGCTGTTCATCCACTTTACTTTGCTTAAATCTATAACCACTTTGCTATCCTTATTTTCAGCTAACTCCTTGACTTTTTCGTGAACCGCCAAAGTTTCAGGTCCACCCATCATCTTACCTTTAAGAGTGATCACCGTTACATCATCATGTTTTTCTTCCTTAATTTGCATAAGTTAGTCCTCCTAGCTCAAAGTTCAGTAATTCGTATCTGTAAAATTAAAGCAAATGTAACATTTTTTTGTACGGATGTCAATCTTTTTTTATTTGATAATTTCTTTAAAATGTCGATAATTTAATAGGGGGTGGTGAAGAGGCAACAAGGAGAGATTAGCTATGAGGACAAGGATAGTTTTCTATATTATCATTCTCTTGCTGAGTCGTGCTGTATTTCTGAATGCACAATTGAAAAACGCCGAATTTGGTGTTGGCGTTTTGGTTGGCGGTTCAAAACTACAGGGCGATATTGAGAATACACATATGGGGCTTACCGGCGGTTTAATGCTTAAGTATGGTCCGATTCCAAGTTTTTCCTTCACTGCCACGGCAATTTATGGACAGATGACAACTGGCCTTAATGCCATTAAGACGAATCTCTTAAGCGCTTCCTTGTTGGGCACGTTTTTTATCTTGCCAAATAATGATTTCAGGCCTTTTGTATCTCTTGGCCTGACAAGATTTCATTATACAACAAAGGACGGAGCCGGTCAGCAGCTCTTTCGGAATAACGGCTCGCCAATTTCAGCTTGGCAGAGCGCTGTGCAAATTGGGGCTGGATTCGAATTATTCACTGGAAAACGATGGGCGATAAATACGATGGGTAATTATAATATCACAAGAGTCGACGAATTAGATGCGATAAGCCAGGGCGGCAATGACGGATTTTTTCATGGCTTGATTGGACTGGTTCATTATTTCAAGACCGGCAAAAAGACCAACAGCGAAAATCTTTCCGGGACGGATTTTAATCAAGAGCCGCTAACTGGAGACAAGAATGTTGAATCTAAGATTATTCAAACAATTCAGAATACGCCACTCGATCAATTTACCAACGGGATCTATTTTGAAAGAGGGACTGCAACCCTGTCAGCCAAATCCAGAAAGCAGCTTCATGAAATCTACCGTTATTTAGATACTCATCCCGATGAAGAGCTTGAACTATTGGGGGTTAGCAGTGAAAATCAATCAACAAATGAATTGATTTTAGAGCGGGCCAACGCGGTGAAAACCTATTTGATAAATTTAGGAATTGAGGCTGAAAAAATTATTATTAACACACACTAAATACTTTAGCAATGCACAGTTAAATTAATACTTGTTTTCCTCCTCCCTCCAAAGCCGTCCGCCATTGTGTTGACGGCTTTTTTTCAACAATCCGGTTTCTATACAAAACTTTTTATATGGGCGCTAATCCGTTGACAAACATGGTTTAATTATTTAAATTTACAGTCACCCAACTATTAACTCAGTTAATTCATCAGCCGCAGAGTACATAAAGGCGCCGAGTTGTTTTTATATGACTAAAGGAGTAATCCCTGGCTTTAAAGAAGTAAAAGATAAAGACAAAAAGACTTTAATTGATATGATTGTAACTGCTTGTTATTACTAAGTCTCTCTTTTCTCTGCCACCTTTGCGGTGAACAATTCAGGTTAATAAAATTTTATTTCAAAAGGCACGTTTTATGGGCACAAATTCAGAACTGAATAATTCTCGAATTCGCTGGTGGGCGGCCGCTATCATTCTTTTATTGGATACGGGAGTCGTCAGCTGGATTTGGATAGTTTTTGATTCAATTCGTCAACAGAAAGTGCTGGGCACTTTGGCCGTTCAAGTCATCACTTTGCTTTTACTCGTTTTGTGGCTGCTATTACTGTCGCGCCTGCGTTGGAAAATTCGCTTGACAACCTTGGCCGGTTTGGTCGTTTTATTAGCCTTGTTTTTCTTTTTATTTCCCTTCAAAGAATTCACCGGCGACCTGGTCCCCACTTTTGGGTGGCGTTGGGCTGAAAAGTCTTTTCAAACCGAACTCATGGATATAAACACCGATTCAGAAACGGACAATCTTTTTACCTCTCCAGCTTTCAGCTACCCGCAATTTCTTGGGCCTGAACGGAATGGCAAAATCAGAGGAACCCAGTTAAATGCTGATTGGAATACTCATCTGCCGAAACAGCTATGGAAACAGCCCATCGGAGAGGGGGCTTCGTCATTTGCTGTCGCAGGAGATTTCGCCGTCACCCAGGAACAGCGTGATGATAACGAGATGGTCGTTTGCTACGACCTCAAATCGGGTAAAACCCGGTGGCAGCACAGCGACAAAGCACGCTTTGACTCGGTAGCTTTTGTCGGCGGTATTGGCCCTAAAGCAACACCAACAATTTCGGGGAATAACGTTTACACTTTAGGTGCGACAGGCATCCTCAATTGTCTTAATTTAAAAGACGGCCAACTCGCTTGGCGAAGAAATATCCTTGCGGAAAACAATGCAAAAGTCAAGGAATGGGGAATGGCGGGCTCGCCTTTAGTCCTTGACAGTTTGGTTGTGGTAAGCGCTGGAGGCACAGACGGTCATTCACTCATTGCTTATCATAAAGACAGCGGTGAGCAACTCTGGTCATCAGGGAACGATCAAGCGGGTTATAGTTCGCCTCTAATTGCCACGATTGCCGGAGTTCGCCAAATTCTGATTTTCAATTGGGAGCACGTGACAGCTCATGCCCCGGGTTCCGGTAAGATTTTGTGGGAATTCCCCTGGTCAGGGGACACCCAGAGAGTCGCCCAGCCGGTCGTGCTACCAGGAGACAGGGTTTTTATAACAACCGGATATGGAGTCGGGAGCAAACTTATAGGAATTAACATGGCTGCAAACAGCACCCTCTCTGCCACTCTTTTGTGGAAAAGTAACCGCATGAAAGCCAAATTTTCCAATGTCATTGCGGTGGGTGAATTTATTTATGGCCTGGACGATGGCATTTTGGCCTGCATAGATTTGAAAGAAGGCAAGCGTCAATGGAAAAGAGGCCGCTATGGTCATGGGCAAATGATTCTGGTGGGTGACTTGCTTCTCATCACAACTGAAAAGGGCGATGTGGTTTTAGTGGAAGCCAATCCGCGGGAGCACAAAGAAATCGCGCATTTTTCCGCCATACAAGGTAAAACTTGGAATAACCCGGCTCTGGCCGGACCTTATTTACTGGTTCGGAATAACCGGGAAGCCGCCTGTTATGAGCTGCCGCTTTTGGAATAAAAATAGGAAAAAGTGACATGAATTCAAAAAACAATTACAATATAAATCTGGATACTAAATTCGGCTATTCTCAACTTATCGATATCCCAGATATGGTTGCTGCTTGCAAAGAAAAGTGGTTCAACCAGACTTTGTGCCAGGTCAATGAGTCAGTGGTTCGTCTGGGAATTCTACAGGGTGAATTTCATTGGCACAAGCATGATGTGAATTCTTCTTTGTTTTGCAAGGTAAGCTTCTCATTGATTTAGAGAGTGAAACGATCTGTCTTGGCCCCCAGCAAGGATACACCGTCCCGAAGGGCGTCCGGGATTGCTCCCGGGCACCAGAAAAAACTGTGGTTCTGATGATTGAAAAAGGCACTATTAAACCGACTGGCGATTAGCTCAGTACCTCTTTGCATAAATCGGAGTACTTTTTACCATACCCTGGCGCACCAAAGAAATTCGATGAGCGAAAAGCGAAGGAGCGGGGTGTATCAGCGTCTTTCTTCCCTCTTCCTCTTTCTTCTCGCTTTTCGTTTGGATGGAGATCTGATCTTACGCTACGATTGTATCGTCTGTTATTTATGCCAATTTTATGCAATGAGCCGACTGTTTTAATTTTTCTTGAATACAATATACCAACACTTTTCTTAAAGAATGAGACCAAAACTCAAACTCCCGAAAACATTTATGTTTGAGACCGAAATCAGGGTGCAGGTGAGTGATATAAATTATGCTGGCCATCTTGGTAACGATAAAATTTTATCTTTCATTCATGAGGCACGAGTTCGGTTCTTGAAACAATTTAATTTTACGGAACTCGATGTAGATGGTGTCGGCACAATTATGGTACATGCAACAATCATTTATAAAGCAGAGGGCTTCCACGGTGATATTTTGAAAATTGCAGTCGCACTTGGTAACTTTCACAAATTAGGGTGCGACTTTTTTTACAAACTGACAAATCGAGAAACGGGTAAAGAAGTCGCCCGGGCCAAGACCGGCTTAATTTTCTTCGATTATGAAAAACAGAAAATGGTCTTAATGCCGGAAAAATTCAAGGAAAATTGCAATCTTTGAAAACAGTCATTTAGCCGCGGATTCACCCATAAAAGAAATACCCCACAAGCATTCGTCTTTTCACGTCAGGAAATGATATGTCAAAATTTAGATACTCGATTATTCTGGTAATCGCCTCTGTTTATTTGCAGCCCATTAATTTAGTTGCTCAAAATATCCAAAATACAATCGATTCCATCCAGGTAGAAATAGAAAAAATTCGTGGCGCCAAATTCAAACACAGCGTTAAAGTTGCTCATCAGTCACTTGAAGATTTTGGCAAGTATCTTGACAAAATGCTCGACAAACAGTTTTCAGAAAACATGGACAAGAACTACGGAAAAGTAGTCCGCAAACTCGGCCTTTACCGGGGACCAGAAATTAAAGATTTCAAATCTTTGGCCAAGACAGTGATGCAGAGCCAGGCGGCAGCCTACTACGATCCGGCCTCCAATACATTTTATGTCGTCATGCAGGATCTGCCGAAGTCGACGTTGGGCTCAATTTATGCCCACGAGCTTTATCACGGTTTTCAGGATCAGTATCACAATCTCGATGAGTATTTGCTTTCACCGGGGCAAGGAAGATTAAACGATGACGAGGTGCTCGCCCGTCAAGCAGTGGTCGAGGGTGAGGCTACCTATTTAATGATGCTATGGACTTTGAAAACTCAATTTGGTTCTATTCCTGCACCCGGGATGCTTGATATGGCAATTAAAATGCAGGCTGAACTCGACGTCAAAACAATGCTGCAAATGTTAAAAAGCAGCGTGGTTCCCCTGGCACAAAGTGGAAACATGGAGAAAGCCATCAAAGCGATGGACGATATCCCTCCTTTCATGATTGAAACAATGGTGGGGACTTATCTTAAAGGGATGGGGTTCGTATTTGAAATACAGAAGCAGGGTTGGCAAAAAGTTAGCGAGCTTTATAAAAATCCTCCGGTATCAAGCGAACAAATACTTCACCCGGAAAAGTGGCTGACTAATGAATTTCCGTTCAAATTTGAGTGGCCTTCTTTCGCGCAGAAACTATTTTCTGATTGGAAGCTGCTTGAATCCAACACAGTCGGCGAAATTCAGTGGCGGATTATCTTTTCCGAACATGGAATGAGCGAAGACGGTTTGACGGCTGCAGAAGGTTGGAACGGAGATTCGTTTGCGGTTTTTGAACATAAGAAAAACAGCGAGTTGCTTCTGTTGATTTGCAGCAGTTGGGACACGGAGAAAGAAGCCAAGGAATTCAAGGCTGCTTATGAAAAACTTCTAGTAGTAAAGTATCCGGAAGGAAATGAGACGATCAAGATTCAGTCTAATGCCAACGACGTTTTAATCATCGAGGGTGGCAACAAGAACAATATTGCGATGTTGCTTGAGTTCATGCAGCAGGCAAAGAAAACAAAAAGCAACTCACCTTGATTTAAAAGCCATGCAAATCAAATAATTTTCTATCTTGTTAAGGCCGGCTCCTTGGCGGCGGGTTTTGATTCATCTATAAGTACTTCTTTTAATTCATCCCAATACTTGTACTTTTCGATCTGACTGAAGTCATATACATACAAACCATCGGTGAGTTTTAGTGCCGTCCTTAAAGCCTTTTTAAAAGTGTCAGCGTTCTCCTTAAATTGCTCAACCATGAGTGAGGCGTGAACCGGGGTTGCCAGGCCAATAACCTCCCGGGCAATAATCGAGCTTCCCTCAACACTCATCCACCAGTCAGCGCCTGCATTCTCGGCTTCCTCCATGGTAGTCCTTGGAAAAAAACAAGCGACAACTAAATAGTTGAACATTTCAGCAATCGCGGTCTTATGGTAATTTCTACTGGCCCAATCTTCCTCTGGTCTATTTGCCTCGCCGGCCCAGTTAACACCGTATTCGTAATAGGTTGGATACCAGGCACCCACAAAATTGGCCACCGGAATCGCCGGGTCAACGCTGCGCACAGAATCGATCAGGCGTTTGAAAAATGATTGAATAGATTTAGACCTAAACTCCAACCACTCCTGAAAAAGCGGCCCGGGAACGATTTCCAATTCGTCATTCACTGATTTCAACTCATAGACTTCATCCGGCCACCAACTCACTTTTTGTCCGCTCCCCAGGAATTTTTCAAATTCGCTTTTTGAATAGTCGGAAAAATCTGCTTCAATCCCGCTAAAACGACCTTTATCGAAAATCAGCCCATCCACATTATACTTTTGAATGAATTCGGTTATGATGGCAATCTCATAATCCTGTACTTCCCGAAGGAGGGGATTCGCAAACGCAGCCGTTCCATACCCCCATTCTGTGACTGGCATTAGTGTGGGTTCTTCATCCTCAATGACATAAACTGTCGTCTGCCAAGCCGAGCGATCGGAGTAGATAGGTCCTTTTCGCTCGATCAGGTGCCCTTCTGAAAAGATGGAGAATACTGCATAAATCTCTATATTTCGCAGCCGGGCTTCATTGAGAAATACCTGTACCGGATCGAAGTTCAAATGAAGCTGGGAATCCTGCCAATCGAATAACCGCGGTGCTGTTTTACTGTTGTAAATGACCTCCCCGGTAATTGTTTTCACCCCCAGGGCAATCGCCTTGAACCCAGCATCCCCGGCTTTATTAAGAATATTTATGATTCCATTTCGATTGGTAATTTGCTTGATATTCAGCAGAGGATCGCACCAGAGCACAGCTTTCTTATCATTTTCCTGAGAATAAGAAAAACTTGCGAAACCAAAGCTAAGAAAGAAACAGGTTAGCGTGATTCGGAGAAACATTTTATTTAAAACTAAAACAAAAATTTACTGAAGCCTAAAATCAGGAGGCCGGAAATAGTTGCGATTGTTGCGAGAATCAACTTTTCTTTTCTCAAAAAAAATGAAACGCCGGCAGAGAAAAGCATCAAGCCCGCGAAAACAGAAAACCTATGGCTGCTTAAGCTAACCAAAAGACAAAATACGCCCCAGATGATCCATTTTTCGCCGACTGTAAATCCTCTCTTATTCTCAATTTTATTGGATGTCATATTAACGATGTACTCTTAATGCTAATGTAAAACAGAAAAAGGCAGGACATATTGCCTGCCTTTAAGTTAAAAATAAATTTGTAACAATCAACGAATGATTATTTCTCTAATTCAATTGTTTTAACAAAATCATTTATAATTTTCTCGAGGATTTCATTCGTCAATTGAAAGTTCCCGGGTTTCTTTTGTTTGCTATCCTTATCAAAGACCCATCTTGCAAGGGTAATACTTCTGCCGCCTGTAATTATAATTTCAAAATAGGACAGCGACGTGTCGTCCTCATCGGGAACATGGCTGCGCAATTGTGCTTTCGACTGCAGCTTGTCGATTTCAAAAACCTCAAAATTTTCAAGCAGGTAAGTTAGATTGTTTTTCAAAAAATCCGCCTGCTTTCTTACAAGATCAGGACAGGACTCAAAGGCATTAACCCACTCAATTTGAAGAGTTTCCACCACAAGACTAAATTTATCAAACTCATTGAGATTTACTTGTATCCGAAACTCTTTCAGTTCGCAACTAAATTGATAATCTGCATCATTGCTGTTCTGTTTGCTAAGATAATTTTTTAAAAGCTGTAGGGTTGTCTTTCCAGGTGCCATTTTTTTACCTCACAAGTTTAGCAACTCATTGATCGATTTCTATTTCACTGTGTTCTAGACCGTCAAACGTCATTAAAGTTTTTACTTCATCAACGACTGTCTCCAAATGAACCGGCCTGGTCCAGACTTTAAACAAATTGGCCAAAGTGTCTCTGGCTTCCTGCATTTTCAGATCCACGCCCTCATGCCTCTGTTTCAAATACAACTCACCGCGATTGAAGTAGTTTGCATCTTCAACATAAATTGCCGGTTGACCAAAATTCGTCAGACTAAACAAGAGCTTCTGCTTTACTTCTTGAAAATCCCGGTCGGAGATTTCATAATAATCTGTCCGGTCATTAAATTCATACACAAAAAGATTGTTTTCGCGGCAAAACTCCTGTGTCAAGAATGCGTCTATAAACATCAAGTCATTGTAAAGTTTGCGGACTTCAAATATTTTTTCCAGACCAAGGCCAAGGTTCTTGTTCCAGTTTGCTTTGACCTGCCAGTCTTCGCACTCTTCATATTCTTTGCCGAATTTTCCCTTATTCCATCGGTCTTCGATATCACGAAACAACTCAACGCCTAATTTATAAGGATTCAACCTGCCGGAGCCCGTCATCAGAGTACCGGAATGGTGGTCGGCGTAGTCAATTAATTCTGCGTCCGTCAGGCATTTGCGGGTCATGATCGTCGAATGCCAATAAGTCGCCCATCCTTCATTCATTATTTTTGTCTGGCCTTGCGGGCTGAAATAATATGCCTCGTCGCGAATAATCGAAAGAATGTCGGACTGCCATCTCTCCAGAGGAGCGTATTCTAATAAAAACTGTAAAATATCGCGCTGCGGTTCCTCGGGATTTCTTTTTCTTTTTTCAAGCTCGCGTTCTTTTGACAGTTGCTTCTGCTCTTCAAGAAATTCTTCCGGATTAATAAACGAGTCCAAGTAAGCCTTTGGGCTCTTGAGTCTAAGCGGAGAAATATTTTCAGAATCCTCAGTCCGTTTTCCATTAACCTTGTTGTTTTCTGCTTTGCGTTTTATATGTGGTAAATGCGGATCAATCAAATTTTCTAAAGACAGGCAGACTTCAATAAAATCCTCAACCGTTTCTTCTCCGTATTTTTCAACAAAGCGGCGAATCCTGGTGCCATGGTTCGCCATCTGGTCTATCATTTTCCGATTGGTGTGAGAAAACCAGAGATTGTTTTTGAAAAAATCACTATGGCCGTAGACATGAGCCATAACAAGTTTTTGATCCACAAGATTATTGCATTTCATTAAATAAGCATAACAGGGATCGTTATTAATAACAAGCTCGTAGATTTTTTGTAGTCCGTAAGAATAGCCCTTGGAAAGTTCTTCATATTCCATCCCAAATCGCCAGTGCGGATAGCGAGTGGGGAAGCCGCCATAACTTGCCACTTCGTTCAGTTCATCAAACTCAACCATTTCGAATATGGTCTCATAAAAGTCGAGGTTGTAGCCTTCGGCGTAGCCTCGAATTTTTGCTTTCTGAATTTCAAGTTCTTTTGTTAAATTCATCGTAGTTCAACTTTTAATCTTAATAGTGTTGAACGATATGTGCGGGCTAAGACAGTATTTTCGTTCAAAACTTTTTATCTTCCTTTGCCTAAGAATTCTTTGATCGAATCGTAAATGCCATCTTTATCCGGAATTTCAGACAAAACGATGTTTTCCTCATCAAGTAAAAAATCTTCGAGATCGCGAATGAATTGCCCGCTGCCATATGGACTTTCGACCTGGCCATAACAAAAAAGATTTATTTTCGGAAGCAGCTTTTCTTTAAGCAACATAACACATTCATCGGTGTCAATTTCCCCCCAATTATCACCGTCGGAAAAATGGAATAGATAGATATTCCATTCATTGGGATTATAAAATTCATCAATCATTTTGTTGGCGGCTTTGTAAGCCGAAGAGATGATCGTGCCACCGCTCTCTCGTGTATGGTAAAAGGTTTCTTTGTCGACTTCGCGTGCGATTGCGTCGTGTATAATATACCGGGTCTCGATGTTTTTATACTGGTAATTCAGCCAGGTATCAATCCAGAATGATTCAATCCGGACGATCTCCTTCTGTTCGTCCCCCATCGAACCGGAGACATCCATCATGTAGATAATCACAGCATTGCTTTCCGGCTTGGATGTTACTTTCCAAGAACGATACCTTCTATCTTCGCGTACCGGAATTATTATGGGATCAAGCGGATTGTAAGTAGCCGAAATCAATTGCCGCTTTAGGGCTTGTTTGTAGGTCCTTTTGAAATGGCGCAGAGATTCAGGACCGACCTGGCTGATTCCGGTATATTTATTCTTGTCAGAAGTAATGTTCTTTTTGCCTTTAGCCTCGATATTGGGTAGTTCCAATTCTTCTGCCAACATTTCAGCGAGTTCTTCCAGTGAAACATCGACCTCCAGAATATGCTGCCCGGGTGCGTCACCTACTCCGGGTATTTCACCCCCATCGCCACGGCCAATGGGGGTGCCAACGTCACCTTTTCCTTGCCCGACGCCACCGGCTTTCTTGCTGCTGTATCGAAAATGAGGCAGCCTGATTTGGGGCACCGGGATACTCACCAACTCTTTGCCTTGTTTCCCAATCAGTTCGCCCTGGGTTATATATTTACGCAGGTTTTTCTTGACTTTTCCACGAACAATTTGTCGAAACCGCGCGTGATCTTTGTCTATTTTTTTTACCATAAGAGATATCTTATTGCAAAGATTCTTTAATATCGCCACGGGCGAAAATACTGGCCACGAAATTCAGGACATCGGTCGCACAGATATCGCAGTAACCGTAATATTTAATCATCCGTGACTTAACAACATCTATTTTTTCCTGGGTCTCTTTGTCAACTACGCTGGAAATCAAAGTACTCAGTTTTATCGAATCTTTCTGATCTTCAAAAAGTTTGAGTTCGAGCGCCTTTTGCAGCCGTTCATTTGACCTGTAATCAAATGTCTTCCCTTCAAGCGCCAAGGCGCCGATATAATTCATAACCTCGCGGCGGAAATCATCTTTGCGGCTTTCCGGGATGTCAATCTTCTGCTCAATGGAACGCATTAAACGTTCATCCGGCTCTTCATCTGCGCCGGTGTATTTGTTTTTCACTTTCTCTTTTTGAGTATATGCTTTGAGATGATCAATGTAGTTTCCGCATAGGCGTACTAAAGCTTCCTCGTCAGCGGCAATCGCTCGCTGAACCTCTGTCTTTACCATGTCTTCATACTCTTCTTTTACATCGCTCAACAACTCCCCGTAGCGTTTCTTCTGATCGTCTCCGGTAATTAACGAGTGATGGCGCAGACCTTCTTCAAGTTCATTCAGAACCATGAACGGATTCACGCAAGTTCCCTCTTCATCGGAGACTAAAGCATTTGAAATTTTATCCTGAATATACCTCGGCGAAATGCCTTCCATCCCTTCTCGCACTGTCTCCAAACGCAATTCCTTTATATTGTCTTCAGTAAATCCAGGCAAAGTTTTACCGTCGTACAGTTTTAATTTTTGCATTAATGTGAGCTGCGCCTTTCTCGGATCTTCCAATCGGGTCAGAACCGCCCACATGGATGCGAGTTCAAATGTATGTGGGGCAATATGTTTGCCTCTGATTTTCTCCTTGCTGTAGTCTTTTTCATAGATCTTGATTTCATTCGAAAGTTTGGTAATATATGGAACATCAATCTTGACTGTCCGGTCTCGCAGGGCTTCCATAAATTCGTTCGACTGCAGCTTTTTATATTCCGGCTCATTCGTGTGCCCGATAATCACTTCATCGATATCTGTTTGAGCGAATTTTTTGGGTTTGATTTTATGTTCTTGTGAAGCCCCAAGCAAGTCGTAGAGAAAAGCAACATCCAATTTCAGCACTTCGATGAATTCCACCAATCCCCGGTTGGCGATATTCAACTCGCCGTCAAAATTGAAAGCGCGGGGATCCGAGTCGGAACCGTAGAGGGCGATTTTACGGTAATTGATATCGCCGGTAAGTTCAGTCGAATCCTGATTCTTTTCATCTTTCGGTTGAAAGGTACCGATGCCAACCCGATCCTTTTCCGAGAGAATCAATCGTCGAATTTTTATATCGCCGATTATTTTTGCCCAATCCCCGTTATATTTACGGTTTTTTTCCACGTATGTCTGGCGACAAAACGGGCACAGCTCACCAAAAATATTGACGCGCTCGTCGGCGGGTCTATCTTGATTTAATTCGTCCATGACCTTGCCCCGGAAATCTTCCGGAATCAGATGAAGCGGCTCTTCATGCATCGGACAATTTTCAAAATGGGTTCCGGTCTCATCCTCGATTTTCCACGAGAACGAGTAAAGCGTGCCGTCTTCAGTTCTGGAATAAGCCTCAAGGCCTTTTTTTAATAAACGGACGATTGTACTCTTGGCGCTACCGACAGGACCATGAAGAAGAAAGACACGTTTTTCCGTGCCATATCCCCGGGCGGCAGAATTAAACAAATTAACGAACTTCATGAGGGCAGGTTCCAGCCCGAAAATAGCGTCTCTGCCCTTGTCAATTGGATCATCGAAAAATTTGTACCTGATGAATTTTTCTTTGTATTCTTGATATTCTTCCGTGCCGTAACTGAGAATCATATCATACAGTCTTTGAAATGCGGTTCGTGTAATTTTGGGGTTCTTTTGCACCATTGAAAGGTAATCGGAAAACGAACCCTCCCAGGTAAGTTCTTTAAACTCTTCAACATTCTGCATTCCTTTTATTAAAGAAATGATTTTGTTCTCCTTGGTTGAATCTGTACTTTTCTTTATTTCTTCTTTGGTGTTCATAAATTTACACCTCCAACTTCAATAGGCAAATTTGTCGGTTTAGTAACATCTGTTAAATTAATACAAAATTTATGCCAGCAAAATTTCCTCTAAAATTTGGGGTTAGGACAAAATAAACGCGACATGCCTGTTCAACATACTAACCCATTTTGAACCCCTGTGCCAGGGTGAAACAAGATGGTAAAAAAAAAGTCGAAATAAATTTTAGTTATTTCGACTTAAAAGTTTTGTCAAGGAACACAGGAGTTTAAAGCATTAAACACGCCCTCTCGGGCTATCTTTCCGACAATGTTTGGAGAATTTAGTAAAAATGTAGTTTCAATGGAACCCCTTCCGGCAAAATTATATTTATAGTTCTGTTAAATTTGTATTTTAACTCGTAAACGATCTGAATAGAACTTGGTTCCTAAATTGTCTACAACGGAGTTTTTTCACACCCGTTGCCTCATAATAGAATGTTACCCTGGGCGGTATTTATGAGTGAGAATTTCATATTATTTTTTTCGTTGACAATTTTCATTATTGCTTTAATTTTAACCATCATTTTACTTTGTATTTCAAAAGGGTTAAGTGTTTTAAATTTTGCTTCGAGTTGCTCTTTTAATCGGGTGTCAGAGTGTATGGAGTTTGTTAGTCTATGATAGGGTGTGCAAGCCCCGTCGTGT
>SMVA01188899.1_pt1 | contig 24859 bp, 21 predicted proteins | sample 2456451 | NCBI WGS metagenome assembly SMVA01 (sample SAMN11095933, study PRJNA526329) | marine sediment metagenome | biome: Marine sediment; feature: Surficial sediment; material: Deep marine sediment; isolation source: Hadal surficial sediment | place: Pacific Ocean | collected 2014-05 | depth... | reverse complement strand
GTTCTCTGGAAAAACGGCGCGCCTCTGAATAAGCTGTTAGGCGGCAATCGAAGCAATGTCATCTGATATGAACCCAGCGCCATTTACCATCAGAGTTATCGGTAGTTTCTCCGGACGCGAAGGGACAATCACGCACAAGGCGGCGTCCATCGTTGCAGCCATGGAAGGTTGCCCAATGAATGACATAGTAGCCGCGCTAACGTCTATGGATCACACAAATTCTCCAACCTCGAAACCCAACCCACCAAGATGGATAACGCATTTTGCGGGTCTTGAGAGCAAGGCTTCCGGAAAGGCAACAGAGCCCTGGATTGAAATCCTGTCGGGAGCAAACGTCGTGGATGACAAGCAGATTTTTCGTAAATTATTGGCAGACGACGGGTTCAGTCGCAGTGGCACCTAATTTGTCGGCAGAGTCAACGCCTAACCACTGGCTTGCCTCGCCGCCGCTAACCTCATCTCGTCGAATGCCTTTCCGCCTCACGTGCAGTTGAACCTTGGCGTTATGGGTCAAGCTGAAGGAAACTTAGCGTTACACTTCCGTCGAGATCTCGCTCGTCACTTTTATGCATTGACTAAAATTTCGAGGAGCGATATTTTCGGCGACAGGGATGAGCAAGTCCGCCCGATTAATTTACTCGACGACGCTAGCACTATGTTTTCTGGCTTTGTCGGCAAAAATTACCGGCCGGGCTCTGGTTTGTTGATTCTTGCAATTAATCCTGGTGGTGGTGGCGACGCTTATACGAAGCGAATCCCCGAGGACGAAACCTTTTATCCTTTACTTCACGCCCTGAAGGTTTCGTCCGCAGAATCAGCTAGTGACGCGTTTGAAGCGGTGAGCGCCGCGTTCGTCCCGATAGTCAAGCAGTGGAATCTGTGGAAAATACTGGGGCCAACGCTAGATGCTGCGGGAACAGATCTCGATGCGGTCACATACATGAACGTAGTGCCGTATAGAACACGGGAAGATAAGATGCCGCCTGCGGCAGCTCGATGGTTAGCGTGGCAGCTAATCGTTAATCCGACCCTAGATCTACTACAACCACGATCCATAATTGCTTTGGGAAAAAAAGCGGGGTCAGTTGTTGAGCCTCTTTTGCCGGCCGGCACACAGTATTACTGTGTACCTAGAACGATCGGGGACTCGTATGTGTCAGACGACGCGAAGCGAGTCCACCAAATTATGCGGGATGAACTAATTGACGCATAACCCAGCACAAGCAAAGGGACTTAAAACCCGCTACGCCTATTTGCGGCCCCTGTTGTGGACGTTAAATACTCGCCGTGAATGTCCGCTATTGGCCGTAAGCAGACCTTTAGGTGCTCGCGAGATCGCCTATCCAGCAATGTCTGCTTTCCGCCCGAAAGCAGACGCTAAATCCTTGATTCTGGCCGGTCCTGGCTAATGTCCGCTAACGACCCAAAGCGGACGCTAAACCCCTAGTTTCCGGCCATCCTGGCCGGATGCCTGCCAATTACCTAAAGCTGACATGAGTCAATGATTTAACTTAACAAAGTTATTTAGACTGAAAGACAAAACTATCGAATCGCCCTTATGTAACATATAGCGGTTACTTAGAAAGTTTCTAATGCAGGAACTTTGTATATTTATAATATCAAGGTGTAGAATAACGCCTATACGCTCTGACCGATAACGCAACATCGAGCGGGGCGAAAACAATTAAGACTAAGGACAGGTCCGGCAGTATCCATGCCGAGACGGACCGCTTCGGCATGTATTGCGGGGTCACTCGAAAATAAGGGGACCGACTAATGAAAATTAATAAATTGCCGCGCAGTTTTATCGCCGTATTGCTCCTGAGCCTCGTCTCTTTACCGGCCTTCGCGGCGAACGTTACCCTGACCGCGGCTCAGATCCAGAGCTTTACCCAGGTTGGGTCGAGTGGGGGCGGTACTCCGTTCACGTTCAATACGAATATCGACGGTTTAGGCGCCAGCTTCACCACACTGTGGGGCTCGAGCGACTTCGGGGTCCAGACTGCCCTGGTCGGTCTCAGCGGCCTCGGCTTGGACTGGTCGGCTTTCGACACCTTCTCGATGACTATCGCGAATAATAACGAGAACGGGTGGGACTTCAATGTTTTCGTCTTCGACGGTACGACAACCAACAGCGCAACGCTATTAACGCTCCCCGCCGATAATTCATTCACCACCTTTGTGGTCGACTTGACCGGTCTGACGAAGACCACAATCGCTGACGTATATTTGAGCGTCTCTGCGGACTTGCCCATTGGCGGCTCCGATCGCAACGCCGAGTATACGGTCCACGCCGTGCCCGTGCCGGCGTCGGTATGGCTGTTCAGCTCGGCTCTGGGCCTGTTGGTCTGGATACGGCGTAAAGCAGCGTAAGTACTTTCAGTAAACTAACATTTAGAACCCGCTTCGGCGGGTTTCTTTTTGCCTCTCGAATGTCCGCTTCTGGCCGAAAGCGGACACTCGTACTTGGGGGAATATCGCACAAATTGCAGACATGAACTGAGCATTTTAGAGCTTGGCGAATTCCCGTATCCGGATGGCCGTTCTTGTCTACACAGCGCCTACGAAATCGATCGACGGATTACTGATTCGCGATAACTTTTTGATTTAATGGCGCGCCCGGAGGGACTCGAACCCCCGACACCCTGGTTCGAAGCCAGGTACTCTATCCAGCTGAGCTACGGGCGCGTGGTTCCGAATTATAGTGGCCGCGACACGAAACGCATCAGCGATTGAGAATTCGCTTGCCCATCGCCTGCATGAAGGCGTCCACGGCCACGCCATACTCGGCGACCGTCTCGCCGCAGACCGGATGGGCTTCGATGGCCTGCCACCATTCGGCCAGCCGCCCGTCGCCTGCCGTCGGATCCTTTATAGGATCGAAGTGCGGGAAAATAACCTTTTTCATGAGCATCATGCTGGGCGCCAGGGCGCAGTCCCCGAGCGTCGGCGTACTGCCCACACAGAACGGCCCATCGCTCATGAAATGCTCGACGTAACCGAAATATTTAGCGAACTCTGGCCCAGCGGCCTCGACGGCCTGTTCGTCTCTATTGGCCGGATTCAGTTGCCGGAACAATGGACCCACGTTCGGCGAGATGTAGATATCGACGATGCGCTCTATGAGTCGCGAGGTCGCGCGATCCAGCAGACCGGTCGGCAGGCCCGGTTTGTCCGCAAAGGCTTCTTCGAGGTATTCACAAATAACCTGCGATTCAGCGATGAAACTGCCGTCCACTTCGAGGCATGGAATCTTGGCAATCGGGGTCATGGCCCGATACTCATCCGAACTCGGGCTGCCGCCGGGCGGGTCCACGAGGGGCAGATCGACTTCCTTGAGACGGGCGAACATGACGACCCGGGTGACGTACGGCGAGGCGATTGCGCCAATGAGTTTCATTCTGGGACTCCTTCGTTTTTGTTCTCGGGAAATGGGGTCTGACCCCATTTCATGTTTGGCGGAGAGGGAGGGATTCACGTCGGCGCTGCGCGCCTCCGTGCTCTCCCCACCTGTTGTATCGCTGCGCGATCCATCTGTTGGACCCGAGTCGAACAGGGTCCTCACCGGGCTCCCCCTCACCAGTCAATAAAAACGGGGTTTGACCCCGTTTTTATTGACTGGCGGAGAGGGAGGGATTCGAACCCTCGAAGGGCTTTTAACCCTTACTCCCTTAGCAGGGGAGCGCTTTCAACCGCTCAGCCACCTCTCCGTGACGGGTTCGCAGATCATTAGATGATTCGGCGCGTTACCTTACCCGATTAACGCAGCTGACTGAAGGCGCGGACCGGATTTCCCCGCATAGATTTTGCGCTGCCGGCGACCGGCGCGGTTATTCGTTGACGGCCTCCCCTAAATCAAGGCGCCCATTCCCGTTTTGCTCACGGCTGATACGCTGATAGATCTCTTCACGGTGGACCGTAATTTCCTTCGGCGCCTTGATGCCCAACCGCACCTGGTTCCCCTTGACGCCCAGTACCGTGATGTCAACGTCGTCTCCGATAACTACGGTCTCCCCAACTCGTCTCGTTAATATCAGCATGACTCGTCCCCCCGCTTGTTTGTTTTTTTCAGGCCTGCCAATCACTCATTTTTTTAACCGGATACTGCGCCGATGATGGCCAACGACGGCAGTAAGCAATACTTCAGAGTGGTATGGCGTGAGACTACGGCTTCCTGACCTATGGTCAAAAGCCGAACACTTTTGTTCTTATGAGCAGCTCCTCCTAAGCCGCCTTCTGGAACCCTGATTCTAACTCAGGTTTTATCTGAATTGCCAATCTGCCGGGTCCGCGTGTAACTATTTTTTCCTTTATAATCAATAAGTTATCGTCAGTATAACGGCATGCTCAGCGAAGTCTTTCGGCGACCCAGCCGGGCACGGCAGCCAGAGCCGCATTGAGTTCTGCCGGATTATTGCCGCCGGCCTGCGCGAAGTCCGCCCGGCCACCGCCCTTACCGCCGACGCGCTGCGCGACCGCGCTGATGAGTTCACCCGCCTTGATCCGGTCCATGACGTCCTTGGTGACCCCCGCGGCCAGACGGACCTTGCCGTCCGCGGTCGCCGATGCGAGCACGACGACAGCCGTACCAAGCCGATCCTTCATACGGTCTACGGATTCGCGCAAAACCTTCGCATCAACGCCATCGTCTAAGCGATTGGCGAGTACCTGGATGCCGGCGATCTCGGCCGCGCTGTCGGCCAGATCCGCGCCTGCCGAACCGACGAGTTGGGACTTGAGCGCATGGTTCTCTTTTTCCAGCGCCTTGTTACGTGCCACGAGCTGGTGAACCCGGGTTTCCACATCGGCACGCGCTCCCTTGATCAGGCCGGCGATACGATCCAGCACTTCCTCGGTTTCCGTGCAGCGGTCGAGCGCAGCCTGACCCGTAACCGCTTCAACCCGCCTGATCCCGGCCGCGACGCCGGATTCCGTCGTGATCTTGCACATACCGATATCTCCTGCACTGTTGACATGCGTGCCGCCACAAAGCTCGACGGAGAACTCGCCGAGTGTCAGCACGCGCACCTCGTCACCATACTTCTCGCCGAACAACGCAACCGCACCGCTGTTAACGGCTTCATCGTAACTCATGATCACCGTTTCGGCAGGCGCATTGAGTCGAATCTGCTCGTTGACGAGCGCCTCGATCCGTTTGATCTCATCCGGCCGCAGCGCCTCGTAATGCGAAAAATCGAACCGTAGCCGGTCGGGTGCGACGAGCGAACCTTTCTGACTCACGTGGCCACCGAGCACCTCTCGTAATGCCGCGTGCAGCAAATGCGTCGCCGAATGGTTCAGTACTGTCGCCGAACGCCGCTCCGCGTCGACGGCAGCCCGGATTTCATCGCCCTTGCGCACCGCGCCTGCGTCACAGGCACCGATATGCAGATGCGCCGCGCCGGCCTTCTGGGTGTCGGTCACGCGGAACACGAAGCCATCAGCGCCCGTGATGATGCCCTGGTCGCCGACCTGGCCGCCGCTCTCAGCATAAAACGGCGTGCGATCGAGCACGAGCGCACCGGTCTCACCGGGTCCGAGTTTCTCGACGACCGCGTTATCCTTTAATATCTCGCCGACGTTTGCGGTGCCGACCAGGGTTTCATAGCCCGTGAAGACTGTTTCCATATCCAACTGCAACCCCGAGTCTCGCGCAAATTTGAATTTCTGCGCGGCGCGCGCGCGATCCTTCTGCGCCTGCATTTCGACATCGAAGCCGGGCTTATCAATTTCGACACCCTTTGAGCGCGCGACGTCAGCCGTCAGATCCATCGGGAATCCGTAGGTATCGTAAAGCTTGAACACCACATCGCCGGGCAGGATATTGTCCGTCACGCGCTCGAGTTCGGCTTCGAGAATACCCATGCCATGGCTCAAAGTTTCGGCGAAACGCTCCTCCTCCGTTTTCAAAACCCGTTCGATGTGCTCCACGGCGGTGGTCAACTCGGGGTAGGCCGTTCCCATTTCCTTGTCGAGAGGGCGGACGAGCCGATAAAAAAACGGCTTGGACACGCCGAGTTCATAGCCGTGCCTTAACGCCCGGCGAATGATCCGGCGGAGCACGTAGCCGCGGCCCTCGTTACCGGGCAACACGCCGTCGACGATCAGGAACGCGCACGCCCGAATGTGATCGGCAATGACCCGCAGCGAACTCGACGATCGGTCTTTGGTCTCAGTCACTTCGGCGGCGGCGCGAATAAGGTTCGCAAACAGATCGATCTCATAGTTACTGTGCACGCCCTGCAATACGGCGGCGAGGCGCTCGAGGCCCATCCCCGTGTCGACGGACGGCGACGGCAGCGGCGTCATCGAGCCATCGGCGCCCCGTTCGAATTGCATGAATACCAGGTTCCAGATTTCGACGTAACGGTCGCCGTGTTCGTCTGCAGACCCCGGTGGACCGCCGGGGATACCGGGCCCGTGATCGTAAAATATTTCCGAACACGGACCGCACGGACCGGTATCTCCCATCGACCAGAAATTGTCTTTTTCGCCCAGACGGCGGAAGCGCTTCGGGTCGACACCGATTTCCTTAAGCCAAACGTCCGCAGCCTCATCGTCGTCTTCGAATACCGTAATCCAGAGGCGCTCAGGCGGCAGCCCGAACCGCTCCGTAATCAGCTCCCAGGCAAACAGAATAGCGTCGCGCTTGAAATAGTCCCCGAAACTGAAGTTGCCGAGCATTTCAAAGAAGGTGTGATGCCGGGCCGTGTAGCCAACATTCTCGAGGTCATTATGCTTGCCGCCGGCACGGACACAGCGTTGCGAACTCGCCGCCCGCTTGTAGTCCCGCTTTTCGGTGCCGAGGAACAGGTCCTTGAACTGCACCATGCCGGCATTCGTAAACAGCAGCGTCGGGTCATTGCCCGGCACGAGCGGCGAACTCGGCACGACGCGGTGATCTTTCTCGGCAAAGTAGTCGAGAAACTGTTGTCTGATTTCAGAAGTGTTCATTGCGTCCGCCGGCCAAACCACTGGCTTCTTTTATGAATATTCCCTGCCGAGAACATTTCGTATTTGCTCGCTGCTAAATCCCCGCTGCTGCAGGAACCGGGCCTGCCTGGCCCAATCACGATAATCTGCAATACCACCAGAGCCAAATTTTCTGTCCCGCACGGCGCGCGCCATTGCGTTCCAGTCTACGTCACGGCGCTCGAGATAGGTCACGACCAGCTCACTGGCCACACCCCGGCGCTCGAGTTCGACGCGAATCTTAAACGGCCCCTGACCCTTGCGCACCCGCGAAGTCACGAAGGCCTCGGCGAAGCGATCGTCGCTGATCAGGCCCTCCTCGGCCAGCCGGACGATCGCCTGATCGATTTCGTCCGCATCAAATTTCCGCGCGATGAGCTTGGCCCGGATTTCGGCCGCGGAATGTTCGCGGTGCGCGAGCAAATCCATCGCCCGCTTGCGAGGCGATGTTTTCCCAGGTTTCCCCTCGTTGATCAAAAGGAGGGCTACGCCCGTGAATCTACCGATTCATCTACCGATTGGGGAGGCTGCCGCGCTACGAAGCCTCGCCAACGGCATTCAACTCCGTGACTTCGTCATCGTCTGGCACAGACTTCGGCAACAACTGGTCGCGAATCTTTTTTTCGATTTCCCGCGCCACGACGGGGTTAGCCACCAGGTACTCACGCGCATTATCCTTGCCCTGACCGATCCGGTCATCGCCATAGCTGTACCAGGAGCCCGCCTTCGCAACAATACCCTGCTGCACGCCGAGATCGATGAGCTCGCCTTCGCGCGAAATGCCGAAGCCATAGATAATCTCGAACTCGGCCATCCTGAACGGTGGCGCCACTTTGTTCTTGACGACCTTGACGCGCGTCTGGTTGCCGATGACTTCGTCGCCGCGCTTAAGCGCACCGATGCGCCGAATGTCGAGGCGGATCGTGGCATAAAATTTTAGCGCATTGCCACCGGTCGTCGTTTCGGGACTGCCGAACATGACGCCGATTTTCATGCGAATCTGATTGATGAAGACAACGATCGCGTTCGAGCGATTGATATTGCCCGTGAGCTTGCGCAACGCCTGCGACATGAGCCGCGCCTGCAGGCCGACATGATGGTCGCCCATCTCGCCTTCGATTTCAGCCTTCGGCGTCAGCGCGGCCACGGAGTCGATAACGATCATATCAACGGCGCCCGACCTCACGAGCAGATCCGTGATTTCGAGCGCCTGTTCGCCCGTGTCGGGCTGGGAGATCAGCAGGTTCTCGATATCAACGCCGACTTTTTGCGCATAGGCCGGGTCGAGCGCATGCTCGGCGTCGACGAACGCGGCCGTGCCGCCGGCGCGCTGGCATTCTGCGATGAACTGCAACGTCATCGTGGTCTTGCCCGAAGACTCCGGCCCGTAGATCTCGACGACGCGGCCCTTCGGAATACCGCCGACGCCCAACGCGATATCGAGACCGAGGGAACCCGTCGAAATCACTTCGATATCGCGCCGCGCCGCCGCATCGCCGAGGCGCATGACCGAGCCTTTGCCGAACTGCTTTTCAATCTGGCCGAGAGCGGCCGCCAGGGCCTTCTTTCTGTTGTCGTCCATGGATATTTCTGCCGAGTCAGTGAGAAAAAGAAGATTCGAAATGTAGTGTCCGATTATTCCACAGATCCAGCATCGTGGCAGCTTCGGAAAACTTCGCTAAACCACGGGCAACTTATCGCGCTCGAGGATCATGGGATGAGCCCGGGCGAGAAACCCTGGGGAAATCGAGCCACGACGTTATATTCCGCACCGCTCGACGCCGTGACCGACTCGATCAGCGCGAAATCGCGCACCGCCCAGCGCACGGGCAGCGGCGCATCGACCTCGGGGACCCGCTGAACCTTGCGGGCTAGCGTGACATGCGGCTGCAACGCGCGCTGATCAGGCGCAATTCCCAAACCCTCCAGCTCGGACCACAAAGCGTCCGCAAGTAACGACAGAGCAAGGAATTTTTCCGACGGGCCGACCCAAAAGACCCGCGGCTTCGGCCAGTAACCGAAGCGGTCCAGCTCGAGATCGACCGGCAAGCCGGATGACCGCGCCGAGACGGCCCGGCCCGCGGTCATGATGTCGTCGCACAGAGCCGTGGGCTGATCGCCGAGGAACGCGAGCGTGATGTGATAGTTTCCGGCCGGCACGGGCCGGCCGCCGCACTTGCGCACCACGGCCCGGGATGCCTTCTGAATCGCCTGCCGGGCAGCCGCATCGGGCCAGAGCGCAAAAAACAATCGCCGCGCAGCCGGCCCGGTTGCGCTCACGCGTCGGCCATTTGCTTAAGTACGCCATTCAGCGCCGCGGCGACGGCCTGGCGGCGAATCTCGGCACGATCGCCTGAAAACTGTTCCCTGCGGATCGTGGCACGGCGCGAGGGGCCGAGCCACGCGATCCAGACCGTACCAACGGGCTTGTCTTCCGTGCCGCCATCAGGACCCGCGATCCCGGTCACGGCCACAGCCATGTCGGCGCCACTGACCGCGCGTGCCGCGACGGCCATGGCCTCGGCAACCTCGCGGCTGACGGCGCCGTGACGATCCAGCAGTTCCGGATCGATGGCGAGTAAGGTTTCCTTGGCATTGTCGCCGTAGGTCACGAATCCGAACTCGAACCACCCGGAACTGCCGGGCACATCGGTCAGGCACTTCGCAATCCAGCCCCCGGTGCACGATTCCACCGTCGCGAGCCGCGCCTCGCGTGCGCTCAGCAGCTGGCCGACGCGCTCGGCCAGTGTATGCAGATCGGCATCACTCGTCACGGCTTTTAACCTCCCGCGCTGTGACCCAAAATTTCACTATAGACGTCAAGGTTGCCCTGCACCATGCGCTCGAGGCCGAATTCGCTGCGCACCCACTCAGGCGCCGCGTTGGCGAGGTACCGGCGCCGCACCGGGTTAATCACGAGGTCGGCTATCGCCGCGGCCAGGGCCGTCGAATCGCCGACCGGAAGAAGCATGCCGGTCCGGCCGTCGGCAACTGCTTCGGGAACACCGCCCGCGCGAAATGCGATGACAGGCACGCCAGCCGCCTGCGCTTCGAGCAAACTGACGCCGAGCCCCTCGCGAACGGCCGGATGTACGAGCAACTCGAAATGTCCGAGGAAATCCAGCAGGTCGGGGCGATAACCGGCAAACTCGACTTCGGATGCGAGACCGGCCTGCGCGATTTTTTTTTCGAGTGACGCGGCGAGGGGGCCCGCGCCGAACAGGATCACCCGGACGCGAGATACCGTCTCGCGCAACTGCCCGAGCGCAGTCAGTAAATGCATGTGGCCCTTGCGCCTGATAAATTGCGCGACCACCGCCACGGGCACGTCTTCTTCGAGCAAGTGGAACTCATCGACAAATCGCTCCCGCGACCAGGATGGCAGGCAGGCGGCGGCATCGACCGCGCTGCGCACGAGCCTGAGTTTCGTCTCGGGCAGCCCCTGCTCGACAAGTTGCCGGCGGATTGCGGCGGAAATCACCACGACTCGTTCGTAACAGCGGTACTTGAGTGTGCCGAGCCCGGGCAGATCCACATGGTCGATGCGCCGTGACAACACGGCCGGAACACCCGCGAACCGGGCCGCGAGCCCGCCGAACACATCGGCGCCGCGGCGGCTGTGCACATGCACGAGATCCGGTCCGATCCGCCGGATCAGCGCTTTGAACCGCAGCACGAAACCGACGTCGATATCGCCGCGCATCGGCGCCGTCACGACATCAATGCCCTGCGCGCCGGCCACCGCGACGATTTCGCTGTCCGGTGGACACACCAGCGTCCCCGCGACGCCGCGCCCGGCCAGCCCCTTGATGAGATAGAGGACCTGGCGCGCACCCCCGTAAACATGTCGTCCGGTTTCGAGATGCAGGATGTGCATTTTCAGGAATCTCTGGTCAAACGGCACACTTCACGAAATAATGGACGTGCACAATCCCTGAAATAACAAACGCCATAATAATCGCTCCATGGTCACCGCAATCTCTTCGGAAAATCTCGCACAAGGCAGTGAAACACACACGCCGATGATGCAGCAATACCTGAAGATCAAGGCCGAGTTTCCGGACATGCTGCTGTTCTACCGGATGGGCGATTTCTACGAGATGTTTTACGACGATGCGCGACGGGCCTCGGAACTCATCGATATCACGCTCACGGCGCGCGGCAAATCGGCCGGCAACCCGATCCCGATGGCCGGCGTGCCCTATCATGCGATCGAAAACTATCTCGCCAAGCTCGTTCGCAAGGGCGAATCGGTCGCAATCTGCGAGCAGATCGGCGATCCGAAGGAGTCGAAAGGCCCGGTCGAGCGCAAAGTCGTGCGCGTCATCACGCCCGGCACACTGACCGACGAGGCTCTGCTCGATGCGCGCCGTGACAACATCCTGGCCGCAATCGCGGTGGCCGAGGATCAGCGTGTCGGTCTCGCCTGGCTCGACCTGAGCGCCGGGCGCTTCACGGTCACGGAACTGGCCACGGCCGACGAACTGCAGAGTGAACTCGAGCGCCTCGGGCCAGCCGAATTACTCGTCGAGGAAGGTCACGAAGCCGGTCTTCCGGCCGGTTCCGCGCGCATCCGGCCGATGCCGCCGTGGCATTTCGACCTCGATACGGCGACCGAAACATTGTGCACACAGTTTGGCACGCGCGACCTGGCCGGCTTCGGTTGCGCGGATCTGCCGCGCGCGGTGAAGGCCGCCGGTTGCTTGTTAGGGTATGTGAAAAACACGCAGCGTTCCGCCCTGCCCCACCTCGAAACCCTGACGACCGAGCGCCACTCGGACGCACTGTTCGTCGATGCGGCCACGCGCCGCAATCTCGAACTCGAGCGCAGCCTGGCCGGCCGCGACGAACATACGTTGGCCGGCATCATGGATCGCTGCGCGACGACGATGGGCAGCCGGATGTTGCGCCGCTGGCTGAACCGGCCACTGCGCGATCACGATGTACTCAATGACCGGTATCGCGCGCTCGCCGCGCTTGGCGATGCCGGCACCGAACAACTCGTCGAGCGACTCGGACAGATCGGCGACCTCGAACGCATCCTTGCGCGGATCGGGCTGAAGTCCGCGCGGCCAAGGGACCTCGCGCAACTCCGCGCGGCCTTGCAACTGCTGCCCGACATCAAGCGTGAAGTCGCCGACTGCGACTCTCAGTTACTTTGTTCACTCGATGACGCCATGGGCGAACACGGTGAAACGCGCACGCAACTCGAACGCGCGCTGATCGAGGAACCGCCGATGCTCATTCGCGACGGCGGAGTCATCGCCAAGGGATTCGACGCCGAACTCGATGAACTGCGCAATATCAGCCGCAACGCCGACGGCTACCTGAGCGATCTTGAACGACGTGAGCGCGAGCGCACCGGGTTGCCGTCGCTAAAAGTGGGCTACAACCGCGTGCACGGCTATTACATCGAAATCAGCAAGGCGCAGTCGATGCGTGCGCCCGACGATTATATTCGCCGCCAGACGCTCAAGGCGGCCGAGCGCTATATCACCCCGGAACTCAAGGAATTCGAAGGCAAGGTCCTGAGCGCCCGGGAACGCGCGCTCGCGCGAGAGAAACAACTCTACGACACACTGCTCGAGGCCCATATAGAAGTGTTACCGGACCTGCAACGCATGGCCAGGGCCGTGGCCGAGGTCGACGTACTCGTCAACCTGACCCGGCGCGCAGCGGCGCTGAACCTGCGCGCACCGACGCTGACCGACGTGCCCGGCATCGCGATTCGCGCGGGTCGGCACCCGGTCGTCGAACAGGTGCTCGATGACCCGTTTATCCCGAACGACCTGACTTTCGACGCGGGCCGACGACTGCTCGTGGTGACGGGGCCGAACATGGGCGGCAAATCGACCTATATGCGTCAGGCTGCGCTGATCGTAATTCTCGCGCACATGGGAAGTTTCGTGCCGGCTGACGCGGCCGAGATCGGGCCCATCGACCGGATCTTCACGCGCATCGGTGCAGCCGACGATCTGTCGGGCGGGCGCTCGACGTTTATGGTCGAGATGACGGAGGTCGCGAATATCCTGAACAATGCGACGGATCAGAGCCTTTTGCTCATGGATGAGATCGGCCGCGGCACAAGCACGTTCGACGGCTTGTCGCTCGCGTGGGCCGTGGCCCACCACATCGGTGAGAAAGTCGGCGCGTTTACGCTGTTCGCGACGCACTATTTCGAACTCACGAGTCTCGCGACCGAACTCGATGCCTGCGCGAACGTGCACCTCGACGCGACCCAACATGGTGACCAACTCATCTTCATGCACAAAGTCAAGGATGGGCCCGCGAACCAGAGTTACGGTCTGCAGGTCGCACGTCTGGCCGGCGTACCGGCGTCCGTCGTCGATCGAGCGCGCAAATACCTGGCCGAACTCGAACAACATTCGACCCAACAGCGCGCGCAACACACGGCGCAGCAGGAACTCGCCTTCGCGGTCGAGCAGCCCGCGAAGGATGAACTGCGCAGCGCGCTGGACGCGCTGCAGCCCGACGAGATGACGCCAAAACAAGCGCTCGAATCGCTGTATGAACTCAAACGAATCGAATGATCCGGTGGCCAGCAAGAATTACAGGCCGTGATCGAAACGGCCGTGGCACAGGAAGCGTGCCGTTTGATCGACGACGCGGCGCGATAGAATCAGGCCGAAATGATCGACCGACAGCATGAGATGATCGGTCAGTCCGGGCAATTCAGTTTCTTTTTGCGTGACCACGCCGTCGTGGGGCGCCTCGAGTCGAGCCACGAATAGGCCCAAGCCCAGTCCTAACGTGCCACCGATGACGCCAACCTCGTGGCTCGCATCGGCAGTTCGCAATGGATTTTCGAGCACGGCATCGCGCATCGTTTTGCCGAGTATCTTGTGGCCCCATGCTCGTCGGTCGAGGTGCCGCGCCGCAATGCTGTCGACGAGCGGCGAACCCAGGCAGACGACGCGCTCGACTTTGTCGGTCGGGAATCGCTTCAGCATTTGCATGGCGAGTACGCCGCCGAGACTGTGGCCGACGAGATGGACGGTATCGGCCGGCAATTGATCGATAAAACGACTGAGCCTGCGCGTGTTCTCGGCCATGCCTTCGGTGACAGTGTGATATGAAAACTGGGTCGTGGGAAACCCGTGCCGCCTTTGCAGACGGCGCCGGACCAGAGCCATCTCCATGCCGTTCATCCACAGGCCGTGGATGCAGACGACTAAAATGGGGTCAGACCCCATTTTTTCCATTATTTTTTTAGCCTAATGCCTGTCTCGCGCAATTGCTCGGCCGAGACGGGACCCGGCGCGTCGGTCAGCGGGCACCTCGCGGTCTGGGTTTTCGGAAAGGCGATAACGTCGCGGATGCTCTGCGCGCCCGCCATGAGCATGACGAGCCGGTCGAGACCGAACGCGATGCCGCCGTGAGGTGGGCAACCGTATTTCAACGCCTGGAGCAGGAATCCAAACTTGCTTTCGGCTTCCCTCGCCGAGATGCCGAGAATTTTGAAGACGACCGACTGCATCTCGCTCGAATGGATACGGATCGAGCCCCCGCCGATTTCCGTGCCATTCAGCACCATGTCATAAGCACGCGACATCGCAGCCCCGGGGTCCGCTTCGAGATCCTGCACGGCGTCCGTACTCGGCGCCGTGAACGGATGATGCAGGGCGGTCCAGCGCTTTTCCTTTTGTTCCCATTCGAACATCGGGAAATCGACGATCCACAGCGGCCGCCATTCGTCCGAAACCATGTCGAGATCCTGACCAAGCTGCACGCGCAATGCACCGAGCGCGTCATTGACGATACGCGCCTTGTCGGCGCCAAAGAACACGAGATCGCTGTCGGCCAGGTCGAGACGTGAGATGAGGCCGTCAACCGTCGCATCGGGCAGAAATTTCAGGATGGGTGACTGCAGGCCCTCGCGGCCCTGCCCGACCGAGTTCACTTTAATATACGCGAGTCCCTTCGCACCGTAGCGGCCGACGAAATCCGTGTAGTCATCGATCTGCTTGCGCGTCAGGCTCGCGCCGCCCGGCACCTTGAGTGCCGCCACGCGGCCCTCGGCGTCGGCGGCCGGGCCGGCGAACACCTTGAAATCGACGCCGGCCATGAGATCGCCGACCTCGACGAGTTCGAGCGGAATGCGCAGGTCGGGCCGGTCGAAGCCGAATCGCTCGACCGCCTCGGCATGGGTCATGCGCGGGAACGGATCCGGCAATCTGACATCGAGCAAATCCGCAAACAATGATCTGATCAACGATTCCATGAGCACCATGACATCGTGTTCGTCGACGAAGGACATTTCGACATCGAGCTGCGTGAACTCGGGCTGCCGGTCGGCGCGCAGGTCCTCGTCGCGGAAACAGCGCGCAATCTGATAGTAGCGGTCGAAACCCGACATCATGAGCAGCTGTTTGAAGAGTTGCGGTGACTGCGGCAGAGCGAAAAATTCACCCGGATGTGTCCGGCTCGGCACGATGTAATCGCGCGCACCTTCCGGCGTCGCGCGTGTCAGAATCGGCGTTTCGATATCAATAAACCCGTTGGTATCCATGAACGAACGCAGGGCCTGCGTGACACGATGGCGCAGCCGAATGCGCGCAGCCACTTCCTCGCGACGCAGATCGAGATAGCGATAGCGCAGGCGAATGTCTTCGTGGGCGTTCTCATCGTGATGGAACGGCGGCGTTTCGGACTCGTTCAGAACGGTCAGTTCGGTCACCAGCACTTCGACCTCGCCCGTGCGCATTTTCGGGTTGACCGTGCCTTCGGGACGCGGGCGCACCTTGCCTTTCGCAGCCAGAACATATTCGCCGCGAATGCGCTCGGCCGCGGCGAAAATTTCCTCGAATTCGGGATCGAAAACGATCTGCAAGAGACCCTCGCGGTCACGCAGATCGATGAAGATCACGCCGCCGTGATCGCGGCGCCGGTGCACCCAACCGGCGACGGCCACCTCCTGGCCCACGGCGCTCGCATCGATCTCGCCACAGTAATGGGTTCGCATGGGTTGGACTCGCGTCAGCTTTGGCCGGGCCGGCGATATTAGGTCGTGGGCTCGGCGTTCGCAAGTTTCACGGCGTGTTTCCGCTGGACCCAATCCGGCACGACGACGCCGAGCGAGACGATCATCTTGACCGCGGCCTCGACATCCATGTCGAGCGCGATGACCTCGGACCGCGGTACCATGAGGATGAACCCTGAGGTCGGATTCGGCGTCGTCGGCACAAACACGCAAATCACATCGTCATGCGTGCGCGCCTGAATTTCCTCCAGCTCCGTCGAAGTCTGAAAGCACAGGCTGTATACGCCCTTGCGTGGGTACTCGATCAACAGTACCTGCTTGAACGCTTGGCTCGTGTCCGTAAACAGCACCTCGGCAAAATTCTTCGCGGCCGAATACACCGTGCGCACGAGTGGGATGCGATGCAAGAGTCGCTCATAGAATTCGATCAGCCGTCGGCCAACCAGGTTCGCGACCAGCACGCCGGTCACGAGGAGGACCACGATCGTCAGCACGATGCCGAGACCCGGTATCTTGAAACCGAGAAGATTTTCAGGGCGGTAGGCCGGCGGCAACAAAATCAGTGTGCGGTCCATGATGCCGACGAACAAATTGAGGATAAACAGCGTCACGCCAACCGGTACCCAGACCAGCAGACCGGCGATAATATAACGACGCAAATGCATGGGGTCAGATACTACCGGATTTGCCGCCGGCCGGCTTGTCGCCGGCCGGCTTGTCGCCGCCCGTTTTGTCGCCGCCCGTTTTGTCGCCGCCCGTTTTGTCGCCTCCGCCGGGCTTGGCGGAATTCGCATCCGCGCGTTTGTCCTTGCCCGAATCACTCGCCTTGCTTTTGTCGCCCGACTTATCCGGGCCGTCGACGACATTGCGCCGGTTGTCCTTCTTGAAATCGGTCTCATACCAACCGGTGCCCTTGAGCCGAAAGTTCGGCGCGGACAACAACTTCTTGAGTTCGGGCCTGCCGCAATCCGGACAGTCGATCAGCCGTGCCGCGTTCATCTTCTGCAAAATATCGAACGTGTGCCCGCAGTGCTTGCAGGCATACTCATAAATCGGCATCAAAACCTCCGAAAAAAACAGTCAGTTTGGAATTCCAGTCTGGGTTAAGCCGCGGCCGGCGTCACGGCGCTAAAAACCATCTCGCCGTCGGCGACGTCAACCTTGATACATTCGCCCGGGCCGAAACTTCCTTTCAGAATTTCCTGCGCGAGCGGGTTCTCAATTTCCTGCTGGATGGCCCGTTTCAGTGGCCGCGCGCCATACACCGGGTCGTAACCGGCATCCGCCAACCGCTCCACGGCCGCGTCGGACAACTCGAACTGCATGTCGCGCTCCGCAAGCCGCTGCATCAGGCGCTCCAACTGGATCAGGACAATCGCGCCAATCTGCTCACGAGTCAACGGGTGGAAGACTACAATGTCGTCGACCCGGTTCAGGAACTCAGGCCGGAAATGCTGGCTGACGATCTCCATGACCGCTGCCTTCATGGCATCGTAATTTTCTTCGCCGGCCAGTTCCTGGATTCGCCCGGACCCGAGATTCGACGTCATGACGATGACCGTATTGCGAAAATCGACCGTGCGCCCATGACCATCGGTCAGGCGACCGTCGTCGAGCACCTGCAGCAAAATATTAAACACATCCGGATGGGCCTTCTCGATTTCGTCGAGCAGAATCACCGAATAGGGCCGGCGGCGCACAGCCTCGGTCAGGTAGCCGCCTTCCTCGTAACCGACGTAACCGGGTGGCGCGCCGATCAACCGCGCGACCGAGTGTTTCTCCATAAACTCGGACATATCGACACGCACGAGCGCATCGGCTGAGTCGAACAGGAACGTGGCCAGCGCCTTGGTCAATTCGGTCTTGCCGACGCCGGTCGGCCCAAGGAACAGGAACGAGCCGTTCGGGCGGTTCGGGTCCGACAGGCCCGCACGCGAACGCCGGATCGCGCTCGCGACCGCGTCGACGGCCTCATCCTGCCCGACCACGTGCTCGTGCAGCACCTGCTCCATGCGCAGGAGCTTATCCTTTTCGCCCTCGAGCATCTTCGCGACCGGGATACCGGTCCAGTGTGACACGACTTCGGCCACCTCCTCATCGGTCACGCGATTGCGCAACAACTTGTTGTCCTGCTGTTCGAGCGCCGTCGCCTCCTCTATTTGCTTTACGAGTTCGGGGATCTGGCCGTACTGAATTTCCGACATACGCTGGAGATCCTGCGCGCGACGCGCGGTCTCGAGCCCGACCCTGGCCCGTTCGAGTTCCTCTTTTAAATGTGTCGCGCCCTGCATGGCGGCTTTTTCGGACTTCCAGATCTCGTCGAGGTCCGAATATTCACTCTCCAATTCGCCGAGTTGCGCCTCGAGATCATCGAGCCGCTTCTTCGACGCTTCGTCCGAATCTTTTTTCAGCGCCTCGCGCTCGATCTTGAGCTGGATGATGCGCCGGTCGAGCCGGTCCAATTGCTCCGGCTTGGAATCGATTTCCATGCGAATGCGCGAGCCCGCCTCGTCGATCAGATCGATCGCTTTGTCGGGCAATTGACGATCCGAGATATAGCGGTGCGACAGGGTCGCGGCCGCAACGATCGCGGGATCGGTTATTTCCACACCGTGATGAACTTCGTAACGCTCCTTGAGGCCGCGCAGAATCGCGATCGTGTCCTCGACGGTTGGCTCGTCGATCAGTACTTTCTGGAAGCGGCGTTCCAGGGCCCCGTCCTTCTCGATATTCTGGCGATACTCGTCGAGCGTCGTCGCGCCGACGCAGTGCAATTCGCCGCGCGCCAAAGCCGGCTTGAGCATGTTGCCGGCATCCATCGAACCCTCCGCCTTGCCGGCGCCAACCATCGTGTGAATTTCGTCGATGAACAGGATGATCTGTCCTTCCTGCTTGGCCAGATCATTCAAAACCGCCTTGAGCCGCTCCTCAAACTCGCCGCGAAACTTTGCGCCGGCGATGAGCGCGCCGAGGTCGAGGCTCAGCACGCGCTTGTTCTTAACGCCTTCGGGGACCTCACCGTCCACGATGCGCTGGGCAAGCCCTTCGACGATCGCCGTCTTGCCGACGCCGGGCTCGCCGATAAGGACCGGATTGTTTTTTGTGCGCCGCTGCAGGATCTGAATCGTGCGGCGAATCTCGTCGTCGCGGCCGATGATCGGGTCGAGTTTGCCCTGCTCGGCGCGTTCGGTCAGGTCGATGGTGTATTTCTCGAGCGCCTGCCGCGTGTCCTCGGCATTCGGGTCATCGACGGAACGCCCGCCGCGCAATTCTTCGATCGCTTTTTCGACTGCACCCTGCACGACGCCCGAATCATCGAAGATGCGGCCGAGCGCGCCCTTGTCCTGGCACGCAGCCAGCGCGAACAACTCGCTCGAGATGAACTGGTCGCCTCGCTGTTGAGCCAGTTTGTCGCAAACGTTGAGCAGGCGGGACAGGTCATTGGAGAGATGCACTTCACCCGGTACGCCCTCGACCCGCGCCAGCTGGTCGAGCGCCTCGCCGAGACGCGAGCGCAGCAGGTTCACGTTCGAGTCGGCCTTGGTCAGCAGATGACGAACCGTGCCGCCCTGCTGACCGAGGAGTGCGGCCATGAGATGCACGGGCTCGATGAACTGATGGTCCCGGCCCACGGCCAGGGACTGCGCGTCGGCGAGCGCCATCTGAAACTTGCTGGTCAGTTTATCCATACGCATGTACGGAATACTCCAATAAAATCAAAGACTATGCCCTAGAAATGGGGGCATCGGCCGGAAATTCAATGCTGACGCCAGATCAGCGTGGCCTGCCGGCCGCAGACCCCGTCGCGCCGATGCGAGAAAAAGCGTGCGGCGTCCGCATGGGTACAGTATCCGCCCCCGTAGATCGCCTCGATTCCGCTTTTTTGCAGCCGCGTGCGCGCGAGAGCGCAGAGGTCGAGCTGCCAGCGACCCGCCGGGTTCGGGGTCAGGGCAACGGCGTCGCCGTCGCGATCGAGCGCATCACGGACATCGGCGCCGACCTCGTAGGCCGCCTGACTGATGGCCGGACCGAGCCAGCACAGGAGATCGCCCGGCCGGACGCCGCGATCGACAAACGCGGTAATCGCGGCTTCGAGCACGCCGGCCGCGAGTCCGCGCCAACCGCCATGCACGGCCGCGACATGCGTGCCGCCACGGTCACAGAGCAGGATCGGCAGGCAATCCGCCGTCATGACGACGCAGACCACGCTCACTTCGGCGGTAATCGCACCATCGGCCGACCCGGGAAAAGCCGCTGCGTCGGCCCCGACGATATCGACGCCGTGCACCTGATCCAGCCAGCGCGGTGCATCGGCAAGCGCCAATGCGTCGTGCACAATCGCGCGATTTTTCGCCACGGTAGCGGCGTCATCACCGACGTGGCTGCCGAGATTCAGACTGGCATAGGGTCCCACGCTGACGCCGCCCGCGCGCGTCGTGCTAACGGCGCGGATGTTCGCGGATGCCGGCCAGTCGGGGTGAATCAATCCGACTGCATTTCCGGCCACTGCAGCTCGTCCCATTTTTTCGGTTCCCGGTCTTTCGGCGCTGACGAATCGCCTTTGTGGAGCACATTCAACAATCCAACAAAATCGGCAGGCAGGCGTGAATGCAATTCAATCGTGTTGCCGTTCACGGGATGCGTGAACACGAGACCGCTCGCATGCAGCGCCTGCCGCGAAAAATGGCGTAAGGTCTCGGCCAGTTCGGCCGATACGCCGGCCGGCACTTTCAGGCGACCACCGTAGGTCGCATCCCCCACCAGGCCGTGCCGGGCGTGTGCCAGGTGCACGCGGATCTGATGGGTTCTGCCGGTTTCGAGGCGCAGGGCCAGAAAGGTATGCGCCGAGAATCGTGTCAGGATCCGATAGTGCGTCACCGCCGGTCTGCCTTTTCCCTCTCTGTTTTCAATCACCGCCATGTGCGTGCGCCGCGTCGGATGCCGGCCGATCGGCGCGTCGATATGGCCGCCCGCCGTCAGGCGCCCCCCGCAAACCGCGCGGTACTCGCGTGTGATGCGTCGCTGCTCGAGGTCGCGCACGAGCCGGGTATGCGCCGGCAGAGTCTTCGCGACGAGCAGCAGTCCGCTCGTGCCCTTGTCGAGCCGGTGCAGGATTCCGGACCGCGGCAGGGCCGACAATGCCGGCGCGTAGTACAGCAGACCGTTCATGAGCGTCCCGGCGGCGTTGCCGGCGCCCGGATGCACGACCAGGCCCGCGGGTTTATCGATGGCGAGCACGTCCTCGTCCTCAAACACGATGTCGAGGTCCATGGCCTCGGGCTGCGCAGGACTCTCGACTTCAATGGCGGCCGTCAGCGCAACGTGCTGTCCGGATTGCACGCGGGTTCGCGGTACCGGCTTCCTGCCGTCGAGCACGACGTGCCCGCCCAGAATCCAATCCTTGAGGCGCGAACGGGAATAATCGGGCAGTAATTCTGCCAACGCCTGGTCGAGACGCTTCCCGTCCAGCTCCGGCGGGATGGTGATGTCGTGTTGCAGTGTTTCCATGAGGCTCCGGGCTTGTGGGGCCAGAGTTTACGGTATACTTCCGGGCTTCGTGCGCCAGCGGTCTGTTCGCCTTGAGACTCACAAAGCCGACAATCACAGAATCAATCCGCGCCACCGACCGCGGCCGTTCCCGGCTCCTCATTGTTATTGCGCTGGTCATTGCATTGCCGCTGACCACGCTGGTGTCGGGCTGCGGCAAAGGCGGCCGCGACGCCAAATCCGGCGCTGAAGAACTCTACGATCGCGCCTACAAATCGATGAACAGCGGTAATTTCCGCAATGCCATCAGCTACTACGAGGCGCTCGAGGCGCGGTACCCGTTCAGTAATCAGGCCAAACAGGCGCAGCTCAACCTGATCTATTGCTATTACAAAAACGGCGAGCCCGAAGCCGCGACCGACTCGGCGACCCAGTTCGAACGCGAAAATCCGACACACCCTCGCGTCGATTACGCGCTGTATATGCGCGGACTCGCAAACTTCAGCGGCCAGCACAACCGGTTCCAAAAACTCTTCCGGCTGGACCTGGCGAAGCGGCCCCCCGTGCAGGCCCGGGAGTCGTTTTCCTCGTTCAATCGCCTGATCCAGCGCTACCCCGACAGTATCTATGCGGCAGACGCCCGGCAACGCATGATTTTTCTGCGCAACCGGCTCGCAAAACACGAAAACTATGTGGCGGAATATTATTTCAAGCGTGGCGCCTACGTCGCGGCGCTGAATCGGGCGAAATTCAGCGTCGAACATTTCGACGGCGCGCCGTCGGTCGCCGATTCCTTGTTGATAATGGCGCAGTCTTACGAGAAGCTCGGCATGCAGGACCTGGCGATGACCACGCGCGAGGTGCTCGCGGCAAGTTACCCCGACGCCGCGAGGCAGAATCGCTGACGTCAGCCCGGAAAACTCATTAAGGGCACGGAATCCAGCACCCAGTTGCCGGACTTGCGCCGGTCCGGACACGGAATCGCGAAAGCGGTACCTTTTTGTTGCTCGCGCAGTGTTTTCGAATCGATCCGCCAGCCGCGACGGTCCCAGTCCCGCAGACTTTCGCGATAGCTCACCACCGCGGCGTCGCCCGTTAACAGAACTTCCTTCGCATTCGACTCGGGCGTTCGGACCGGGCGCAGCTTCTCGAGGATTCCGATGTCTTCGCCGACGACCCGGAGCGTCACATCACGTACCCGCTCATCCTTGTCATCCTCGAGCATCCAGTTGCGCATATTCAGAAAGAAAATCCGCGTGTGAGACTCATCGACCGGTTGTTCGAAGAAATACTGGTGGAACACGGCCTCACCAAATTTTGCGGTTTGAAAGTGAATCCAGGTCACGAGCTGATTCGGGCCCTGGTGCCAGGAACCGGCGGAATTCTGCGACTCGCCACGTTGACTGGAAACGTCGGTGTTCGGGTCCCGGGTCTCTTTGAACGACATCCAGAACTTGTTGCCCCATGGAATCTTCGTCATCGGCAGCGGCTTGCTCTGCGCTTCGGCATCCATGCCCGGCGCACCCTGCATCGGGTGGACGAATTCGTTATGGATCGGGTCGAGGCCGTTCTCGACCGATCGCTGGTAGTAACAATTTAATTCCAGCGTATAGAGTTCGCTCTTCCAGCCTTCCTGAGCGTACTCCTCGACGTCGTAGATCGGAGGTCGCTCGGCCTCGGGCAGGTCGCCGAGGAACGCAAACACGATGCCGTACTTTTCCTCGACCGGGTAGCTGTCGACCTTGGCGCGGGCCGGCGGCTTCGCGTCGGCGAGCGACGGCACATGCATGCACCTGCCGTCGCCGGCATATTGCCAGCCGTGATAGGGACAGACGATAAAATCGCCTTCGAGCCGGCCCCTGCCGAGCGAACCGCCGCGATGCGCGCAGGTGTCGGCCAGCACATGGGCGGCGCCCTGCCCGTCCCGGAACGCCACCAACGGCAGGCCGAAAATTTCTGCCTGCAACGGCCGCTCCGTCGTGACTTTATCTACGCGAGCAATTGGATACCAGAAATTGATGTACACGTTGCGCCTCCGGCATCTGAGCGTAGTCGACGCCGGCTGCAGGCACAAGTCATTGATATTTAAAGAGGCAGCCAGGACGGGAACCGGACGAAACGCGTCACTGCCCACCAAGGTCTACTTCAGACCCAAAACAGAGGCAGTGCCTTTTTATCTTGAAAGCAGTTCCGCTCTGCCATTCGTTGCATTCGATACCGCACTATCGTGGAGATAGGCGCGCGCTGCTTCGTCCTGTTTCAGGTAAGCATCCAGAAAAGCCGTGGACACACTTTTTACAATGGCGAATGCCTCACGGTCTGGCGGGCCTTCCGCCCGTTCTGTACATATCATGCCGCCCAGAAAATGATCTGCCTGGTCTATAACCAGACCGTATTTATCCCCCGGTGGCGTTAATCTAAAGGCCCCAAGGCGCCATTCCCAAGTTGCGCCTTCACCGCCCCGGTTGGCGTGGTCTCTGCTGCCGGTCGTTACCAGGGTCGGCAAGGTGACGGACTCCCAGGCATCCTCTGGAGTCAGTGGCAAGGGACCCGGACCGCTTAACAGAACGGCGACGTCGAAACGATCGTCTCTGAGACTCAAACGACCTCCATCGGAATCAAACCTCGCAAGGCCGGAGACTATGGTTGCGATTAAAGCGCCCATGGAATGACCAGCCGCTGCCACGCGTGTGGCGTCGATTGCATGCCGTAGTGGTTCAACCCGGGTTTCAATCGCATCCAGCGAATCAAGCACAGATGACATGTCCGCTACCTGCTCCCGAAAGATTTTATTTCGCTGATCCGGAGCAACGCTTCCCGAACGCCCCGAGTCTGGATGAGAGGGCAGGATGACCACGTAGCCATGGCTTGCCCAGTGGTCTGCAAGGGCTGCGTAGCCATCTCCGGAACATAATGCACCATGAAAGAAAACAATCAGTGGAAAGGCGCCGGTGCTCGTGGGATAGCTGATCGTTAATATCAGATTTCGGTTGCGCTCCGGAATGTCGATCTCGACGGGTGTGATGACTGCGGTCGGATAGGGGCCCGGCTGCGCTTTGTACAATTCCACCGCATCGCCCCATGCGGCTGTTGCGGTGAAAAAGAGCGAGACGAGAACTGCCGCTGGTTGCAAGGTTTTCATTGACTCATCAGTCTACAGATAAAGGCTCAAAAAGGGCGCGGACCTCATTTAGCCATCCCGCGACAACATCGATGAAACTGTTCAAGTTCTCGGGTTTTCCCGGCTTTCTCGAGAGTCTGCTTTTGGCCGTTTGCAGACCCTAGACTCCGACTCTGGGGGGGCTGACCGAAGGTCCGCTTTTCGCCCGAAAGCAGACCCTAAACCCCTGATTCTGGGCCACCCTGACTAACGTCTGCTTCCGACCCAAAGCAGACGTT
>SMVA01175951.1_pt1 | contig 24891 bp, 21 predicted proteins | sample 2456451 | NCBI WGS metagenome assembly SMVA01 (sample SAMN11095933, study PRJNA526329) | marine sediment metagenome | biome: Marine sediment; feature: Surficial sediment; material: Deep marine sediment; isolation source: Hadal surficial sediment | place: Pacific Ocean | collected 2014-05 | depth... | reverse complement strand
GAGCGGGATCGGAGCCCGATCGATCTCCCGGCCTTCCGTATCGATCAGCCGAATTCCGACAGTCTTCCGCGAGTCTCGATTGGAACTCGGCGCGCCACGGATTCGACCCGAAACCACGTAGATCGAACCCGCAACCGCGTTGTCCACCCAGCGGCCGACGATCTGGTCGGCCTCGAATCCAGCGCCGCTCCAGCTTCCCGCAGGCGCACGCGCATTACTCGAATTCGACGCGAGCCCTCCGACGAGCGAGGCGATGATCATCAGACAAGCCGCCCCCCAACCCGCAATCTCCGTGATCCGATCCGTCCAGCGCACCTGGGTCGGCGTGTCATCGACCAGCGCAACGGCGATTTCCACCCGGGGTGCTGCGTTTGCATCCATGCGCGCAGCCGGAAAGTTCCCCGTTCCGGCCGACATCGCCGAGCCATCGGCATCGGCGGGTTGATCGAAGAGATCCCAATCGGAGAGATCACCGAGAGAATCGCCACTTTCGGCAGCGAGATCCTCACCGGGTGCATCGGTCGCGCCCGCCTCGCCGGGATCGAGGCCCTCGCTCGGAGTTGCTCGCCCAGCAGCTAGATCGCCACTCGATGCGCCCAGTGGCGATTCGGCGGTATCGATCTCATCCGGTTGCAAACCCTCGGTATCGATCTCGCCGAGCAGGTCATCGACGGCAGCCGCGGCGTCAACGTCAGCCTCGGCGTCGACTTCGAAGCCACCCGAGGACCCGAGCAGATCGTCGACTTCCTCTTCAGCAACGGAGAGTTCGCCATACTCGCCATCCCGATCGAAAGCGGGCTCGGGTTCCTCCTCGACTTCTTCGTCGGGCTCCGAGACTTCGACCATGTCGTTGAACTGCCAATCGCTCTCGTCATCGGGGTCGAATTCCTCTTCCTCCGCCGCTTCGGACTCGGGTTCCGGATCGACTTCCTCTGCCGCTTCGAACTCGGGTTCCGGATCGACTTCCTCTGCCGCTTCGAACTCGGGTTCCGGGGCGAATTCCTCTTCGTCTGCCGCTTCGAACTCGGGTTCCGGATCGACTTCGCCCTGATCGCCGCTCGAGAGCGCGTCATGCGCGAGATCGTCGGCGCTTTGCAGATCGCTTGTCTCGGGTGGAGAGATCACGAAAAACTGATCGCATTTCTTGCAGCGCAAGCGAGCGCCGCCCGCCGGAATCTTGGCGTCGTCTAGCTCGTACTCGGCGAAGCAGTGGTCACAGCTGGCAAGCACGGAGATCGACCCCCTCCCGATTTCAGGCCGCGCAGAATCGCCACCCCAGCTATGCTTGGGCGATTCTCCCGATTCCGGCCTACTTCGTTCGTTTCGGAGGCGGGCGGGCCCCGCTTGAGATCTGCGGGGCCAACGAAACGGCCAAACAGCGTTTTTGGAGGCCCCTTGGCCGCAAGCGCCCAGCGGTCCCTTCTAGGGAACCGGCTCGTGATCGTCACCGGGAAGGGGGGGACCGGCAAAACCACGGTTTCCGCCACCCTGGCGCTGGCCGCCGCCCGGGCGGGGCTTCGGGTCCTGGTCATCGAAATGGGCCACGGCGAGCAGATTCCACGCCTCTTGGACCCGCAGGCACCCGTGGCGGGCTATGCGGGCTGCGAGATCCTGCCCGGCCTTCGAGCCATGCGGATCGACCCCTTCGAGGCGCTCGCTGAGTATCTCGGCCTGCAATTCGGGGTTCGCGCGATCGTGGACGCCGTGGTGCGCAACAAGGCTTTTCGCCAGCTCATGACCGCGTCCCCGGGATGGCGCGAGCTGATCACGCTGGGAAAGATCTGGCACCTCGCCCAGCTCGATGCCAAAGACGCCTCGGGCCCCCGATTCGACCTCATCATCGTGGACGCACCGGCTACGGGACACGGCGTGGCATTTCTCGACGTTCCGCGCGTGGTCATTTCGGCGGTGCGGGCTGGCCCGCTCCGCAAAAATGCGCAGCGCGTCGAGCGGTTGCTCGAAGATCCGGACCAGACGCTCGTGCTTCCGGTTGCGCTCGCCGAGGAACTCCCCGCTCGTGAAATCGCCGAACTGACGGACCGCGTCCGCAATGAGATGAACATTTCGATCGACCGAGTGATCGTCAATGCGGTCGTCGGGCCGCCCTTTCCCGATGCGCTGCCGGATCTCGATGAAGCGCTCGCACGACTCGACGGCGATCTCGAACTCGGAGCGCTGCCGCCCCCTCGCGTGCTGGCCCGCTGCGCCCACTATCTTCGATCGCGGCACGAACTCAATCGCCGCTTCACGGCGGAGATCCAAGAAACGACGGGACTTCCGACCGTCGAACTCCCTCGGCTCCCGGAAGGCATCCAGGGTCCGGACCAGATCTCTTCGCTGATGAGCGCGCTGCTCGCAGATCCGGTCTTCCTCGCATGAAGTCGAATCCGAAACTCGACGCCATGCTCTCGGACCGGGAGATCATCGTCTGCGTGGGCTGTGGTGGCGCGGGTAAGACGACCGTGGCCGCAGCGCTCGCCCTGGAGGCGGCGCGGCGGGGTAAGAAGGCGTTAGTGCTCACGATCGATCCGGCCCGCAGGCTCGCCGACGCGTTGGGTGTCGAATCCCTTGGAAACCAACCCGAGGCAATCTCTCGCGATATTCTCGACACGCTCGACGTCCCGCAGCAGGGCAATCTATCCGCGGTCATGCTCGACACGAAGCGCACTTTCGACGACCTCGTCGAACGCCTCGCGGAGAACGAAGAGGCACGCGATCGGATTTTCGCAAATTCCATCTATCAGCAGATCAGCAACGCACTCGCGGGCAGCGTGGAATACTCCGCGATGGAAAAAGTCTTCGAATTGCACGAAAGCGGCGCGTTCGACCTGGTCGTCGTCGACACGCCACCCGCACAACACGCTCTCGACTTCCTCGAAGCGCCGCAGCGCTTGCTCGACTTTCTCGACAGCCGGCTGGTGAAGATGCTCATTCACCCCGCTTTCGCAGCGAGCCGCTTCGGCTTCCGGTTGTTCCATCGCGGCACGCAACGAGTGCTCCAGGTCCTCGAACGCCTCACGGGCATCGGCTTTCTCGAGGATCTCTCCGAGTTCTTGATCGCGTTCGACGCCATGGCCAGCGGCTATCGCGGCCGAGCCCACAGCGTGCAAGACCTGCTGCTCGGTCCCAAGTCGACCTTCGTTCTGGTGGCGGGTCCGGGCATGGAATCGACGCGGCACGCCACTGATTTTCTCGACCGCCTCGAGGGCTATGGCATCTCGCTCGCGGGGGTGCTGGTGAACCGAATCCGGCTCTGGCCGTCGCGAAGCGCCCCGCCCGAAGCCGCTACGCGGGAAAGCGCCGACGTCGAAGTGCTGCGAGATGCGTTTAGGGCCAGCGAGGGCGCCGAGTATCCCGCGCAGCTCGCCGCCGAAGCGGCGGAGAGAGTGGCGACGAGATACGCTGAATGGGTGCGCGCTGACGCGGGATTCGCCCAGCCTCTGCGTGAGAGAATCGAAGCACAGGGTTGTTTCTGGGGCTGTATCCCGGAGTTCGAAAAAGACGTTCACGATCTCTCGGGCCTCGCGCGCGTTGCAGATTGGATCGCAGGCAAGGACGAGGAGCCGTAGCGTGCCGACGAGCGATCGCTCCAAAGGTCAGACCCGCGGAGACGGTGCGAAGAATCCGGAGCGCGTATCCGAAGCCATCGCCCGCGCGCAAAGACACGCCCACAATGCGATTGCCGAAGCGCTCGCATCGGTCGGCGCATTACTCGACGCCTCGTCTTTGGCGACGAGTGGAGAAGCGGCCTCGGGCAGCGCCCTACTGGGCCCGATCGCGAAAATTCTCGAGGGACTCCGCGCCGAATTCGACGGAAACACACCGACGGGTGAAGTCGCGGCTCTGCTGCGCTCGATCGTCGAGGCGCTCGATGCGGAAATCGCACGCTGGGAGACGCGCGCCGAAACCGATCCCGATGCACGCGCCGTGTTGCGCGCATTTCTAGGGCTTCGCGAACTGCTCTGGGAATTCGGGATTCGGCGCGAACCCGACGCAGATGAGAACGGGGGAAAGTCGACGCGCGCCGCGCGCAAGAAGGGGCGTTCGACCTCCACGCGGCGCAAAAAACCGCGTGTGCAACGTGTAACCGTCGAAGGATGAGCCGCGCTTTGAGAAGAACGGTTCAGCGAAGGCGATCTGGGCTAACGTGGTGGGCCCAAATGCAGGATCCGAGTTCCCGGGGCTGCAGTGCGAGGAGCCCGCGATGAGCGTGTTGATCAAGCGCTACGCGAACCGAAAGCTCTACAACACCCAGGCCAGCCGCTATATCACCCTCAAGGGCATTGCGGAGCTGATCGACGCCGGCGAAGACGTCCGCGTGATTGATAACGAAACCGGCGAAGACATCACCGGGGTCGCGCTGTCACAGATTCTGGTCGACCACGAACGCGCCAACACCGCCGGTTCTCCAACACTGCTTTCCGGGTTGATCTCCCGAGGTGGCGATGCACTCTACGGAGCCCTTCGCCGTGGCGTTGGCGACGCCAGCGAGGGAATCGGAGAACTGCAGAACAGCCTTCGGCGAATCATCAAGGACCGGGAGAACGACACCGGTAAACTCGGCGAGTGGATCGCGGTCGCCACACCGGATTTCGACCGCGTCGTGCAGGGCGCGATGGAACGCGTCTTCAAGGTGCTCGATTTGCCGCGCCGCGGAGACATCGAAGCCCTCAACGAAAACCTGCAGCGCGTTGCGAAGGCTGTCGAAACCCTCCAAAGCGCCGAGTCCCGAAAGGGCGCTGCCGAGGCTGAAACCGATTTCGATGCCAAAAGCGAGTCTGACGCAAAACCCGGGGGCGAGCCCGGCGTCATGAGCGGTGGCGAATCCGCCGACGAGATTCGCTGACGCCCCAGCTTCGCTTCATTCCCAGACCGAACTCCGATCGCTCAGTCCCATGTCGATCAAGACCTGAATCTTCGAACGAAGTTCCTCATTCATCCTCGAAATCAACAATTCATCGCGAACGGCATCGGGCGGCAAATGGTCGATCGAGATCGGCTCGCCGATCCGGATCACCCACTTGGTTGGCAGCGGAAGAAGCCCGAGCGGGCCGAGTAGCGGAAAGGTCGGAGTGACCGGAAGAAATGGCAACCCCAGCGCGCGCGCTGGAGCACCCCACTTGAACAAGATCGGATGGGCCTCTTCGGCGCCGACGATGCCGATCGGAATGATCGGAACCCGCGTCTCGAGAGCCACCCGAACCACACCGCCTCGCCCGAACCGCTTGAGCCGGTAGCGGTCCCGAAAGACCTTCGCGGCGCCCTTGTGGCCCTCGGGAAAGACCACCACCGCTTCGCGCGAGCGAAGCAGTCGCTCCGCATTCTCGCGGCACGCGCGCACACCACCGAGTCGCGCGAGGTAGGGCTGTACGAACGGAAGTGTAATCAGCCAGTCGGCAACCATGAACCGCGGCTGCAACTGCGAGCGCATCCGCCAGATCGCGTGGGAAACCATCAATCCATCGTAGGGCAAGAGCCCCGAGCGATTCGCGACGAATAGACACGGACCAGCGTCGGGCACTTGATCGATTCCGTGAAGCTCGATTCTCCAGTAGCGGTCGTAGAGCAGATCGAGCAGGGGGCGCGCACGCCGCAACACGACCTCGTCCATTCCAAACTCGTCCACGTGCCCAGAGCGCTCACTCATTCCGAGCGTACTCAGGCGGCGTTGAATCTGCTGAAACAGAGCCATCCAGTCGACTTTCTCGACGGGCACCTGTTCTCGCGCGGGAAAGCGCTTGCGGATCTCTCCGCGGAGTCCGTCGAGTGCTTCACGAAGTTCGGCACTCAGCTCGTCGGATTGACTGGAATCGCTCGACGTTTCCGTATCGATCTCGCCGTTCACCGCGCCCTCTCCATCACCGGTTCGTCACCGGTTCGTCACCGGTCCGTCACTGGTCCGTCACTGGTCCGTCACCGGTACCGCCTCATACGCCGCGTGGAGACGAACGACAACCAGGCTTCGCGAGTCGTATAGACCGGCTCGCCGAAGGCATCCCAGCCGCGCTGCCCATCGGCCACCCAGAGATAGCGCAGGTAGTCGTAGAAACCCTCGGGCGGGTCTCCCGTCTGCCCCTGCGACGGGTAGGAGGCCATCCGGTAGAGGATCGAGGGTGGCGCCGGGAGGATGCGCTTGCCCGCGACTCGAAGAATCGTCGACAGAGGCAATACGCCGCGCCCCACGACATTGAACACGCCGGGGTGTTGGTGGAGAACTGCGGATTCGAACGCGTGGAGGCAATCGTCTTCGTGGATGAACTGCATCAGGGGGTCATACCCCATCAACTTGGGAACGAGAGGCCGTGAAAAATAACGCGTCACGTGATCCCAGTAGGTGGGGCCGAAGATCCAACAGTTTCGCAACACGGTTAATTCGGTATCGGGGTTCCGCGTGCGCCATTTTGCGAGCAGTGACTCGACCTGAATCCGGTTCGAGACGGTGTGCGAGCCGGGGTGCCCGCGCAGGGGATGCTGTTCGGTCAGGAAGTTCGGGTTGTCGGGCCAAGGGCCATAGAGCATCGTGCTCGAAGCAACGACCAATCGCTTGACCTTGGCGGCCGCGCAGGCGTTCATTACGTGAAGGCTGCCAATCGTTTCGAGTTCGTGGTCCATTTCGATATCCGCGGTCGGCTCGGATCGGAAGGCGGTGTGAACGACAGCCTCGACACGCTCCTCGGCGAGCACCTCGGCGACGCGGCTGTCGGCAGTGGGCTCCGTCAGATCGAGGCGGTGGAAACGCACGAGCGGATCGAGCCGGAAGGGGCGGCGCTGATCGAGACCGACGATTCGCAGGCTGGGCGTCCGCTGCAACAGGCGCCTGACGAGAGAACGCCCGAGATAGGAGCCGAGCCCGGTGATGGCGATGACGCCGGGTGAGTTCAACGGACCTCGAGGAAGTCGACGAAGCGAGTCCGCAAAACTGCGCCTCGCTGCCTACCTGACCCTCAGATACCATGCTGCGCGATGCTCGCCAAGCGGAAGACAGCCATTGTTGAGGACAGTCGCTTCCTCGATCACCGTGGCCCCGCCGGTCATCCGGAGCGCCCCGAACGGATCTCTGCGGTCGGAGCAGCCGTCGATGCGCGCGACGAAGCGCTGATCCGATTTGCCCCGCGTGCAGCAACACCGGACGAGATCCTCCGCGTGCACAGCCGCAGCCACTTCGAGCAGGTCGCCGCAGCGAGCCAGCGTGCGCCCGCGCAGCTCGACCCGGACACCTACGTCTCCGCCGAGAGTTTCGAGGTGGCACTGCTGGCCGCCGGTGGCACCACGGACCTCGCGCTTCGCGTGGCGCGCGGCGAGCTGGATAGCGGCCTCGCGGCCGTTCGGCCGCCGGGCCACCATGCCGAAAGCGATCGAGCGATGGGGTTTTGCCTGTTCAACAACGTCGCCATCGCAGCGCGCGCGCTCCAGGAAGAAGAATCCGTCGATCGAATCATGATCCTCGACTGGGATGTCCACCACGGCAATGGCACCCAGCACCTTTTCGAGAGCGATCCATCGGTCCTCTACGCGTCGATCCACCAGTTTCCCTTCTACCCGGGAACTGGCGCGGTCGGCGAAATTGGCATCGGAGACGCGGAGGGATTCACGTTCAACGTTCCGCTTCCGGCCGGATGTGGCGACAGCGAGTACATCGGCGTGATGGAGCGGTTGATCGCACCGGCCGCGCAGTCATTTCGACCCGAGATGATCCTGGTCTCCTGTGGCTTCGACGCCCATCGCGACGACCCGCTCGCGGCCATGAACGTGACGCGCGAGGGCTACCGCGACATGGGCACGATCGTGCGCGCTCTCGCCGACGATCTCTGCGAAGGTCGGCTGATGTTCGTACTCGAAGGCGGCTATGCGGCCTCTGGGTTGATGGACGGGGTGAATGCGGTGCTCGATGCGATCACGGGCGACGAATCCCTAAAAGTGCCCAAACAGAACGCTGTTTCCGCTGGAAACGTGCTCGACACCATCGTCGAACAGGTGTCTGGCGCCCACCATTTGTAATTTTTCGCGTTCTGAGAACAACCTAAGGAGCGATTCTAAGGCGAAAGTGAGTGCCTATCTTGTAGTTAATCGAGTCATTGACCACGAGATCTTGTACGAGGTATCCATTCTTAACAAGTAGTCGACGAAATGCTTGACCAATGAAATAAAGTGGGATAAGGGTGTCTAGCAGTGGGGAAAGGTGGTACAAAGTGGCGGTTGTCCACTAATACCACAGAGCGAGTTTCCGCTGATGTTTCGAGGCCGTTTCTTTCACACGATCGACGCAAAGGGTCGCGTGAGCATTCCGTCGGGGTACCGATTGGAACTACAGAGCAACAGCGAGCAAGCACCGATCGTGACGAACGCTGTGACCGAATCCGGCGAATGTCTCTGGCTCTCCCCTTACGACGATTGGTGCGAGTACGAGTCCCGCCTCGTGGACCTCGCACCCAACGATCTCGACGTCCAAGCCTATCTGCGCTTCATGGTATCCGGCGCCACCGAGTGCCCGATCGACAGCCAGGGGCGAGCCCTTCTACCCGCATTCCTGCGCGACTACGCGAAGCTCGGACGTGAGGTCACCTTCGCGGGCACCGGAAAGCGTATCGAAATTTGGAGCAAAACGCTGTTTGACGAAAATCAAGCACGGACCCAGGAAAACTTCCAGCGCATCGCGTCGGTCGTTGCAAGCCTGGATCGGTGAGGAGTGTGTGGGTGAGAGGGTCAAAGGAGTTCAACTCCTTCAATTGAGAGGTTGGGGTGGTGTCCCCGGAGTACCTATTCGTGGTGAATGCAATGTCACTTGGGGGGGGCGGAGCATTCCCACGAATCAGGTGTTCCGGGGCACACCCCGGCTCCCACCCGACCTTCAACCGGCAGCATAGTCCCAGAGCCGTTCATGCCGACGCGAAACGAGTTTTCTCACAGGCCTGCACTCCTGGAGGAGTGCTTAACCGCCCTGGAACTGCAACCTGGCGCAATCGTGGTGGATGGGACAGTGGGGGGCGGCGGACATGCGGCGGCAATTCTCGATCGCACGGCGCCGGACGGGCGCTTGATCGGTTTCGATCTCGACGCTGAAGCGATCCGTGAGTCGCAGCGACGACTCGATTCCTTTGGAGATCGGGTCACGCTTGTCCAGGAATCGTTTCGCAATCTAGACGCGGTACTCGCACGCCTCGAAATTCCGCACGTAGATGCTGTTCTGCTCGACCTCGGCGTCTCTTCCCATCAGCTCGACTCCCCGGAGCGCGGGTTCCGGTTCGCAAGTGAAACCGCAGACGACACCCCGCTCGACATGCGAATGAACCAGGATGCGGAAACCACCGCCGCGGATCTGCTGCGCCACGCACGCCCCGAGCAACTCGAGAAGTGGTTTTCGGATTACGCGGATCTTCCCAAAGCCAAGAAGCTCGCGCGCGCGATCGTTGAAGCCCGTCAACGCACGCCCCTGAGAACCGCAGCCGATCTGCGCAAGCTGATCGCGGACGCCCGGGTCGGGCGCGGCCGCCGACACGATCCATCCACACTCGTCTTCCAGGCGCTTCGCATGGCCGTCAACGACGAAGCCGACGCACTTTCGGAGGGGCTCGAAGTCGCAATCGACAGCCTTCGCGTCGGGGGTCGGCTGGCGGTTCTCTCCTACCACTCGGGAGAAGATCGGGTCGTCAAGAATCGGTTTCGAGATGTCGCCCGTGGCTGCACGTGCCCGCCTCGGACACCGGTCTGCATCTGTGGTGGAAAGAAGCGACTCCGCGTCATCACACGGCGACCTCTCATGGCCGGCGAATCCGAGCTGCGCGAAAATACCCGCGCGCGTTCCGCAAGGCTGAGGGTTGCCGAGCGCATCGCGGAGGCGTCATGAGCGCGCTTTGCGATTTGACCGGAATGCGATCGCCGCGCCGATCGAAATCAAAGCGCCCGCTCAAACGGATCAACCTTCGCAAGCCGCGCACCCCGGACGCTGCCAAGTGTTGGATCGGCCGCGATCTCGCGAAAGACGCACCCCACAGGCGAATCCCGATTTGGATGATTCCCGGGATCGTCATCGGCGCGGTCTTCGCCGCGCTCGCAATCGTGCACGTCCGCGTCGAACTGATTGACCAGGGCTACAAGCGTTACAGCGCGGTGGAGCGCATCCAGGCCCTCGAAGAAGAGAAGCAAAGCCTCACCGCGCAGGTCCGTGAACTGCGCGACCCCACTCGCCTGACGAAGCTGGCCCGGGAGATGGGACTCTCCCGCCCCGATCGCGTCATCGCACTCGCTCCACCGGGCAACGGGTCGCGCCCATGAAATCACCGCGTGTGCAGATCTCTCTCCGACGGATCGGGATCGCACGCGTATTGCTCCTCATTCCATTCGCCGTCTTGGCATTTCGGGCCGCCCACCTCAGCGTGGACGAGCAGGGCATCGCGCGCGGTAGGAACCAGACCCAGCGCGTACTCACCATCGCACCTGGGCGCGGCGCCATCGTCGATTCGTCCGGGGCGGAGCTCGCGCTCTCGATCGAATCCCCTTCGATCTACGCGATTCCCTCCTCCATCGACGACATCGACGTCGCGGCTGCAAACCTCGCACCGATTCTCGGTTGGAAGCGGCAGAAGCTGGTTGATCGGATGCGCGCTCGAGATTCCTTCTTCTTCGTCGCGCGCTGGGTCACCCCAGAGCGAGCCCAGCAGGTTCTCGACCTCGGCCTCGCCGGAGTGGGCGTGCTCGATGAGCCGCGCCGCATCTACCCCCATCGGCAGCTCGGCGCGCAGCTGGTGGGTTTCGCGAATATCGATGGCTACGGCGTGCGCGGCATCGAGGAACAGGAAGACGATTGGTTGCGTGGGTCGGCGCGTCGCATCTCGGTCGAGCGAGATGCGCGCGGTCGAAAGCTGTGGATTGGAGGCGATTCGCAGTGGAGCACGAAGGGTGGCGACGTCGCGCTCACGATCGACGCGACCCTCCAGGCGCAAGCCGAGGAAGCACTTCGCGAAACGATCGAATCCACCGGAGCGCGAGGCGGCATCGTCGTCGTGATGGATCCGTGGACCGGCGACATCCTGGCACTCGCCGAGAACCCCAGCTTCGACCCCAATCATTTTCGGAGTCTCGATTTCGCATCGACTCGTTCGCGCGCATTTGCGGACGCAATCGATCCGGGCTCAACGATGAAGGCCTTCCTGATCGCAGCGGCCCTCGAAGAAGGCGTCATCCAGGTCGATGACATCGTGGACTGCGAAGACGGCTCGTTCCAGATTCCGGGCAAGATCATCCACGACCACCATCCGAATGGCAAACTGACTCCGGCCGGGATCATTCGCGTCTCGAGCAACATCGGAGCCGTGAAGATCGCCTACAAGCTCGGGCGCGCCGCCCACTACCGGGCACTGCGCGGGTTCGGATTTGGCAGCACCACCAACAGTGGATTCCCAGGCGAATCAGCGGGCGTGTTGCGGCACTGGAAGAAATGGATGCCGGTCGATCACGCGACGATCGCATACGGCCAGGGCATCAGCGTGACACCGATTCAACTCGCAGCAGCCACTTCTGCGTTGGCGAACGGCGGACTCTGGGTTCAGCCGCGCATCGTCTCCGCGAGGCGGCCACCGGGGGGCGTGTGGCATTCGAGTCGACCTGAGCCCGGACGCCGTGTGATCGGGGAAGACATCGCCGCCGCGATGCTCGAGATGCTCGAAGGGGTCGTATCTTCGGAAGGAACCGGAAGCCTCGCGGGCTTGAAGGGAATCCGGGTCGGCGGAAAGACCGGTACACCGCAGAAATACTTGAGCGAGTCAAAGACGTTTTCGGTGGATCGCCATGAGGCGTGGTTCATGGGTGTGGTCCCCGCGGATGCACCCAAACTCGTGATCGTCGTACGCGTGGACGAAGCGCGGCGACCGATGCATACGGGGGGAGCCACCGCGGCGCCGCTGTTTGCGCGCGTGGCGGCGGCACAACTCACGCGGTACGGAATCTTCACCGAACCCGAGCGACGTCTCGCACAACCGAGCCCAACGATCGCCCTCGCTCAAAACGAATCCCTTCCCCCCGTCTCTGCTGCAAGGAAGAAACCCGCACCGCAGCCGCTTGCAGCACCCGCTGTGCGAAAAAATGCCACGCGCTCGTCGAAACCCGCTGCGGTGCGCGCATCGACGCCAAGCGCGAAGCGCCCTTCAGTGTCCACCCGCATCGAGCGGCTCACGAGTCTCGGAGACCGCGTGCTGTTGCCCGATTTTCTGGGTCGAACGGTGGCGGAAGTCAAACAGATGACCGCAGGTCGGATCGATATGAAGTTTTCAGGCCAAGGACGCGCGGTCGCTCAACGACCGCCACCAGGCACGGTCTTCGCACTCAACGGCGGCTTCGTAACCGTTCGCTTCGAGCCACAGTCGACGGCGAATGGCGAAGGGGCGATCTGATGCGCCTCTCCGCGATATTGGATGCAATCCCGCCCGAGCTCCGTGGAGCGGGTCTCGAATCGGTTGGCGGCGATTGGGAAATCGAGATCAGCGGGATCGCCTACGACTCCAGGCGGGTCGAGACGGGCGATCTCTTCTTCGCGTTGCGCGGAGAATCGGCGGATGGACACGACCACCTCGCTGCAGCATTCGAACGCGGTGCCGCTGCGGCGATCGTCGAGTCCCTTCCGGAAGACCTCGGGCCTATGGATCACCCGGTCGTGGTCGTGCGGGACAGCCGCCGGGCGCTCGCCCCGGCTTCGGCGCACTTCTTCGGAAACCCCGCATCGGAGCTGTCGCTGATTGGGATCACAGGAACGAACGGCAAGACCAGTACCACCTACCTCGTCGAATCGATTCTAGATCGCGCGGGCATTCCGGTGGGAGTGATCGGAACGCTCGACATCCGCTACGCGGGCGAGAGGCAGACCGCCATCAACACGACACCGGAGAGCTACGAGATCCAACGCAGTCTGCGCGCGATGCGGGATCACGGCATCCAGTGCGCGGTCATGGAAGTCTCCTCCCACGGGCTGGCTCTCGATCGCGTTCGGGGTTGTGTCTTCTCGATCGCAGCACTGACGAACGTCAGTCAGGATCATCTCGACTTTCACGGCTCAATGGACGCCTATCGCGCCGCCAAGATCCGGCTGTTCAGCACCTACCTCAGCGAAGGCGGTTCGGCGGTGGTGAATATCGATGATCCGAGCGCAGACGCGTTCATCAGCGCTGCAAAACGCGCGAATGCGACGCTCGTTCGCGTCTCCCGCAAGCGCGAGAGCGGCGCGGAAATTTATCTCGAGCACGCCCGAATCGAACTGGACGGCACCGATGCACGGATCGGCCTCCCGAGTGGAGTGCTTGGACTGCGCGTGCCTCTCGTGGGCGATTTCAATCTCGAGAACACCCTGGTCGCCTGCGGGATTGCCGTCGCACTCGAAATCGATCCGAAGCTCATCGCGGAGGGCATCGAGAACTGCCCGCAGATTCCCGGGCGCGTCGAGCGGGTGCAGACCTCCCGGGAAGCCGAACCGACGGTCGTCGTCGATTATGCGCACACACCCGACGCGATCGACAAGTTGCTCGCGACACTTCGCCCGCTCGCCAACGAGCGGCTGGTGGCGGTCTTCGGATGCGGCGGAGATCGCGATCGCAGCAAACGCCCGCTGATGGCGGAAGCCGTCGCACGCTGGAGCGACCGGGTCGTGGCCACAAGCGACAATCCGCGCTCCGAAGATCCGCTGCAGATCCTGAAAGACGTGGAGGCCGGACTCGGGGCACTCAGGCGCGTCGAAGCCGCAGAACTCGACGCCACAGAGGGTTCCTACGCGATGATTCCGGATCGGCAGTCCGCGATCGAAGCCGCGATCGGCATTGCGCGACCGGGTGACATGGTCGTGATCGCAGGCAAAGGGCACGAGGACTACCAGATCATCGGCTCCGATCGCCTGCACTTCGACGACCGCGAACAAGCCCGCAGCGCACTGCTCGCGAGGAAATCTCAATGACGCTCACCTTCAGCATCGGGGACGCACTGCGCTGGACTGAAGGTACGTTGCTTGGCGGCGACGAGGCGACGACCGTCGCGGGCGTTTCGATCGATTCGCGCACCATCGAACGCGGTGCGCTCTTCCACGCAATCGCGGGCCCCAGCCACGACGGACACGATCATCTCGAAGCCGCTGTCGATCGGGGAGCTGCTGCGCTGCTCGTCGAGCGCGGCCGTACCCTGCCGACTGCACTCGCGGTTCCCGTCATCGCGGTCGAAGACACCACACGCGCACTCGGCGCTCTCGCAGCGGGCCATCGCTCTGGATTTCACGGGCCCGTCATCGCAATCACGGGTAGCAATGGCAAGACCACGACCAAGGAAATGTGCGCAGCAATCCTGTCCGTAAGCGCACCCTGCCATCGAACACCTGGCAATCTGAACAATCAATATGGGCTGCCTCTGACGCTGCTCGGCCGCAGCGAAGCCGATCGCTCCCTCGTCGTGGAACTCGGAATGAATCACCGCGGCGAAATCACGCAGCTCGTTGAAATCGCGAGGCCGACCGTGGGTGTGATCACCAACGTCGGAACCGCGCACATCGAATTCCTGGGAAGCCGAGAGGAGATCGCTCTCGAAAAAGGAGATCTGGTCGCGCATCTCCCCGCCGACGGCACCGCGGTCCTCAATGCTGACGACCCGCACGTGATGGCGCAGCGGAGCCGGACGAGTGCACGTGTGATCAGCTTCGGCACCGCGATCAACGCGGACGTACGCGGCGGCGACATCGAATGGATCGACGACCGGGGCTACCGGCTCGAACTCGAGACACCCACGGAAAGCGGCACCATCGAGGTGCAGGGCCTCGGGCCGACCACGGTCATCAACGCACTCGCCGCAGCGGCCGCAGCTCTCGCCGCAGGCGCATCGGTTGCAGACATCACCAAGGGGCTCGCTGACTACCAGGGCATCAAGGGGCGTCTCGAGCGGCGAGAACTATCCGGCGGGATCACGCTCATCGACGACACCTACAACGCAAACCCGCAATCGATGGACGCCGCGTTGCGCTTGCTTGCTGAAATCAAAGGCGACCATCGCGCCGTGGCCATTCTGGGCGACATGGGTGAGCTCGGCGACACAGCCGAGGACGCCCACCGCGAAGTCGGCCGCTTGGCAGCCTCCCTCGGGATCGACTTCCTGATCGCACTGGGCGAAAGAGCCCAGACCATTGCCGCGGGTGCGACCCATTCGGGAATGAATACGGCTCATATCATTGTCGCTAGCGATCACGGCGACGCGAGCGAGCGCGCGTGCGCGTTTCTCGAAGCACGCGACACAGCACTGGTAAAAGGCTCACGATCCATGCGAATGGAGCGCGTCGTCGAGGCGATCGTATCCGAGAAGGGAAACTGAATGTTCTACCACCTGTTCTACCCATTCGCGTCCGAGATCGGCGCGTTCAACGTCTTTCGCTACATCACCTTTCGAACCGGTGCGGCCACACTCACCGCGCTCTTCATTGCCTTCATGGTGGGTCCGCCGCTGATCCGCGCGCTCGAAAGGTTGCGCATGGGTCAACCCATTCGCGAAATCGGCCCGGATCATCAGAGCAAAGAGGGCACGCCGACGATGGGCGGACTCTTGATCCTGTTGTCGCTGCTGGTGTCGGTGTTGCTCTGGTCAAATCTCGACAACCGCTTCGTCTGGATCGTGATCGGCATTACGTCGGGTTATGGAGTATTGGGATTCATCGACGATTACCGAAAGGTCAAGCGGGGTCACAGCGGCGGAATCTCGGCTCGCGCCAAACTCTTCTGGCAGACCATCATGGCCTTCGGAGTTTCGATCGCAATCTACAGCAGCCCGGAATTCGACGCGCATCTCGCCGTACCCTTCTTCAAGAATTTCACACCGGATCTCGGAATCTTCTACGTCCCGTTCGCAGCGTTAGTGATTGTGGCAACGAGCAATGGCGTCAATCTGACCGATGGCCTCGACGGGCTTGCCATCGGGCCGGTCATGGTTGCGGCGGGAACCTTCTTGATCCTCTCGTACGCGTCGGGTCACGTGGGAATCGCAGACTACCTCGCGATCAAATACGTCCCCGGTAGCGGACATCTCGCGATCTTCTGCGGAGCCCTGATTGGCGGCGGGCTCGGATTCCTCTGGTTCAATGCCTCTCCCGCACAACTCTTCATGGGCGATGTTGGCTCTCTCGCTCTCGGTGGCGCACTCGGAACCATCGCCGTTCTGATTCGACAGGAATTCCTGCTCCCGATCGTAGGGGGAATCTTCGTCGTCGAAGTGCTCTCCGTAATGATTCAGGTGGTGTCGTACAAGATGACTGGAAAACGCGTGTTCCTGATGGCGCCCATTCACCACCATTTCGAAAAACTCGGCTGGCCCGAACAGAAAATCGTGGTTCGCTTCTGGATCGTGTCGGCAATTTTGGGGCTCGTGGCTTTGTCCACGCTGAAACTTCGCTGATGGAAGGAATCGAAAACCAAAGAGTTCTGGTGCTGGGGCTTGGTGTGACCGGATGTAGCGCAGCCAACTTCTGCATCGCCAGAGGAGCGAGCGTTCTGGCCGCAGACGAGCGAGGCGAGGACGAGGTCTCCGAACTCGAGAACCTCGACGACCGCGTGGATCGCGTACTCGGCGAGCCCTTTCCCGATGTTCGAGATTTCGATCTCGTGATACCCAGCCCGGGCGTCGCGCCCGAGCGCTACCGCGAAAGGGCGCAGCGCGTCTGGGGCGACATCGAACTCGCCTATCGATCCCTCTCGGCGCCGATCATCGCGGTGACCGGAACGAACGGGAAATCGACGACCGTCCGCTTGCTCGAGGATCTGCTCTGCGCGGCGGGCGCACGCGCACGCGCCGCGGGGAACCTCGGAACGCCGGCCCTGGAGCTGGTCGGTGAGCCGCTCGACTTTGCGGTTCTCGAAATTTCTTCCTTTCAACTCGAGACCATCGAAACCTTCCGGCCCGTGGTCGCTGCCATCTTGAACATCACGCCGGATCACCTCGATCGTCACGGCGACTTCAACACCTACGCGTCCACCAAGGGGAAACTCCTCGCGAACCAGCGCAATACCGACACCGCGGTTCTCAATTTCGACGACCCAACAGTCGCAGCCCTTGCGGAGGGCGCGACTGCGCGCGTGTTTCCCTTTCGGACCCACGGACCGGCCACACCGGGCGCGTTCCTGGATGCAGGTGCGGTCGTTCTCTGCAAGGAAGACGCCGAGCCGATTCGGATTTCGCTCGACGCAATGCAGTTGGCGGGACTTCACAATCGAGAGAACGTCGTGGCCGCGCTCGCTGTCGTGTACGCGGCCGGAGTCGACCCCGTGCTCGCCGCCGACGCGTTGGCGTCGTTCGCGAACCTCCCCCATCGCTGCGAATTCGTGAGAGAGGTCGGAGGCGTGCGCTACATCAACGATTCGAAGGCCACCAATCCCGGCGCAGCGATCCGCTCCTTGGAGGGGTTCCCGCAAGATCTCGTTTGGATTGCGGGAGGCCGAGACAAATCACTCGCATTCGAGGAGCTGGCGGACGCGGCTGTCAAGCGCGTTCGCGCCGTGGTGCTGATCGGCGAGAGCGCGAAGAAGCTCGAGGCTGCACTCGCTGGGCGCGTTGACGTTCGCACCGTCGCATCCCTCGAAGACGCCGTGCAGAGCGCTTCGCGAATCGCACAGCCGGGTGACGTCGTGTTACTCGCACCCGCGTGCGCGAGCCACGACCAGTTTCGAGATTTCCAGGAACGAGGAGAGCGGTTCCGCACCGCGGTCGACCAACTTCAAACCCAGGAGACGCCGTGAGTCCCCGGATTTCGCACCGCTACTCGCGGCAGCCCAGCGCCAACCACACGACGCGCAAACCGCGCGCCTTTGCGGCCAATGCGCTCGATGGTGGAGTGATCGGTGCATTTTCGATTCTCGCAGGGATCGGGCTGGTGATGATCTACAGCCTCACAGCACCCCTCGCTGCGACGAGCGCGATGCCTCCCCAATTCATCCGCCAATTGGTCGCACTTGCGTTGAGCTCCCTGGTACTGATCGCAGCAGTGCGCATTCCACTCGCCGTGTGGAGTCGATTCGCACTACCTCTCTGGGGAATTTCGATCGTCCTGCTGCTCGCGACCCTGGTCGTCGGGCTCGAAGTCAACGGGGCCCGGCGCTGGCTCGAACTGCCCGGAGTTCGTCTACAAGCCGCAGAGCTGGCGAAGTTTGCAACAGTTCTCGCGGCCGCAGTGCTACTGACCGCCGCCCCTTCGCGCCGAAGGCACTTTAAGCCCGTGTTGTGCGCGGCTGCGCTCTGCATTCCACCGGTCGCTCTCCTGCTGAAGCAACCGGACTTCGGAAGCTCTCTCGTCCTGTGCGCAGCGGTCGGAGTTCTACTCTTCGCGGCAAACATCCCGATGCGATCGTTGATCCCGCCGGCCATTCTCGCGGCCGCGGGTGCCGCCATCTACATCGCACTTCGGCCCTACGCGCACACCCGCTGGATCGGCTTTCTCGATCCCTGGGCGACATCGACCCGCGAGGGGTATCAACTCGTGCAAAGCTTCGTGGCGTTCGCGCGTGGAGGCCTCTTCGGCGTCGGCTTCGGCGGCGGACGGCAGAAACTCTACTACCTGCCCGAAGTCCACACCGACTTCATCCTCGCCGGCGTTGCAGAAGAGCTCGGCCTCATCGGTGTGCTGGTCGTACTCGGCGCGTTTGCGGCGTTCGCCTGGGCGGGGGGGCGAATCGCCAAGCGCGCCCGGGATCCGTTCGCTGCGTTGGTCGCAATGGGGATGACGTCCCTGATCGTGATTCCGGCCGCCGTCAACGCGGCCGTGGTGATGGGATTGCTTCCGACCACGGGCTTCACCCTGCCCTTCGTCTCCTACGGCGGAAACTCGCTGCTGATCTGTTCCCTCACTGTCGGAATTCTACTTCGCGTTGGTGCTTGTGAAGCGGCGCCGGCGCAAACGCGCATCTCGGGCGCATCGCGCAGAAGCCTTGGTCGAACGTGACGGATCTGACTCCGACTCGTCGCTGGGTGGTGGCAGGCGGTGGAACGGGCGGCCACGTCACGCCGGCAATCGCGTTGGCCGAGCAGATTCGCGCGCGCGGCGACGAAGTCCTGCTGGTGGGAACGGAGCGAGGACTCGAGACCCGGCTGGTGCCGGAAGCTGGCTTCGATCTGTTGGCACTCTCTGCCCAGCCAATCTACGGCCGAAGCCTGCCTGCGCGGACGCGCGCGATCCCAGCCACGGTTCGCGCGTGCTGGTCCGCCTGGCAGACCCTTGGCTCCTTCGACGCCGAATTCGTGATCTCCGTTGGTGGCTATGCGTCGATGCCCGCGGTGATCGCCGCGGCGCTGAGGCAGATCCCAATTGCAATCGTCGAGCCCAACGCAATGCCGGGTAGAGCCAACCGCGCAGCAGCGCGATTGGCAAAGTTCATCTTCGTTCAGTTCGAGCAGGCGACGGCGGTCTTTGCGGAAGCAGGCGCAGCGGACCGCGTGCGCAACACCGGCGTGCCCCTGCGCGAAAAACTCGTTGCAACCTTCGCGGGCGAGCGATCCCGGCGCACCGCAGAGCCTCCATTTCGACTACTCGTCACCGGCGGAAGCCAGGGTGCGCGTCAGATCAATGACGCGATGATCGAAGCAGCTCCGCGGCTGGAGGCGTCTCGCTTCGAGATCTTCCACCAGGCTGGCGAAGCCGACCGGGAGCGCACCGAGACCGCGTATCGCGTGGCCGGCCTGAGTGCCGAGGTCGTCGCGTTCGAATCCGACATGCCGTCACGCTACCGCTGGGCCGACCTCGCATTGTGCAGATCGGGCGCACTCACCGTGGCTGAACTGGCGCTTGCGGGGCTTCCGGCACTACTGGTCCCCTACCCGTTCGCGGCAGACGACCACCAATCTGCCAATGCGGCCGCTCTCGTCTCGACAGGCGCCGCGCGAATGCTCGATGAGAATCCGTTGAGCGGCGAGCGGGTCGCGAAACTGCTCCGCGAAGTTTTCGAGGTTCCCAACCAACTCGCAGCCATGGGTGACAGCGCCGCCAAGCTCGCTCGCCCCGATGCCGCAATCCGGATCATTGCAGACTGCGCAGAGCGGATGAGGGGGTAGCGATGGATCGTCGAATCCAGCAGATCCACTTCGTCGGAATCGGTGGCATCGGCATGTGCGGCCTCGCCGAGCTGCTCCACAACCAGGGCTATCGGGTGACGGGCTCGGACTTGCAGGCGGGATCGACCATCGAGAGGCTGCGCGGCATCGGCGTTTCCGTTGCGATCGGGCACGACGCCGCGAATATCGGCGAAGCGGACGTGGTCGTCTTCTCGTCGGCAGTGCCCGCGAATAATTCCGAGCTCCTCGAAGCCGAGGCCCGAAGCGTTCCCGTAATCCCCCGCGCGGAGATGCTCGCCGAAGTGATGCGACTCAAGAACGGGATCGCGGTGGCGGGCAGTCACGGAAAGACCACAACCACCTCCTTCATCGCCCACACCCTCGATGCAGTGGGGCTGGATCCGACGGCAATCATCGGCGGCCGAGTGCTCGCACCCGGAGCCGATCCGACCGGGGCGCGACTGGGAGCCGGAGATCTGCTCGTCGCCGAGGCGGACGAAAGCGACGGCTCCTTTCTGCGCTTGACACCGGTCATCGCGGTAGTGACCAACATCGACCCCGAGCACCTCGACCACTACGGATCCTACGAAGCACTACAAGAGGCCTTCGCGTCATTCGCCAACCGGATTCCATTCTGGGGTCTATCCGTACTCTGCTTCGATCATCCGGGCGTTCAGGCCATCGTTCCGAAAATGACGCGACGCAAAGTGACCTACGGCTTCGCGCCGCAGGCGGACATCGTAGCCAGTGAGGTTGAAGTCGACGGGACGGGAATGCGGTTTTCGGTGAGCGAGCGCGGAACCGAACTCGGCAAAGTCCGCATCCGACTACCGGGACGCCACAATGTATTGAACGCCCTCGCGACCATCGCGGTGACCCGAGAGCTCGACATTCCGTTCGTGGACACCGCAGCGGCCATGGAAGCGTTTCTCGGTATCGAAAGACGCTTCGAGGCCAAGGGAGAGGTCGCGGGCATTTCCGTGTTCGACGATTACGGTCACCACCCCGCGGAAATTCGGGCAACCCTTTCGGCGGCGAGAGCTTTCCATCGCGGAAGGGTCGTCGTCGCATTTCAACCCCATCGCTACAGCCGAACCCAAGACCTCTGGGAAGATTTTGTGACCGCATTCAACGACGCGGATTTCCTGGTGATGACGGAAATCTATGCGGCCGGCGAAGACAAGATCCCGGGAATCGAATCCCAACCGCTCGTAGCAGCGATCAGCGCTCACGGTCATCGGAATGCACACTTCGTTGCCGATCTCGACGCCGTCGTCGAGCGTCTTCTGGCTGAACTCGAGCCGGGAGATCTCGTCCTGACACTCGGAGCGGGAAATATCGCAAGCCTCGGAGATCAGCTGATCATTGGATTGCGGGGGAAACACGCGTGATTCCCCGCCCGGTCCGCGAAGCATTCGAAGAAGCACTCGGAGATCGAGTGCGTTTCGACGTTCCGCTCGCGCGCTGTACGTCACTGAGAATCGGCGGCCCGGTGGATGCGATGGCGACACCGGCGACGCGAGAGGAAGTCGCACGCACCCTCGCAATCTGTGCCGCGCACCAGATTCCGCACTACGTGATCGGAGCGGGCTTCAACACGCTCGCCCTCGACGATCGACTCGAGGGCGTCGCACTTCAACTCGGCAAGCTGCGCGGCCTGGAAGAGCGGCCGGATTGCAGCTTACGGGTGGAAGCAGGCGTCTCCCATAGCCAGATCACGAACTTCTGCATCGAGCGTGGGCTCGCGGGGCTCGAGTTCGGTTGCGGAATACCGGGAACCATTGGGGGCTGGATCGCGATGAACGCGGGAATTCCGCACCGCGAAGTGAAAGACGTCGTGCAGGAGATCGAGGTGATCAGCCCGACGGGGCGAGAGGTTCGACACATCCCGCGAGGCGAGCTGCGCTTCGCCTACCGCGCGCTGCGCGGACTTGCACCGGGTTCCGTGATCGTGTCTGCGCTCTTCAGCGTGACCCTTTCCGATACGCGTTCGGTTCGCGCGGAGGTCGACCGACTGCTCGCAGCGCGCTCGAACTCTCAACCCCTCAACGTTCCGTCCTGCGGCTCTGTGTTCGTGAATCCGCCCGGGGACTTTGCGGGCCGCCTCCTGGAAGCAGCGGGCTTAAAGGGGCATCGCCTGGGCGGCGCCGAAATCTCGCCCGTGCACGCAAATTTCATCGCCAATCGCGGAGGCGCAACGGCCGCAGATGTTCTCGCGTTGATCCGCGAAGCCCAGGCTGCCGTCTGGCGAACGGCGGGTGTGCGGCTCGTCCCCGAAGTGCGAATCATTGGAGGCAAACCATGAAAGAGTTCCGTCGGTCGAATCGGCGCACGCCGGTTGAGCGCTCCAACCAAGTGATTTTCCAACCCGCCACGTCTCAGCGCCAAAACGACTCCTCTCAGCGTCAAAGGCGCGCGCGCAAACACCTGGAGCGGATGCGGAGAGAACCGCGTTCGCTCCCCCCTTTGTCCGTCATCGTTCCCATCGCGGTCCTCACATCGCTGATGATCGGCGCACTCTTCGGCACTCCCCTCGTCGCAACGGCCCGCTCCTGGATTGGCGGTGAAACGATACGCCTCGAGGCGATCTCCATACGCGGGGCGGAATACCTTAGCCTCGCCGAAATCGCGGGGGCGACGGGCCTGTCGCCCGGTGCGGAGTGGGAAACCATCGATCCGCGCAAGATCGAAACGAGCCTGATCGAACACCCGTGGATCGCCGAAGCGAGCGCCCTTCGCCTCCCGACTGGCCGATTGCTCGTTCACGTCACCGAGCACACTCCTCGAGCGTTGGTCGCGCTCGCGAAACCCGCCGAGGATTTCGCGGTGAACTCGCAGGGGATGCCCTTCGCGCTGGCGGGCGACCGGGTGCCATCGGGGCTTCCGCGCTTGATTCCGAGCGGCGTGGTCGAGCGAAACATCGCAGATGAACACCTCGCACGCGCAATCGAACTCGCGTATCGCCTCCCCGAATTCAACCTGCCTTTGCCATCTGAGCTGATCATTTCAGACACCGCCGACCCGACAGGTTTTGTATTTCGACTTCCGAATCTGAAGCCGCGCATCGTGTTGGGCCATGACCACTTCGACGAGCGCCTCACCAGCCTGGCACGCCTTCTCGAAACAAAACTGGAGGAGGTCGAGGGTTCGGAAACACTGGATCTACGCTTCGCAGACCAAGCGGTTCTGCGCGGCGCATCGCCGCAGAAACGGGCGAAACAAGCGGCGACAAAGCGTGGATACGCGATGTCGTCCAAAGCGAGACCGACCGGTTGACCGGCGGTCCGAGCCGGCGCGTGAATTCGCGCCGCGCGAAAGTTGCTAACGGGCTTTCGCAGAAATAAGGGGGGAGCATGAATCGCAACGAGAATCTCATCATTGGACTGGACATCGGAACGACCAAGATCTGCGTTGTCGTCGCCGAGCGCACCGAGAACGGCGTAGACATCGTCGGAATCGGAACGCATCCCTCGCGCGGCCTGCGCAAAGGAGTCGTGGTGGATATTGATACCACCGTGAATTCCATCAAACAGGCCGTCGAAGAGGCGGAACTGATGGCCGACTGCGAGATCACTTCAGTCTACGCTGGAATTGCGGGTGGGCATATCAATGGTTTCAATTCCCACGGAGTAGTCGCCGTCAAGGATCGGGAGGTTCGCGAGGGGGACATTCGGCGCGTCATCGATGCCGCCAAGGCGGTCGCAATTCCGATGGACCGAGAGGTGATCCACGTGATCGCCCAGGAGTTCATCATCGATGAGCAGGATGGGATCCGCGAACCCCTCGGCATGAGCGGTGTCCGGCTCGAGGCCCAGATCCACATCGTGACCGCTGCGGTGACGAGCGCCCAGAACATCGTGAAGTGTGCGAATCGTGCGGGCCTCAACGTCGAGGACATCGTCCTCGAACCACTGGCATCCGCGGAGGCTGCACTCGCCGACGACGAGCGCGAACTCGGAGTCTGCCTGATTGACATCGGCGGCGGGACGACCGACATCGCGGTGTTCGACGAGGGGTCCATCAAGCACACATCGGTGCTCAGCCTTGGCGGGTATCACATCACGAACGACATCGCGGTGGGATTGCGCACGCCGTTCGACGAAGCAGAGCGGATCAAGAAGAAGTTCGGTGTCGCTGCGGCGCGCTTCTTGCCTGGAGACGACATCCTCAGTGTTCCGAGTGTAGGAGGACGCCGCCCCAGGCAGATGTCGCGGAAAATGCTCTGCGAAATCATCGAGCCGCGCGTCGACGAGATCCTCAGCCTGGCGCGCCAGGAACTCGCCAAGCAGGGACTCGAGAATCGAATTCCGTCGGGTGTGGTGCTGACGGGTGGCTGCTCGGCGCTGGAGGGAATAACGGAACTCGCGGAGGAAATCTTTGAAGCTCCGGTGAGACAAGGCATTCCGAGAAACGTTGGCGGCTTGCAGGACGTCGTGCGCGGGCCCATGTACGCAACCGGTGTGGGGCTCGCGATCTTCGGTGCGTCGCAGGAGCAAAGCCACGGGCAGTCCCGGTTCCGGATCCGCGACGAGTCCATTTTCGGCCGGGTCCGGCAGCGCATGCGGGATTGGTTCTTCGCGGAGGTTGAGTAGCGGATGGGGTTCCGGGAGAGGCGCCAAAATCCCCCGGGGGATTTTGGCGCCCCTCGGGAAATATCGCAACTACCGGGCTAAGGTGGCACAAAATAGTCGGTTTCATGTTACATTTTGCGCGTTCTCAAGATCGCGTAAGGGGGAAAAGCGATGTCCAAGAGAAAAAGCCAGTCTGGAAATTCCACCACATCGCGCCGAGCGGGGGAAGATCGACCCGCTCTCTCGGACGAGCTGATTCGCCGTGACGATGATCGGG